>Ga0153924_1001253_pt1 | contig 13324 bp, 13 predicted proteins | sample TSNJ008MetaG_FD_104709 | JGI IMG/M metagenome (GOLD analysis project Ga0153924, IMG submission 104709) | Attine ant fungus gardens microbial communities from New Jersey, USA - TSNJ008 MetaG | ecosystem: Host-associated > Fungi > Mycelium > Unclassified | place: USA: New Jersey, Wharton State...
GCCGTGTGGATAGCTGCAAAGCGCAACGATCTCGGTCGCGTTCGCATCGAAGCGCCACATTTGAACAAAAGGTACGACGATACACTGGGGCGTATCGCCTCGGGCGCCGGACCATGGCCGAGATATCTCCTCGGCGTGGTCGAGATTCTGCGCGAGGCGGGAGCTGCGATTGGCGGCTTCGATCTCGTCTACGATAGCGACATCCCCCTCGGCTCGGGATTGAGTTCCAGCTCCGCGCTTTCGTGCGGCCTCGCCTTTGCTCTTGGAGAGCTTTACGATTTGCGCCTCGAGCGCGAACGTCTCGTCGAGATCGCACGCCTAGCCGAAGAGCGATATGTGGGAACGCAGTCGGGATCGATGGACCAAACGACGATTCTCTTCGGTAAGCGCGATCATGCGCTGCTCCTTGATTTTCGCAGCCGCACGCGCAACCCGATTGCGTTCCCATTGAACGCACGAATCATCTTATGCGATAGCGGCGTAGAGCGTGCAGCGGTCGAAGACCGGTACAACGAGCGGCGTGCGGAATGCGTTGCAAGCGTGCACATTCTTCGAAAATACAATCCGAAGATCCGCACGCTGCGCGACCTCTCCGATGCCGATCTTGCGGAACACGCCGGCGAGATGGGTCCCACGTTGTCGCGCCGTTGCCGTTTCGTGCTTGCCGAGGACGACCGAGTCGCACGGTCGGCCCTTGCGCTGCTGCGCGGCGACGTGCTGACGCTCGGCAGGCTAATGTTCGAGAGTCACGAGGGGTTGCGCGCCGAGTATCAGGTGAGCGTTCGCGACGTCGACCGGCTCGTCACGCAGGCCGCGACGATTCACGGCGTCCTAGGTGCCAGGATCATGGGCACCGGGTTTGGGGGTTGTACGATCAACCTCGTGCGTGAAGAGGCGCTAGAAGAGTTCATGGCGACGATGGGGACGTTTTACCACGACGTGCTTGCGCGGCCGGCGCGCATGTTCGCCTGCGAACTGCGGGCCGGAGTGCAACGCGTCGCTTGAATCCTTGACTCGACTTGGAGGAGAACGCCGTTCGGGGCCGTAGGTCTGTTGCACGTCACCACGTAGCCGCGTCCACGCGCTACGCCCGGTGATATTTTTTTGCAGAAACGGCGGGATGAATGGAGCGAAAGGCCTTTCTTGCGTCTACGGGTCTGGCAGCGCTTGCGGCCTCGATATCCCGTGCGGTCTTCGCAACACCTTCCGCAAACGTCAGCGGGAATTCGTTCTCGCTGGCAAGCGACGGCATCGCGGCATCATGGTCGGTCGACGGCGGAACGCTGCGCATGATCGCTCTGCGCGATCGGCTCTCCGGTCAGCCCATCGGATTGCCGAAAGAGCTCTTCGTCCTTTTGTTTGCCGACGGGACGCGCGTGAAGTGCAGTGACTTCTCGGTGGCAGGCGCGCCACGCTCGGTTCGTGTTGAGGGTAACCCCGCAAGCTCGCGCTATGCCGGGCGCGTCGGCGAGACCTCAATTGCAGTTGATTTGACACATACGGCCACGAGCGCGCGGGTTACGTGGCGCGCCGTCGCCTCCGACGGCGCGCAATACTTACGTCAGGAGCTGACGCTTTCCGCGGGCGCGGCGCCGCTTGCGGTGCGCGACGTGCAGCTCGTGCAGTTTCCCAATCTTCCTGACGGCCTCATCGTCGGATCCGTCGACGGCTCGCCCGCGGTCTCGGGAAGAATATTCATCGCCGTCGAGCATCCGTTCGCGCAGGGAGACGGTGTGTACGACAGCGTGAACATCTCGTTGCCTCGCAAAGTCGACGTGCAACCCGCCGTTCCGCTCGTCGCGACGATGGTCGTTGGCGCGACCCAGCCGGGCCAGCTTCGCCGAGGATTCCTGACCTATCTCGAACGCGAGCGGGCTCATCCGTACCGGACGTTCCTGCACTACAATTCGTGGTACGACATCGGGTACTTCACGCGCTACACGCAGGATGAGTGCCTCTCGCGCATTCGCACCTTCGGCGAAGAGCTGCATCAAAAGCGGAACGTCAGGCTGGAATCGTTCCTCTTTGACGATGGCTGGGACGATCCGAATCACCTGTGGCAGTTCAACTCGAGCTTTCCGGATGGATTCGCTCCACTCAAAGCGGCGGCGGAACGCTATGGAGCACGCCCCGGTGCGTGGCTCTCTCCCTGGGGCGGTTACGGCAAGCCGCACGAAGAGCGTATTGCCGCGGCGAAGGCGGCCGGCTACGAGTTAAATAGCTCGGGCCTAGCGCTTTCCGGCCCAAAATACTACAAACTCTTCCACGACGTCGTAATGGGCTTCATCGAAAACGGCGGCGTCAATCAATTCAAGATCGACGGCACCGGCAACGATGCGAACGTCATAGCGGGGAGCGCTTTCGGGAACGATTTCGAAGCCGCGATCGCGTTGATCGAGAGCATGCGCGAGGCAGAACCCAACATCTATGTGAATCTCACGACCGGAACGTATCCCTCGCCGTTCTGGCTGCAATATTGCGATTCAATCTGGCGCGGAGGGTACGACCACAACTTCGACGGGGTCGGAACGCACCGCCAAAAATGGATCACGTATCGCGATTCCGACACGTATGCAGGCATCGTCTCCCAGGGGCCGCTCTACCCTTTGAACTCGGTCATGCTTCACGGGATCATCTACGCGCAGCATGCGATGCACTTGAATGAGGATCCGGACGGCGACCTGCGCAGCGAGATTCACTCGTACTTCGGCACTGGAACGCAATTGCAAGAGATGTACATCACGCCGGCGCTGCTCTCGCCGCAAAACTGGAACGACCTTGCGCAAGCCGCAAAATGGTCGGCTGCGAACGCCGGCACACTGGTCGATACGCACTGGGTCGGCGGTAACCCCGGTCGCCTTGACGTCTACGGATGGGCGTCATGGTCGCCACGCAAAGGCATACTGACCCTGCGAAATCCGAGCGATCGTACGCAAAGCATCCCCATCGACGTCGCGCACGTGTTCGAATTGCCGCCGGATGCGCCGGTGAAATATACCGCCTCGTCGCCCTTCGGTGAAGGAGATCGCGCTCGCATTGAGCTGCGCGCCGGCAGAGAGCATCTTTTTACCTTGCAGCCCTACGAAGTCGTCGTACTCGACGCAGAGCCGCACGCATGAACGACGATGCTACCCTCGCCGCGATTGCCGCACGTTTCCGGGTGCAAGGCGAGTTCATCGGCGCCGAGCGATACGGCACCGGGCACATCAACGAAACATACCTTGGACGGTATCGCACGAAGAACGGCCAGCGACGATATATTCACCAGCGCATAAACGACCGGATTTTCTCCGATATTCTCTCACTGATGTCGAACGTGGGCCGAGTGACTCGACACGTGCGGGCTAAGCTCGAGGCTGCTGACGCCGGCGAGATCGATCGTCGAGTCCTTTCGCTGGTTCCAACCGTGGTTGAGACCAGCGATGGCGCAGATGTGCTTCGCGCACAAGACGGCTCGTGGTGGCGGACGTACGTGTTCATCGACCGTGCGCGAACCTACGACACGATTCAAGGCCCGGTTCAGGCCTATCAAGCCTCGCGCGCGTTCGGAAAATTTGTCGCGTCACTGGCCGACCTGCCCGGGGAACGGCTGCACGAAACGATTCCGGCTTTTCATGACACGAACAAGCGTTTAGCCGATCTCGTGATTACGGCTGAACGGGATGCAATGAATCGGGCAAAAGACGTCGGGCCGGAGATCGAATATTGCCTGCGCAACGCCGGGCTGGCGGATTCGCTCTCCTCTTTGCAGCGCGCCGGCATCGCGCGCGAGTGCGTGACGCACAACGATACCAAGCTCAACAACGTCATGATCGACGACGTAACGGGCGAAGGCGTTTGTGTCATCGACTTAGATACGGTGATGCCGGGCATCGCGCTCTTTGATTTCGGCGACATGGTGCGAACCGCCACCATGCCGGTCGCAGAAGATGAACGTGATATTTCCCTCGTCCAGGCGAGCGCCGAGATGTTCGAGGCGCTCGCCCGGGGGTTTATCGAGGGAGCTGGTTCGCTTCTAGCGTCTGCCGAGCGCGAGCACTTGGTCGCAGCCGGCAAAGTCATGACATTCGAATGCGGGATTCGCTTTCTTACCGACTACCTTCAGGGCGATCGATACTTCCGCACGCACCGTCCGAAGCAAAACATCGATCGCGCGCGAACGCAGTTCGCGCTTCTCGAGTCGCTCTCGCGCCAAGAAGAACGGCTATGCCGCGCCGTGGCCGATCTGGCGCTGCCATAGGAGTTACCGACGATGCTGCCGCTGATTCTATTGGCGCAATTGACGCTTGCGCAGAGCGGACCTCCAGCGACGCCACTTCCGGCGCCGACGCCGCAGGTGCCGTTCTTGAAAACCATCGTGATCGTGAAGTCTCGCCCGCTCTGCGCCTCGCTCTCGGACTTTGTGCTTCCTGACGGTTTCATTGCCGGTCGCGACGACGATGCGTTCGTTGCTACGGAGACAGGCTCGTGAGACTGCTTAAGCCCCGCCGTCAACAACTGAGCACCACGTTTGTGCGAAGCGATGGGCGACCGCGTCAAGCTCTTACAGGCATGCAGGAGTCGAGATAAGTCGGGCGTAAGTACATCATATGTCACGAGCGGCAGGCCAAGGCCTGCGTCGCTTCGTGACGTTTTTCATTCTGTAACTTGCGCTGGGGAGTGGGTGATGGGAATGGAATTTCGCCTGTTGCGGCGGGAGCCTGAGCTGTTTACCACGGGCAGTTCGAGCTCGCGTACAAAGAGTCAAGGCTTTTGATTGACCGTTCCGCCTGCGTATGAGTCCGGTGCGGCTGGGTTCGTAGTGCTGGTTGACGGCGCTAGTAAGGCACAGCGCCTCTTCTTTGATGGCCACCTGTCCGAGGCAGAGCGGCTTGTTGATGGCGATCACACCAACGACGGAGCCATTGTACATAGCTGGATCCAGCTCTGGAAGCAAGTGCGCCCATTGAAATCGGATCTCCTTACTGGTCCCGATTGGCGAAGGCTAATTCTCGGCGGTGACGTTGCTTTGCGCGAGGACGACGAGTCGCTGCTTGAGGGCACATTTCCACTTCAGCGCCAACGCGAAATTGCTGCATTCTTTCGCGCGCTGATCGCGCGACAGGCAAGGAGACCGCTGTGCGTCGTGATTCCAAGCAGCGACGAGTGGAGCATAGGCCGCAAGCTGTTGATCGAATCTCACTTCAAGCCGCCAGCGGAGCGCAGCAAGGGTTTCCTGGGGCGGCCAAGCGCCTTGCAACAGTTTCGATTCCCGTTGGCGCTACCAACTTGTCAGCCTGAACTTTGTCGAAGGCTGCGTATTTACGTGGCTTTAGTTTTGAGGTTGCGCGGACGTCTACTTAGGCAGCGCTTAGAAAAAAGCTTTACATCCACGACGATGGCAATCTCGGTCCATTTTCCTGGCGGTGTACGAACGAAAAAGGGCCCGCGTCGCTGAAGACGGGGGGCCTTTTTGCAAACGCTGCGCAACGAACGACGGCCCTAAGTAATCCGAACGATCTTCGTCGTGCCGCAAACCCAAAGATTGCCGTCGGGTCCGACCGCAATGTCTCCCGGCGAATCTCCAAACGTCGTCGAAAACCTTGAGACCGTGCCCTGCGGCGTAATACGAGAGATAAGGTTGGCCTGCCGATTGACAAACCACAAATTGCCATCAGGCGCCGCAGTCATCGACGTGGGAGCATAGAGCGGCTTGAACAGACGCATCTTCCCGGACGCGTCGACGTAGCCGATGTGACCGCCGGCGGAAAACCATGCCAAGCCGCCGAGCGCAACCGACACACCCGCCTCACCGTTGCACCCGCCCTCGACCGGATAGTCCTGAGCCGCACGCAAGCGTGTTAGCCGCCCAACGCCGTCACAACCGGCATACCATAACGATCCGCTCGAATCGTACGCGATCGATTGGATGTTGATGTTCGTTTTAAAATCGATCGCGGAAACCTTACCCGTATAACTGACGAGCCCCAACGTCGCAGTTGGGTGACCGACGAAAGCAATGCCATCTGGTCCTGCTGCCAACGCAATGGGGCTGCTGCTGCGCGGCAGTACGTACTCCGTCAGCTCGCCGGTTGGCGTAATTCGTCCGATGCGCGCGACGCCACTAGCGTCTTCCGCGAACCAGATATTGCCGTCGCGGCCCGCGACGATTGCATCCGCGACGTCAGCCGCATGCGGCGTCGCAATTGCGCCGGCGAACGTGCCCGCGGTCGTCATGCGCACGATGTAGCCCAGAGACGCCACCCATAAGTAGCCGTCGCGCCCGGCCGTAAGATGGAATGGGACCACGTTCTGCCGCTGAACCGAGAACGGAGTCATGGTTCCATGGTAGCTCGTCGCCGCGAGGAGCATGATGGTCGCGCAAAGGGCTCCGGCGCGGTAAAAACTCATGAATGCATTTTGGCACAGGCCCGTTCGTGGACCTTGCCCGGATTCTCCGCACGGCCAACCTCTTCGAGCAACGCCGGATGATTCCGGCAGTTCTTTTGGCTGGACTTGCCCGCCGTCTCCATGTGAGTCGCTCGGAGAGAATCGTCATTTTTTTACGGCGCGGTATCGCCCTTTTCATCGCGACGATGGCCCAACCCGGGTGTGGTCAGAAATTGGTCGGCACTACAGCGTTCTTCGGCGGGAAACGGCGGGACATAGTCCACGGAAACTGGCCGTGATCCTAGGAACGACGGGCATCTGCGGGCTTAGCCAGGATTGTGCGAATCAATGCAGCCGCTTCCGATTCCCGTTTGGCGCTACCAAATAAAGCCCCGTTTTCACCGGGAGCGATCCGCCGCAAGTTGGATCCTCGGACTTTGGCGCGCTGACCGTTGGCAGCTATTATTGCGCGTTTCGAGTTTGCGCCGCTATAGTCACATGCATCGCGGCGATGGCGTCGCGAAGCGCGTCGATGGAGGCGCGCAGATCGTGGGTTGAGGGTTCGCGACGTGCCAGCGAGAGCACGTCGAAAGCTCCGCCGACGCTCTGCGCAAGACGCAGAATTTCTGCGCGTTCGTCGGGTGCATACGCTTCGGTCGAACGACGCGGGCCGAGCACGATGGCACCGACGAGCCGTCCTCGCGCGACCATGGGAAAGGCGAGCTCACCGCGAAGCGCAGATCGCAGGCCATGCAGATCGATGAGGTCGTGTGTGGCTCGAAGCCGAAGCACCGCCGGATCGTTTTCGTCGACGTCGCCATAGCGGCCCAACCCATCGTCGATTAAAAGCGTGACGAATTCGGCATCGGTATGCCGCTCTAGAATCTCGACCGTGCGTTCCAGGAGCTTTGCGGGATCGGTGAGGTAGGGTGCTTCACGCGCGAACAATTGGATCGCGCGTTCGTCCGCATGGCGTTTTCGAAAGAGAACCGCGTCGACGAACCGGTCAACCCGCCCGTGCACGAAGTTTACTGAAAGGCCGAGCGCGAGCGCAATCGCCGCGCCGATCATGAGGTTGGTTGTATGATTCGCGCTGTGAAGCCACTCACCCGCGAGCCACTCGAACAACACGAAAAACCCGAGGATGATGAACGAAACGATCGTGAAGACAGCGGCTCGGCTGAGCGCAAAGCCGAAATCGATGACCCGACGAACGAATAGCGCGTAGGCGAGCGTTAGCGGCAGAAGCAGCTCGAAAAAGCGTGCCACAAATTCGACGTAAATCGGCAGCGAATGGTACGTCGGGAGTGCTTGCACTATATTCTCGGCGGCAACGCCTAAGCACCATGGAACGATGGCGATCGTGAAGATACGCAAGCGCGGACGGTCCTCGTTTCGGGCGGAGGCCAGCGCCAACAACCAGCACAGCACGAAGCAAAGGTTTGTCGCCACGGGAAGTCCCAGAAGAACATTATCGAGCGGTTGCGATTGGAATGGGAAAACGACCGGCATGATGTAGGCAAGGGAAACGGTCGTCGCGAGGACGGCAAGCGTAAATGCGATTGCCGACCACACAATGGTCCTGCGGGCTCCAGGGAAGGTCCAAATAAGCAGCGATCCCGTGCTGTATCGTAACCCGTACTGCAAGCTGGTAAGTACGCCCAGCGCAATTCCGGCGTAGCTGGGCGCACTCGATCCTACGTCAATGCCGAAGCCCCCGGTTCCCACGAGGAACGCCGCCGTCAACAACGTGCGTAAGCCGAGATACCCGCGCGCCGCAATTGCGGCACCTAGAAACAGATTGAGCAGACCGACGATCAACAGAAGATGGGCGCCGGGCGTGTTGGGCCGAGCAGACTGCTGAAGCACGAGAACGATCGGAACCGACCGTCCGTCGCGAACGACTGAAAACGTAACGTGTTGGCCGCTTCGCCCGTAGCCCGCGATTGCCCAAGCGGCGTCGCGATTGAGCTGCGCCTGCAAGATGACATCGCCAGCGTGCACCTGCCGGGCGTTGGATCCGTATACCTCGGTCACAACGATGGCGGGGCTTCCCCGCGTAATGAAGCCGGAATCGCCGCTCAGCGGCGTCGTCCAGAGGGTTGCGGCGAACACCGCCAGCTCGAAAACGGCGAAGGCGAGCAGCACGGCGCGCCAAAACCGTAGCGGGCGTTTATGCGGCATGCGCGCGAGGCTTCAAGAAAAGCATGTGTGGTTCATGCTTGTTTGAACCTGCACTGACGCTAGCCTTGATTTGGGCTCTTCGAAACACCGACCGCTGGCAGAGTGTCGGCGTCTCTCGATATCCGTCCACGGTCATTGTGGGACTCGGCCGACGTGTACACCTCAGACAAAAATCCGTAAGACGCCCGTGATGAATTTCTTCTCAGGCGCTACGCCGTTCCGCCCAACCGTTTTAAGTGTTACAGCATCGGGCGCCCCTCAGAGGAGCCAACGTAGAGTGCGGCTTCCCGACTACATGTCCCATCCAAACGCGGTCCGGGCACTGCCCAAAGTTGGGAGGTGCACCGCACATGCTCAGAGTGGTCACGCACGGGTCTCCACCATAAAACAAGAGACCGAGGGGCAATCGCTTCCAAACCAGGAGCAGGCTTTTCAATCTTGGCTCGCGCGCGAAGGCGCTGAACGGATCGCCGTTACGCTGAATCCAAGTCGGCCAAATCCGTTGAGGGGCGCGAACGGTTCCTTCGAATGGTCGTCGACCTGCCGGCGCTGCGGCCCGATCTGGTCGTCGTGGATACAATGGACCGGTTCAGCCGCAATCTCAAGGACGGCTTGGATCTCCTTGAAAGGTTCAAAGGCCTTGGTATTTCACTATTGCCCCTCGACTGGGATGAACCGATAAACCTCGACGCCGATCGCGACTGGAAAAACGTCGTCCAGGAATTGACAGCCGCCGACTATGAGCGCAGGCGAATTGGCGGCCGCAACATCAAGCAATATGCCGCTCGTCGGGCCCGAGGCGCGACAACGCACAGCCGAGGGCCGTTCGGGTTGCGTAAGCAAGGCGATGTCCTGGTGCCGGTTGCCGAACTTGTGAACGTCGTAAAGCGCCTAGAGCAACTCTATCTCAGCGGTCGAACGCTCGATGCAATGGCGCGCTATACACAGCGTGCCGCTCCCAAGCGCGCTTGGAAGTCGCCACACGGCGTTGATACATTTCTTCGCAGCCCCGAATACGTGAAGGCGGGACTTCGAACTCCTGAAACGCAGCGCCGAATCGACGAACGTCTCGCCGTTGACGCCTATCGGTAAAGAAAGGTGAACCGCCACGATCACCCATAACCGGGGTGTTTGCGTGCGGACTCTGCGTAGCGTTTGGAAAAGATCCAGATAAAGCGCTCTTGAACGCCGTGGTGATTTGCGTAGAGGCTCGCGATACAGCGTATTAGCGTGCGGATTGCCAGGGCGCGTCCACGATCAACTCATCACGATGAACGAGATTATGGCCGAGCGGATGCTTCTCGAATTGCTCAAATACATTCGCAGCGACACAGCGTCTACACGCCTAGAGCTAGCCACGCATAAGGATCTCGAACAAACGCGGGAGAGAATTCTCTATCACCATTTGGTCGACGTAGAGGAGGCGGACCGCAACTACCGCGCACGCACCGCAGAGATCCTGCGATCGTTAGCCGATTCCGTGGACCCGGATGTTTCGCGCGTGCGCTTGGAACTTATTGAATTGCATCGTAAGGATAGTTCCGTTGCGCGCTTTCGTGAGGGCCTTCTAAGCGATCTTTCCAGCGGGCTGGCCTCCAAGGTGCGACAGCCGGCGTACGATTGGCGCTCCGCGCTGTCCTGTCGAAGGCAGTCGACGACTGGTCCGAACTAGACCATCGCAGGAAGAACGATTTCGCTCGTGCGCTGTGCAACAGTATGGGTTCACGACCGCTCCTCTATCGCAACCGAACGTTGCCGTACGAAGCGTGGGCGACGTGGTACGCGTTGGCTCCCAACATCCTATGCCACGCGATCTATGGTCGAGGAGTTACGAGGCGCGTCGGGTTGTCGGAAATGATCACGGTAAAATGAGGAAAGGACCGAACGCCTGTTCGATATTGGCTGTGCTGGGCAATGACGCGCTTAGTCAATAGCGCTGTGGGAAAAATTGACAAATCTGACGATTCTGATAAAATGGGCTTATGCGAAAATCATCGACGACGCGTGCCCCGGCACGTGGCGGAAAGGCGGCGTTATTGCGTGCCGTCGCAAAGAGCCTTGAGAAGTTCAGCGTGCAGGACCTGCGGTCGCTCAAGGGACTCACTGAAAGGCGCTCTTCGGGGAAGGCTGCCAGCATCATTACCGCTTATCTTCCGGACGCGGTTGTTGCTACTAGTATTGAGCTCAGGGTAATGGACGGATCGACGTTCGTGGGGCACGTCAATGCATCGCGAAGTGGTGCGTTCGTCGTTGTGGAGCCGCAGCGGCGCGCCACAGCTCACGCGGCTGGCAAGGCTTCGGCGCTTGATCGCGCCCGCACATCCTACGAATCGATTCGGAGTGGTATCGTCCGACAGTCTCTTCCTTTGACGCAGGCGGCGCAACGCATGGGCCTCACCACCGAAGGACTCAGCGCTCGAGTGGACAGGGGCCAAATGCTTGCGTTTCGCGAGCACAATAAAAAGATGGTACCGGTAGAACTGATCGACGACACTGCGGCGGATCATACTGTCCGCGGTCTCAGTGAGGTGATCAAGGCGTCCACGATGGAACCATTCCGTCTGGCCGTGTGGCTCCTCAATCCGGCCGAGTCCCTGGGCGAAAGGCGGCCGATCGATGAGCTACACGCGGGCAATGTCGAGCGAGTCGTACACGCAGTGCGGGGCGTAGACGCCAGTTAGCGTCCTCGCGCCGCCCCCGCCGAAAGGCCCGGTGAATCCGAAGTACGATACACTCCGCTCAGGAAGCATTATTCATCGTGTCTATGACCCCACACATTATGCGGCGACCGCCACCGATTACCGATACAGTGGCCCGTTTGTCCGAATGGATCATCACATCCCAACGGCCTGCGATCGCGGGATACTATATGCCGCACCTAAATACGCTGGCTGTCTCATCGAGATCACCGATGGGCCATTGCTCCATATCGGCTCGCGCAGACACGCGACGTTGAGGCTTCAGACCGACCTAAGAATCCTCGATCTTCGCGGAAACGGAGCCGGCCGAGCAGGTACCGATGCGAGGATTGGCAAGTGCGCACACGAGGAGGCCCAGCCCTGGGCGCGTCACTTTTACGACGACGTAGCCTACAATCGTGTAGTTGGTTTGTGGTGGCTCAACAGCCACAACGATGATGAAGCTTTCGCGTTTTTCGAGCGCGCAGGGAATGCATTCGCAGTTGAGAGGGACGTTCCACTCAAGTCGGAGCTCACAGAGATCGCCGAACTACTCCAGCCAATGAATAAGACGATTGACTTCAGCTCCGCATAGATACGGACAGGAAGACCCGACTTCAACCGTACCGAGACGCGCGCGCAATAAAGTCGAGATTGATCTTCAGATGAGCACATGAGGCAGTCGCGGCAAGACCCTCAATGAAAGGCCAATCTTGCCCGCTTCTCGGTGCATCGCGCGACGTTGTGGGACCTTTGGGCCATTTTGTGACACCGGGAAATGAGATACCATTGAGGCCTGAGTATGCATGCGAACAGGTCAACCTAGGTGGCCGGGCTCTCCTACCAATTAACTCGTTGCGCATAAATCACCACACTGGAGGTGGAGTTCCGTGGAGACTTTCCTTCTTACCGAGAAAGGTCTTCTCACGGCAAAGCGCCCCACGTACCCGCCGGGATTTCGGCGTAGAATCCTCGAGCTGGTTCGCTCTGGCCGTAGCGTGAAATCGTTGGCGAGCGAATTCCAAGTCGCTCGACAATCGATCGTGAATTGGCTCAAGCAAGACGATCTCGACTCCGGTCGTCGCGATGATGGGCTCACAACCGAGGAACGCAAAGAGCTCACGTTGTTGCGCCCATCGGTTGAATCCGCCGCGGCCTGGTTCGCTCGGGAGACAAACGCCGTTCCGAACAAATCTTCGGATTCATGAAAGCGTACCAGGCCCAATATACCGTCGCCATGCTGTGCCGCGTGCTAGAAGTCTCCGAGAGCGGCTGCTACGCCTGGTGCAAGCGCCCGCCGTCGGCGCGTCGCCAAAGCGATTTGCTTCTGGGCGATCGGATTGAGGCGTTGTTTCGTGCGTCGCAGTCGACGTACGGTCGCTCGCGTCTCCATGCCGATCTGCGCGAGGAAGGTAGTCACGTTTCCGGAAAGCGCGTTGCACGATTGATGCACGAGCGTCAGATTCAAGGCCTTTCTCGCCGGAAATCGACGACCACAACTATTCGTGACCGCGATGCCAGACCAGCGCCCGATCTGGTCGATCGCAACTTCCGCGCCCAGCGGCCCGATCAGCTTTGGGTCGCCGACATCACAGTACATCCCGGCCTGGGCCGGCTTCTTGTATCTCGCGGTAGTGGTCGATGCCTACAGTCGGCGCGTTGTCGGTTGGGCGATGGCCAATCACCTGCGAACCGAGCTGGTCCTCGAAGCGCTCAACATGGCGATCTATCGACGTCGTCCCAAGAATGTGATCCATCATTCCGATCAAGGCTGTCAGTATACGTCATCGCCTTTGCCTTGCGCTGCCGAGAGGCAAATGTGCGTCCTTCGATGGGTTCGATCGGCGACGCGTACGACAACGCGATGTGCGAAAGCTTCAACGCGACGCTCGAATGCGAGTTGCTTGCGCGGCACTCGTTCAAAACTCAGCGGTAAGCGTCGCTGGCGATTTTCGACTACATCGAGGGCTTTTACAACCCGCGACGCCGGCATTCAGCGCTCGGTTATCTCTCACCCAACAACTACGAGTGGCGAATGAATCAAGCCGCCTGATGTCCAAATCGCAGCTCTCCGCGAGAGCGGGTCAACTCCA
>Ga0153924_1001254_pt1 | contig 13320 bp, 15 predicted proteins | sample TSNJ008MetaG_FD_104709 | JGI IMG/M metagenome (GOLD analysis project Ga0153924, IMG submission 104709) | Attine ant fungus gardens microbial communities from New Jersey, USA - TSNJ008 MetaG | ecosystem: Host-associated > Fungi > Mycelium > Unclassified | place: USA: New Jersey, Wharton State...
ATTCTTCCTGCTGATACAAGATGTTCTTGCCAATAATCTGTTGTTAAATCTGTATATCCGATTGGATCACCTGCATGATACATTCTATCCTCTTCAACATAAATACCAACATGAGTGATATAATTTCCAGTGTCATATGTATCTTTAAAGAATATTAAATCCCCTGCTTTTGCATCTTTTAGTGAAATATGTTGCGTTATATCATATTGCTCTTGTGCTGTTCTAGGTAGTGTAATATCAGCCTTTTTATAACACCAACTCGTTAGACCACTACAATCAAAACTAGTAAGTGGATTTGATCCACCAAACACATACTTCCATCCCTGATATTTGATTGCTTCATTCATAATTATTTGAACAACGCTGTCCTCAAAGTGTGGTACGGTGAGATAGTCAGATACCAACAACACATAAAACATATTTCCATATTTATAACGCCATCCACCATTTTTTTTGATTGTTATTTGATTGGAATAATCTATCTTTTCCCCACCAGATTTTTCTTTTGCAAAATTTTCGGCAAGTTGGTACTTATATTTCTTTTCATGTTTAGCAACATATTCGATAAAACCACCACCATAGTTATAAGATTGAACAACTGTATTGATATCGCAACCTTTGTCTTTAGCGGACTTTAGAAGTTCACTGAAATATTTACACCCCTGCTTGATAGATTCCTCTTTTTTTAAAGTATTTACTGCAAGTCCTAATGATTCACTGGACTGCATAACATCTTCTCCCTTACCGCCACTTTCCACTTGTATAATTGCAAGGATATAATCTATATATTCTTCAATAGCATACTCTTTACAATATTTTTCTACTATCGGTCTATGAGTCAATACACTTTCTTCTATGTTCAAACCTCCAATACCACCAAAATCACCAATGTCTCCATCTTCATCATTTGAAAAAAATATAATCGCAAATAATAGTAAGCTGAAAAAAGTAGAGAATAGACCACTAAAAATCCATATGCATTTCAGTTTCATTTTACACCCATTGCATATCGCAAACTGGTTTGCGATATCTGCCAATGCAATAAAAAACATTGCACATAGATAGTTGAAAGAATGTACTTATGGCATTCCTTTCTTATCGTTATATTTTCTTTCAACTTGTATTCCCTCGCCCTTGATCTGCATTTTTTGACTGTGCCTTTGATTTCTCATATTTTCGCACAGATGCATAAGGCTCTACATTTTTATTCTTTTTATCGTTTCTGTATTTTTCTAATTCTAATCGCCTTTGTGCAATGGAAGTCCTCTTACGATTTCGCTTATCCATTCGTTCTGTACTCTTGTTTTTTCTGGTATCTTCTACTGTCTTTGTAAAATCTTTAACACTTTCTTTTCCTTTATGTACAGAATATCTAGCCTGTGTTGGTATAGGTTTAATGCTATCTTTGATACTACCAGCTTTATCCTTAACCCTATCTTTACTGTCCATTGCCGTACCAACTTTTTCTCCCATTCGCTTACTTAGTGGTTTATCCTGATTTCCAGTAGTTACATGATCATCCTGATACCTATTTGTTTTACTGGTATTATGATTAGGTCTATCATTTGACTTCTGCTTTGAGGAAGAAGTAGGATTATTTCCTCCTACCTTATTACGATTTGACAGTTGCATCGTTCTACCCAGCTTTCGTTGTAGTTTTCTTGTCTGCCGATGTAAAAACATTCTAGGTCTCCGTGCAAATTGTCTACCCATGCTTTGTGAATCGTTGCTTTGCAAAGAAAACATATTCATCAAGTCACTTAATTTAAAGTAGATTCCTGCAAAGGTTACTATTTGTAAAAACGCAATCATAAAAAATGGTGAACTACCTGACAACGAATACCACATAGTAGATATACTGAAAGCCACTGTAATAATTAGCGTTATTCCTGCTCTTGTCATAATTACATTGAATAACTTGATCACTGCTCTTTTACCTGTACTTTCGAAACTAGGGATCATACTTAATAAAAGGCTGATGGGTAGGAACATAGCAAAAATAATGAATAATATTTGAGAAAATATCATAATACCAGTCAACAAAAACACGAATATTGAAATTCCGATATTAAAGATGAATAAAAAAAACACCATTCCAAGACGTGAAATTGTTTTGGGTAGTGTCAAATTGGTATTATTCTCATTCTCTATTTCATCTTCAACAATTTTCTGTCGCTCTTTCCCATTGTCTGAATCTGGACTTGTTGATAATAAATTTTCAACTCGATCCTCTCCAAGACTTTCAATATCTGTTGTACCATATTGCAAGAGTAACCACGGTTGCTTTACCTGTATCGAAAACAAATTATCTCTAATTAAATCAACACTATTTCCCCCTTGTATGTTTGAGTTAGGCATCACTAGTTTTGTCCCTATTGTTAAACTGGCATTACTTAAATCACTGGAAAAGTCATTCACTTTTACTATGTAGTCAGGTGCAAATGCGATAAATCCAGAGGATATAATAAAGATTACTACGAAATTAATGACTGCTCTAATTGCCTTCGTTGTTTCTCTTTTGAGCAAACCTGTATAGGCAACATAAATTCCTAAGATAAATACTAAAATCAGTAAAAAACCCACATAAAAACCAGAAGTAGAAAACCCATTTTTTGTAACCCCTGCAATGGTCTGAATGTTCTTTCCTATGGTATCTGCTGTTTGAGATATAAAATCCAGTCTATATGCTTCCTGTACAAGATATCCTGTCGCACTAGATAGCAAAAGAGAGATTGTCCAGATAAAATTGGTGATGGCATATAAGCCATACATAACCTGTTTTCCAATTCCCTCAACCCAGTTCCAAGGTAGCCATGACCAACTAGTATCCACATAAAAATCTAACTGGTAATTATCAAGTGCATATTTACTATATTCATTCGTCGTGTCAATTGTATTGTCTATTAAACCTCCTGCATATGCTACTGTCCCTATCAATGCTAAGAATAAATTGGTAAGCAAAAATACGATAATGATGTTGCATACCAATTTTAATACTTTGTATTTCTTCATTACGTTTCCCCCTTTTGGATTGGCGGTCTGGTGTCAAATGCATTTAGCAACTCCTCAAAAATAGGATGGAACTGTACTACACCAACACGTCCATATAAATCTTGCATGATACATTGACCATTTTCCAATTCAGACAAGCGTCTTTGGATAGCTTCATCTTCCTTATCTACACCAAAAAATTCAAGGGTATTCTTTATTTCATTGATATCTGTTGATCGAAATGCAAATTTTAGTCCGATATTATTTTTCATTTTTTCATCCTGCATATCGCCACAGTTTTGTGTCACAAACCATGATCCTGCATTCATGGATCGTCCTGCTCTGACAAGTTTCATAGATAATGCCTTTCCTTGTGCAACCTGTAAGAAACTCCATGCTTCATCCAAATCCACTACCTTGAAAATAGATCGGTCTGAATGAATGAAATCTAGTGCAAAGGTACTGATCACAAGGAGCATTGCGATACTTAATATTTCCATTGTTGTATATTCACCTACACTTGTTTCAGAATCAGGCAACACTAGATCAGCGACCTGTATAATATTTAACTGCTTATCCAAACTGATAGATTCCTTAATCGTACCATCACTAAAAAGTAAACTTGCAAAACTGTAATCTTTAAAACTTTCAATGTGATCTGCAATGTTGTTACTTATGCTAGTATTTTCATTTCTCAATTCATCAATTACAAGGGTTAATCCTCTGACTTTGCTTTTTGTTACCTTTCGGATTGCTTTACGCAGCACAGGAAATTTGTCACCATCCCTACTTGAAATCCCTGTTAAGAAAGTTAAAATGTCAATTGCTAAACTTTCACTGTCTTTTGCACGTTTAAGAATTACATAAGGGTCAAGCAATCCTCTGTTTTTCTTATCACTTGTGAGATTGATAATATTGATCTCATGTGCAATTTCTGGCAAATCATCTTTCCAACCTCCACGCTCTGGCTTCGGATCAAGAACAACTCCTTTTGCTCCAAACAATATGGAATAATACAAAAGCATATCATTAGAGAATGATTTTCCTCCACCAAGCGAGCCGATAAACGCCATTGCCAAAGCATTTGTGATTGAACCTTTTACACCTTGACTGGCAAGCCAAGGTTTTAAGTAAACATTACGTCCAGTGTCTAAATTATACCCAATATAAATCCCCTCTTTTTCTCCAAGCATTTGTGTCGCTCCAAAGCCTAGACTTGCTAAAAAGTCACTCGTAACGTATTGGATATAGTCATTTATGTAACGCTTGCTGGCTGGGATAAATTCTCCATGTAGACCAAGCATATCTCCAAACGGACGAACCAGCTTGATATTGAAATCGTCATAAAAATCTTTTACTTCGTCACAACGACGTTGTAATTCTTCAATATCTGGTGCAGACACCCTAACAACATAACTCAATTTGTACATGGATTCTTTTGACTGATCTAAGGTATTTTCCAGTTCATCCACAGATTCTAATGCATCAACAACATTTGTGTTCGTTTCATTATCACTTTCCCATGCATGTTCATCTAAATCTTTTAATTCTTTTTTCTTATTCCGAACGGTAGTTAATGCTTTTTTATTCTCCACAATCTCAATATTCATAGATGTATCTACTGGAAATGTAAATTGTTCCTGTTGATAATAAAAAATTTCACTGCTAGGGAAATCCAATTCCCCAACAACTGTGTTAATGGTAAAATACGCTGCATATGTTATCTGTTCTTCATTTTCTATTTTAAGATAGCGTTGATTTTCTTTGATTAAACTCCGTATAGGACGCAACATATCATATCTTTTGATTAAGGTTTCTTTTTTCAGCTTTCTGGCTGGTAAATAATATTCGTATTCCTCATAAGGTGTCCCTGTATGTCCATATAAATGTTCAATCATATATCCAAAATCATCTTTATTACATTTACGAATTTTAAATCTTCTTGAAATTTTACTTTCCAGCAAGTTTTCCATTTTCGAAAATCTTTGGATTTCATCATTATTGATGCTTACAAAGTCACCCATCAATTTATGATTTACATTATGAAAGAAATCTTTAAAAGCTGATACGATTTCATTACTAATATTTTTGATAGAGACTTCTTGTCCATTTAGAAGTAATTTAAAGCCAAGGAAAAAACGATAATCCACTTGATTTTCTCCGATCATCTCTATTAATGCTTCTGTTTGTTCATCAATTTTCTGAAAGGCGATTTCTTTTAATTTTCCTGTCACATCACTTTTTGACCGTTCTTGCGTGGCTCTGATACTGGATTCTGTACTAATTTGTAACATATGCAATCTGCCATCACGATTTTGTGCAATTAATTGACGGAAACTATCATGTACCCCAAATTTTTCTTCTGGACTTAGAAATGAATAATTATATGGGATCAACTCATAATAAGCAAAACACTCTCCGTCTTGGTTAAACACTAAATTATTTTCTATATATTTAATTGGGTACATGGTATTCACTCCTCACTATCGTTATTTCCTCATTCGTTTTATAGCTTTTCAACTTTACAGCCTTTCCGCCATATGTAGTTGTTGGACGCATCATATAGGTACATACTGATTTTAGAAAACCATATGGTTTTTTACCATCAAACGTTTTCTTAGACATAAACCATGTAATTGCAATAGGAATACCGCCATATTTTAAAAATGCCCCATTAACAAGTGACAAAGGGGGAAGATCACCAAACACAATTACGATAAGTAAGGATATTACAAACCAACTCATTTGCGTAAACGTGATCGGAAATGGCAATTGTAAATCATTAATTGCATAAATTACTTTTTCTATCGACCAGATACCTGTGTAACTTTTAACTTTCTTCATTTAATCAATCCTTTCTATTTTTTATAAGCAGACAGCCATTATTATTAAGAAGCTGTCAAGGTCAGGTCGTATTTTCGTTGAAAATCTCCACCTTATTTCCTTGACAGCTTCTTTTTTTGCTATGCTTTTTTCGTACCGAAAACTGAGAACAGAATAAATTCTATCGTCTCTGTTTCGCTCCGAACAGCATATAGCAAAAATCATAGTTTTACATACACATATACTTTTATTTTTGCAGGGCGTTGCCCCACACCCCAACCTCTTACAGAGAACAAAAAGAACTTATCTTATATACTTAAAAACTCCGTGATTAGTTATCAGAAATTGTCTCTCCATTTCAAGATCATTCCCATATATTTTATAATCAATAGAGCTATGTAAATAACTCGGTACTTTTCCAAGATCACCAAATTCTTCAACATCATTAATAGGCGGTGTAAACCAAGCACCTACTAACTCACCCTCATTATACTTACCAAGGTTGGCAATATAGACTTGCATTTCTATCGTCTCACCTCTTATGTACCTGATCCGACTATTTTATTAAAGATACTTAATAGTACATCTTTAAATCCAACAGTATTAAATACTAAACCTACTGCAATAAGGGCAATCACTAAAAACCCAATCAGTTTTGTAAATTCCCTTTTAAAGCCAAGATATATGCCAATCACTGTGATTGCCATAAGCACAAGTGACTGTGCATTACTTAAAAACCAATTATACAAATTTTGTCCAAAATTCATTACTCTTTACTCCTTTCTTCTACTGTTATCTGTTTGTTTGCTTTACTATTTCCTCTATCGGTACAGCCTGTTGTTCTAATATTTTGAAATGCTTTTGTGTTACATTCGCATTTTTTATCATATCTTCCACTATATCTGTACCCTTAATCTGATCTAGCTTTATGGCAATCTTTAAAGTTGGTGCAACCTGTCTTTCCAGCCAGTTTAACGTTTTTTCATAATTATATGGTTCAGGCTTTGTTGTTAACTTTAACTTTTTACGATCATTACCTAAAAACCATGCCCAGCGGTCATTCATTTTCCACTCGCTACGCCGTTTGCCATCAACCCTATCAACAAATCTTATATATCTGTTTATAATGTCAAAAGCTGTTTTTTCTGCATCATTATGAGCCATTAAGTCACATACCGCATGAAATGCACGTTCATTTTTCAACCGTATTTCAAACCTATTCTTTACATCTGCTTCTGCTATAGGAATATCATTCTTTATATACTGTTCATAGTCTTTTTCATAAATACAGAAGTAAACCTCACTTTTTAATGATCCAATATACAATGTGTTTCCCATATCTTGTTTTTCATCCCTACGAACCAATTCGCCAGAGCGATAACTTTTAAAGGTACGAAATACTGAAATGCATTCTTCATTCGTGCATTTCTTTGTCAACTCTGGAATATCAAGTATCCCTATTTTATCGTTGATTGCAAGATCAACACGCTTAAAAACCCCTTTAAAGCATGAAACAGCAACGAAAAAATCAAACCAACTTCTATGCTGGGCGAGAAGAAAACTTTCAAACTGTCTACACCCTTTTCCTTTTAGTTCAATCAAAACACCTTTTTCTATATCTTTAGAAACTAAAATAAAAATATCCCCATAAACATAATGTTCTGAATAACTATAGAATCCGTAATCCTCATGAACCATAAATTCTAGCTTTAAACCTAAAACATATGTAATCACTGATTCTACATCTAAGGTTGGGAATCTGATCCTTACATAATCGAACAACATTTCCAAGGAAGCATCTGGATTTAATTTATCCAAGGTTTTCATTAGCATTACTTTTACATCTTCTGGAACTTGAACTTTATGATTCTCAATTCGATTTAGGTACTCTCTACGGATTCCAGCAGTGACCGCCAACCGATTTTGTGAAATACCATAAACCAGTCGTTTTTCTTTCAATTTCTGAATCCAATTATCATCTTTCAGTCCACATACCTCCAATCTAAATAAATGTGATTTTAAATAGCAAATATCACACATTCCAATTTATATTTAACCCCTTACAAAACAAAGGGTTAATGTATTTTTGATACAGTATTTAGTTGTATTTGTGCCCCCCTGTTAGATACTGGGGGGCGGATTAGATGGCGTGGCTAACGCCACACCATCACGCTGGTCTAGTCCGCCCTCTGCGACTTTCGCTTCGCACGTCGCATTGGCGTCCATACCGCGTATGTATAACTCTCCTATTTCCTTTAAAAAATCGTGTCCCTTTGGAACAATTGGTGTATAAAATTCACTGATTATTCCAGTTCCTGCATCTACATAGCCACGACCTTTTATTTGCTTTAAAAAGAAGTCTTTTTCTGTATCTCCAAACATCATGCTGTAACCTAACTCGGACATACGTCCTAACGCTACACGAAAATTAAATTGATCACGAATTCCATCTCCTAAAAACTTTGCATCTGGTCTTTGACAGGCTAAGATAAGGAAAAAACCACTCTGTCTGCCAAGCATAACAATCTGTTTTAATTTACTCATTACTTCTGTTGATTCTCTCCCTATCATTTCCATGAAAGATGTGTATTCGTCAAATATTAAAAAGTGTGCTGGCAATCCCAGGTAGGCATAATTTTCACCAGTTTTATAATCCTGCATTTGTTTCATACTTTCATTTCGCTTCATCATTTCATCATAAAAAAGATTTAAGCAACCAATCATATCTTCTTTTTTATAATACACATTTGGGAGAACAGCTTTTAGGTCTGCCAAATCAGAGTTTTTAGGGTCTAAGACATATAATATGGCGTTCGTTTGTAGCAAGGCTTCTATGATTGTCAGGATAAAATAAGTTTTACCCCCTCCTGTACCTCCAGCTATTAACATATGAGGTAAAGAATCATATTCCCAGTAAACACTATCCATTAACTTCAAGCGTCCATTCTTAGCTTTTACTTCATTTATCGTGATACGACTTCCTATCGTGTCATATAGCAATTTATATAACACATAAGATTCTTTTAATTCCTTATCTACCAACTCACAGAATAATCCTGTTTCCAGCTTCTTTTCAAGCTGTAATAGTTGATCTTGATACTTCGCCATTGTGATTTCTACGTTAATGTAAATTAACCCATTTTTCAAACAGTAGTACATCTTGGGAAAGTGGCTGATACATTCCCTTGTTTTGGAGTTTGACAAATCCTTAAAAAATCCCTCGGATTGTACTTGTTTGGCTTCATACCAGCCATTTTGTAGAAGCATACGTGATAGTTTCTGTCTATGCTGTAACTGTTTGATAAAATCAATCTTGTAACGGTAATAGAATATGCCTGCAATTAGACATACAAAAAGGGCAGTGACAACACTCCCCACAAAATATGTTGTTTGTAGTTGATTCATCATATCATTGAGTGTGATGGCTTCCCACTCTACAGCTAACAGAGCTTTCAAATGAAAAAGAATCATCACAAATAAAAATAGAAGCACGAGCGAGCTGGCAATAAAGTTATAGAGCAAATGCTTGTTGCTGGCACGGATTCGCTTTCCTTTTTTATATCTTCTCTTAATACTCACTATATCCAGCATAACGAATAGAAAGCGAAATATCTTCTTGTGACACCATAGTGAAGTGAAACTCATACTTTGAAGTTCTATAAATATAAGATTCTTCACCGTCACTACCTAAGCGTTCCAGTTCTTCTCTTAAATCCTCTGCTATATGACTAGAATTTAGTTGCTGTTCTTCTTCCGTTTTTAAATCATCTAAGTCTTTTTCAAAAATATCCATGCCTGTAAAACAAATAGCTAAAAACATAAAAATCTCCTCCTTTATAATTTTTAATTTTTCTTATCTTCTTTTGTAAATTTGGGTCTTTTTAAAACAATGTCATCTGCTTTAATATACCAGTCTACTTCTGCTCCCATAAATGTAGCATTTGCTACTGTATCTGCCGATGGATTTACTAATTCTACTTCTGCATTATAGTCAAACTCCTTTAAAGGTATTGTCGCTGGAATACTAACCTGTATCATCTGCCCCTGTTCTCTAGACTTTAAATCATAAGTACGTTCTTTGACTTCATCACTTACTGTTCCATCTTCATTTTGCACTCTCACCTCACGGCGTAATGCTGAAAATCTTAATTTTCCAAATGTTCCACTTTGTCTTATAACAATTCCTTCTGGTAATCTCATTTTTACACCTCTTTCTTTTTTAGACTTTTACCAAATCATCTGCTAGTAAAATATAATTCGCATATCCCTTGTTTCCAATTTTACGCCCCTCCGCTATAATACGTGGGTTTACAAGTCTCACTCTATCATCTGGTTCAAATAGCTTATCACCTGCTGATGCTGGTAAAACGACTGAAACGTCATCTGCTCGCTGTATTTCCGAATACACGTTATAGGTACGTGAAATTACTTTTATCGCTCCATTAACTCGTTGTCTTTTTACTTCTCCCTCTCCTGCATACTCTAAATTGCCGAATGTCTTTTCTACATCTGGAACTACAAATTTTAACTTCATATCTTTCCTCTTTTCATTTTTTGTTTTTAAGTTCTACTACTAGCATTTGCTTTCTCAAAAAACAAACAATTGTAGCCTTTTTTCATAACAACACTTGTAGATAATGTCTTATTTCTCTTGATATAATTTTTTATAACACACACTACAATACAAACTTCCCTTACTTCGATATTCACACTCTCTACACTCGACACGAATTTTGCAATTATTTAACGTACACTTTTTTTCTAACCTGCAATAGTCTGTACAGTCGTTACAATCTTTTCGTATACTGAATGAATTTTGTTCACCTACATTTTCAGGTTTTTCCGTCATTATCTTCTTTATTACTATAGAACCACTATTTATAAAATACTTCTTTGACACTGATACCTCCTTTCTGCTTATCTTAGCCTTTATATACATGAATTACTTATGACAGTAACTCATGTTCTCTCAATCAACTTTTTCTACTAACGTTTGTATTTGTCCTCGACACCCCCAAACTGGAATCAATCAAACTGCTAACTGCTATTAGCATCATAAGAATTTCACTTTTCCGAGGTTCTCCCGAAACTGCCCCCTATACGATTAGTTAAGGCTAGACAGAAGTATCATTGTCCTTTGTCCGTCATCGCAATAACAAAAGGTGCAGCCTTTTATCGTATAAAGCTCAATTGCTCCCCACCTTAGATATTTATCTTTTTACGGCTTACCGCAGGTGAATCATGGCAATATCAGCACTTTATACTTATGCTATTAACAAAGTAAACGTATCTGATTGAATGTCTATTTAGTTTTCATTGTTCTTTGTCTTACACTTACTAGCCGAACTGGTAAGGATTTGACAGGGAACTATTTTAAATTTTAAAAACTTTTTTTAAATCTTTTAAAATTCTATTTTTCCGTTCATTCAGAGTTTGCTGTTTAATTCCTAGCTTACTTGCTAATTTTCGTTCCGTTAAACCACAAAAAAATAACTCATTAATAATTTCTCTGTCTCTTTTCTTTAGTTGATCTAACACAATATGTAATTCTTCACTCACCATGTTTTGAATAATTTGATCTTCTATTGCTTGACTATCCGAATCTGTAATAAGTTCTTCTCCCACTAAATCAGGTGTATCAAGAGCCGAATAATACAGTAACTTATGACTGTAATCACGTTCTTCTAAATATTTTTCTCTCCGTCCCATACTGTAATATGTTTCATATATTTCCTGTGATACTTCAACTACTTCGTTTTCAATTCTAATAAAATATTGTCCTTTCATATTTAACCTCCAATCAATTTTTTTCTTGATTGGAGCGTTTAAGGACTTCTGCATTTTGCTTTCATAATTTTATATAGAAAGAAACAAAGCTAAAAAGGGTTCAAAAAAACAGGAGTACACAAAGCCTTAACTTTGTTTCTTCCTGCTTGTCCTTTCTATTTCTTTTACCAGTAAACCAGCTTATCTTTTCTGGCTACCTTAAAAAAGGCAAAAAAATAGCGGAAGAAACGAATATAAATTAAGTTTCGTTTCTCCCACTGGTGATATTTCAGATGTCCATGCATCTTCATTCCCTGTAGGTAGTTAAAACTTTCTACCTTTTAAATCATATCTTTAGTCTTATGGTTCAACATTAAAAATTCATTCAGTTGTTCCATATTTATCTTGATTACTTCTTTGCAATTATTACATTTAATTTCAATCATGTATTCATCTGTCAGTAAGTCAAATAATCTTTTTTTGCATGTATCGCAATGGTATATAGATTTAACCATAAATAATCACCTACCCCCTTAACAAAATAATCACTGCTTTATCGTCAATTGGGAAAGTAATTGTTGATAAAAGCCTATTAACTTGTCAGTAAGTTCCGAGCATACTAGATATGCTACTGGCAAAACAGAACATCTGTTTGTTTTTTCATTATATGGCAGTTATGCCCTTATGTCAACATTTTTAGAAAATATTTATCATTAAATGGAATAAGACAGCAAGAAGATTCCCGCTGTCCTAAGTTATATTATCTTATTTTCTATTAGTAGGTGCATACATTTTAACTATGTTATTATTAATTATTTTTGATAACTATTGCATTGATGAAATAGTTTCCATGCAAAATAAAAACCGCATTCAAACATTACTTTGTCATTTAAGGATATTAGTTGCACAACTTCCTCTTCAAGTCTTATATAGTCGCTTTTAGATTGCAATTTTTCCAATAACCACTTAGGGGCAAATTTTAAATCCTCTGTTCTTTCCGAATATTTTTCACTGATGCAAAATGCTTCATAAATGTTGTCTAGTTGTTCGTTCGTTCCCATTGCAAATCCTCCTTTTCAATATTCCTCTTATGCTTGCTTTTATTTTGTTGTTAGGCATTTAAAGATAAACTAATTTCTTAGCACAAAATACTCTCTAACTATATTACTTTCGATTAGTATTATTGCTATAACATTGATGGAATAGTTTCCAAGAAAAATAAAAGCCAGCTTCAAATAATACTTTATCACTTAAAGATACATAGTGTAAAACATCATATTCTAATTTCGTATACTCTTTAGATGATAGTTTTTCTATAAGCCATTTTGGGGCAAAATCAAGTTTTGCTGTTCGTTTTTGATAATCTTCGCTATTACAATAAGCATCATATATGTCGCTTAAATTATAGTCCATATCCATAGTGAATCTCTCCTTTTATTGCATGACTGTATTTTACCTATGCTAAGGTTTCTTTATGTCCTCAATGAAATAACATTTTTCTTTTCAATTAATGGTATACAGTCATATTATCGTAGTTTTACATTATAAATTCTTAAACCTAATTATCTTTAGTTAATTTATCACTTAAATAGCAACTCTACTCTCCTCTCCTCTCTACTTAACTTACATATTGTTTATTCAAATTATATTATACTACTTTATACTACTTTCGGATATTTAATCGCTTGTTATGCTATATTATAAATAGCAAAGGAGGATAATAAACTATGAAACCACTTA
>Ga0153924_1001255_pt1 | contig 13311 bp, 9 predicted proteins | sample TSNJ008MetaG_FD_104709 | JGI IMG/M metagenome (GOLD analysis project Ga0153924, IMG submission 104709) | Attine ant fungus gardens microbial communities from New Jersey, USA - TSNJ008 MetaG | ecosystem: Host-associated > Fungi > Mycelium > Unclassified | place: USA: New Jersey, Wharton State...
TCCTCAAGTCCGCTGGTGACAAGAAGATCCAGGTCATCAAGGAGGTCCGTGGCCTGACGTCGCTCGGCCTCGGTGAGGCCAAGGCGCTCGTCGAGACCGCCGACGCCAAGATCCTCGAGGGTGTCAACAAGGAGACGGCCGACAAGGCGAAGGAGGCCCTCGAGGCCGCCGGCGCCACGATCGAGCTCGCGTAGTCTCGACCGTTCGGTTCACGAAGGCCGCTGCCCCTCCGGGGGCGGCGGCCTTCGTCGTGTGCGGTTGCGGGTCGGGAGCCGCTGTGCCGAGACTCGGCTGGGCGGACAGTTTCGCGGCGCTATCGGCGCGAAACTGTCCGCGGGGACGAGTCTCGCGCGGTCAGAGGAGCACACCGTGCGCGCGGAAGAGAGCGCGGAAGCGATCGGGATCGAGCAAGTGCCACCATGTCACCCGGATGACCGTCGTCACGCGGGGTCGACTGCGAAGCCGATCCTCGCGGAGCTTCTCCTGCCAGAGCGCTTCCTGCGGCGAGCGGTTACCGAGCATCGCAGGATCGACGTACTTCTGCTTCCCGTCGAACTCCACGACGACACCGAGATCCGGTAGCCAGAAGTCGACGCGGTCGATGCGGTCTCCGTTCTGGAACTCGTGTTGCGGTTCGATCGATCGCACTCCGTTTTCGACGAGCCGGATCGCGGTGAACGACTCGCCGACTGACTCGTGCCGGGGATCGAGCGCCCTTGCGACGAGCCTTGCCCGACGCGAACCGCGACCCGGGCTGACGGGCAGCGCAGACGCGAATCGATCGACGTGAACTTGTCCCGCGCGGACGGCGGAGTCGATCGCCACCGCTGCGACGTGCGGCTCCAGCGTCGTCGCCAGGAGCACTGCGGTGGAGACGGCATCGGCAACCGGAACACCGTCGAAGCGCTCGGGAGCTCGGTCCGACGCTCGCCCCGCTGTGCCGTGCCGTACGACGCCCGCTCGGTGTTCGACGCCGCGGATCGTCTCGTCGATGACGTGGACGCGATCCGTGATTCCGCCGATCAAGACCCAACCATGGATCAGTGCGGCGGTCTGGTGCGAGAAGACAGCTGACCCCGACAGTTCGGGTGCGATCGCCCAGGCACGGATGAGGTGGCGATCCGCGAGATCGGATGCGGTCCAGACGTCCGTCGCGACGTAGACAGATGCGCGGAGACGGACGAGCTTGCCCGCCGCGTGGAGTCGTCTGAGGCGACGGCCCTCGGAAGGGTCGGATCCGCGAGCACGGAGGAGCGGTGGTCGAGTTCGGCGATAGCGCATGCCGAGATGCTGGCGTGCGCGCGGGGACGAGCGGCCGTCGTCCTCGTCCTCTGTGGATGGGCTGCAGCCGACAGGTCGTTGTGCGGGAATGCCGAGACTCGGCTTGGCGGACACTTCCGCGGCGTGCGGGCCGCGAAAGTGTCCACGGGGTCGAGTCTCGGCGGCCCGGCGGCGCCGCCGCGGGCGCGTCAGCGCAGCGTGCTGTGGCGGCGGCCGTAGGCCAGGTAGAGCGCGGCGCCGGCGACCATCCAGATGCCGAAGGCGATCCACGTGCCGACGCCGAGGAACACCGCGAGCAGCACGCAGCAGAGCGCGCCGAGGATCGGCACGACGGGGAACAGCGGCACCCGGTAGGACCGTTCGAGGTCGGGCCGGGTGCGACGGAGCACGATGACGGACACGTTCACGAGGGCGAAGGCCACGAGGGTGCCGATGCTCGTCGCGTCCGCGAGTTCCCCGAGGGGCACGAGCGCGGCGACGACCGTGACGACGAGTCCGATGATGAGGGTGTTCGCGATCGGGGTGCCGGTGCGGCGCGAGACGCGGCCGAACACCTTCGGCACGAGGCCGTCCCGGGCCATGGTCAGCAGGATGCGGGTCTGCCCGTAGAGCACGGTGAGCACCACGCTGGCGATCGCGATCACGGCGCCGACCGAGAAGACGAGCGCGACGATCGGCTGACCGGTGACGTCGACGACGATGCGCACGAGCGAGGCCTCGGTCGACGAGAACGACGTCCAGGACCGGGCACCGATCGCGGCGATGGCCACGAGGATGTACAGCGCCGTGATGAGCGCGATCGACCCGATGATGGCGCGGGGGAGGTCGCGGCGGGGGTTCTTCGCCTCTTCGCCGGCGGTCGAGGCGGCATCGAAACCGATGTACGAGAAGAACAGTCGGGACGCCGCGGCAGCCACCCCGGCGGCACCCATCGGTGCGAGCGGCTCGAAGTTCTGCGCCTGGAACGCCGAGAACGCCACGACGACGAAGAACACGAGCAGGGCGATCTTCACGATGACCATGACGGTGTTCACCCAGGCGCTCTCCCGCGCGCCGGGCAGCAGGATCGCGGTGGCGAGCAGGACCAGGACCGCCGCCGGCAGGTTGACCACGCCGCCCTCGCCCGGAGGGGCCGACAGCGCTGCGGGCAGGTGGAGCCCGAACACGCGCAGGGTCTCGTCGACGTACTCGCTCGCACCCACCGCGACGGCGGCGACGGACACGGCGTACTCGAGCACGAGACACCACCCGCACACCCAGGCGATCCCCTCGCCCATGGTGGCGTACGTGTACGAGTAGCTCGACCCCGACGTCGGCACCGCACCGGCCATCTCGGCGTACGACAGGGCCGACAGCAGCGCCGCGACACCGGCGACCACGAACGAGATCCAGACCGCCGGGCCCGCGAGGGGGACGGCGGTACCGAGCACCACGAGGATGCCGGTGCCGAGGGTCGCGCCGACGCTGATCATCGTGAGGTGCCAGACACCGAGCGACCGGCGGAGCGGCTCGCCGTTCACCCCCGCCGCGGCCTCGGCCTGCAGCTGCTCGATCGGCTTGCGGCGGGCGAGCTGTGCGCGCAGGGACGTGGGGCGGGTGGGCGCGGACGTCATGGGACCTCGAGTGGTGCGGGGAAGGGGACGGGAAATGGTCGCATGCCCCCTGAACAGGGTCAAATGAACCCTGAACACGGTCGAACGGACCAGGACACGGCCGGAACCCGCCGATGTCCGGGCCCAGGGCTAGGTTGGCAGCATGGACAGGGGTGACGCGTCGTGAGCATGCACGGCGGCATGCGCGGCGGCGGTGGCGGCCGGGGCGGCGGGCGGATCTCGAGCGGCGACTTCGAGGCGCAGAAGGCCGCCAACGCCGAGGCCCCGAAGATCCCGCACCTCGTCAAGCGCATCGCCGGGCTGTTCGTCCCGCACCGGAACGCGATCATCCTCACGGTCGTGCTGGTCCTCATCGGGGCCGCGATCTCGGTCATCCCACCGCTCCTCACCCAGCGGGCGTTCGACGAGGGGCTGTTCCCGAAGGGCGGCGGCGGACCGAACATGCCCGTGCTGTACGTCCTCGTCGGCGCGATGGTCGCGCTCTGGATCGCGAGCGCCGGGCTCGGCGTCTGGCAGACCTACCTGACCGCGACCGTCGGCAACAAGGTCATGGGCTCGATGCGCATGCGCCTGTTCGGGCACCTCCAGCGGATGGAGCTCGCGTTCTTCACCCGCACGAAGACCGGCGTGATCCAGTCGCGTCTGCAGAACGACGTCGGTGGCGTCGCGAGCGTGCTGAACAACACGATCTCGTCGATCCTGGGCAACACCGTGACGGTGATCGCCGCCGTCGTCGCGATGCTGCTCCTCAGCTGGCAGATGACCCTCGTCGCGGTCATCCTGCTGCCCCTGCTGGTGATCGCGCAGCGACGGGTCGGCCAGGTCCGCGCGAAGATCGCCGCGCAGACGCAGGAGTCGCTGTCGGACATGACCGCGATCACGCAGGAGGCACTGAGCGTCTCCGGCATCCTGCTCGCGAAGAGCTTCAACCAGCAGCGTGCGGAGACGCAGCGCTACGGCAACGAGAACCGCAACCAGATCCGCCTGCAGGTCCGCCAGCAGATGTCGGGGCAGTGGTTCTTCGCGATCGTGTCGATCTTCCTGTCGATCATCCCGGCGATCATCTACGTGGTCGCCGCGTACCTCATCATCGGCGACGTCCCGATCACGGCCGGGACGATCGTGGCGTTCACGACCGTGCAGTCCCGCTTGCTGTTCCCGACGGTCGGCCTGCTCCGCGTCGTCCTCGACCTGCAGACCTCCGGCGCGCTGTTCGCCCGCATCTTCGAGTACCTCGACCTCAAGCCCGCGATCACCGACCCGCCCACCGCGAAGCCCGTCGACGAGTCCCGCGTCGGGCACGTGGCGTTCGACCACGTGACGTTCACGTACCCGGACGGCGAGGCCGACAAGCCCACTCTTCGTGGGGTGTCGTTCGAGCTCCAGCCCGGCCAGTTCGCCGCCTTCGTGGGACCGTCCGGTGCGGGCAAGACGACCGTCTCGTACCTCGTGCCGCGCCTCTACGAGGCCACCGCGGGTTCGGTGCGGTTCGCCGGGCAGGACGTCCGCGACCTGGCGCACGAGGACCTCATGCGCCACGTCGGCATCGTCAGCCAGGAGACCTACCTGTTCCACGCCACGATCGGCGACAACCTGCGCTACGCGAAGCCCGACGCCACCGACGCCGAACTCGAGGAAGCAGCTCGGGCGGCGAACATCCACGAGACGATCGCGTCGTTCCCGGACGGCTACGACACCGTGGTGGGGGAGCGCGGGTACCGCCTGTCCGGCGGCGAGAAGCAGCGCATCGCGATCGCACGCGTGCTGCTCAAGGACCCGCCCGTGCTCGTCCTCGACGAGGCGACGAGCGCCCTCGACTCCATCTCCGAGCGCGTGGTGCAGACGGCCCTCGACAACGCGGCGGCGGGCCGCACGACGATCTCGATCGCGCACCGCCTGTCGACGATCCGCGACGCCGACGTCGTCTTCGTTCTCGACCACGGGCAGATCGTCGAGCAGGGCAGTCACGAGGAACTCCTGGCGCGGGACGGCATCTACGCGATGCTGCACCACCAGCAGAACGCGCCGGCCGACGCCGTGGGCGGCTGAGCCGGCCACCGCAGGCGACGTCGGAGCCGTCACCACGGCCCACAGACGCGACCGACGAACGGACTGGAGGCGCGTGGCGGCGCCGCCACCCCGGGCACCCAGCCGGTCGCGGTCCCGACGGGTGGGTCCGGGTACACCGTCTCCTTCGAGGTGCGCGGTCCATCACAAGAGGGCGACGCGCTCGCCCAGTTCCGGATGTGGCTCTGGTACGCCGCCCGGCGTGCGGGGCTCGGGCTGGACGGGGACACCACCGACGACTTCATCACCGACGAACGGCGCGACCAGGCGCTCGCGACGATCGCCCCGACCCTGTACCTGACCGGGGACGACACCACCGCGATGGCCCCGCTCGTACGGCTCGAGCGGTACGCGGCGGGGGAGACCATCGTCACCGCGGGCACCGTGCCCGACGCCGTGCGGTTCGTGCTCGCGGGGAGCGTCGACCTGCGCGTCCCGTTCGAGGACACCCAGCTGCCGGCGACGCGGGTCGAGGCGGGGGACTACCTCGGCCAGACGGCGCTCACCCGGGAGGCGCTCCTCACCACCGCCGTCGCGCTCACCGAGGTCGCCGTCCTCGTCGTGCCCGCCACCGCCCTCGACCAGATCGTGCGCGGGACGCCGGCCCTCGCGCGGGACATGGGCGACGTCATCGACCGCCGTCGGCAGGAGGTCTCGGCCGCGGTGTCCGCACACGTCGAGTCCCAGCAGAAGACGGTGTCCGCCGCCTAGACTCGACGGCGTGCGATACGCGAACTCCGTCGTCGACCTCGTCGGCGACACCCCGCTCGTCAAGCTCAACCGGGTGACCGAGGGGGTCCGTGCGACCGTCCTCGTGAAGGTCGAGTACCTCAACCCCGGCGGTTCCTCGAAGGACCGGATCGCCACCCGGATCATCGACGCGGCCGAGGCCTCCGGTGACCTGCGCCCCGGCGGCACGATCGTCGAGCCGACCTCCGGCAACACCGGGGTCGGGCTGGCGCTCGTCGCCCAGCAGCGCGGGTACCGGTGCGTGTTCGTGCTGCCGGACAAGGTCGGCGAGGACAAGCGGAACGTCCTGACGGCGTACGGTGCCGAGATCGTCGTGACGCCCACCGCGGTGCCGCCGGAGCACCCCGAGTCGTACTACTCGGTGTCCGACCGGCTCGTGCGGGAGATCCCGGGCGCCTACAAGCCGAACCAGTACGCGAACCCGAACGGCCCGCGCAGCCACTACGAGACCACCGGTCCGGAGATCTGGCGCGACACCGAGCAGCAGATCACCCACTTCGTCGCGGGTGTCGGCACCGGCGGCACGATCTCGGGCACCGGCCGGTTCCTGAAGGAGGCCTCCGACGGACGCGTCCGCATCGTCGGGGCCGACCCGGAGGGCTCCGTCTACTCGGGCGGCACCGGCCGGCCGTACCTGGTCGAGGGCGTCGGCGAGGACTTCTGGCCCGACGCCTACGACGACGGCGTGCCGGACGAGATCATCGCCGTCTCGGACGCCGACTCGTTCGCGATGACCCGTCGCCTCGCGCGCGAAGAGGGTCTGCTCGTCGGCGGCTCGAGCGGCATGGCCGTCGTCGCCGCCCTGCGTGCCGCTCGCGATCTCACCGAGGACGACGTCGTCGTGGTGCTCCTGCCCGACGGTGGTCGCGGCTACCTCGGCAAGATCTTCAACGACCGGTGGATGCGCTCCTACGGCTTCGCCGAGACCGATGACGAGCGCACCGTCGGGTCGCTCATCGCGGGCAAGGACGGCCGTCTGCCGGACCTCGTCCACGCCCACCCCGCGGACACCGTGCGCGAGGTCGTCGACATCATGACGAAGTACGGCGTCTCGCAGATGCCCGTGCTCAGCGCGGAACCGCCCGTCGTCATCGGCGAGGTCGTCGGCGCGGTGGCGGAGAAGGACCTGCTCGAGCAGGTCTTCACCGGCGCGGCGAAGATGGCGGACGCCCTGACGGGCTTCGTGGGGGAGCCGCTGCCGCTCATCGGCGTCGGGGAGTCGGTGTCCTCGGCCCGTCGCGCGCTCGAGTCCGTCGACGCGCTCCTGGTGGTCGAGGACGGCAAGCCCGTCACCGTCCTGACCCGCCACGACCTCCTGACCTACCTCTCCGAGTGACCCGCCCGACCCGACCTAGGCCCGCCCGACCCGCCCGACCCGACCGAGGAACGAAGCCCGCATGACCGAGTTCAGCACCCGTGCCGTCCACGCCGGACAGGAGCCCGACGGCTCCACCGGCGCCGTCATCCCGCCGATCCACCTGACGTCCACGTACGTGCAGGACGGCATCGGCGGCATGCGGAACGGCTACGAGTACTCCCGCGCCGGCAACCCGACGCGCGACTCGCTGCAGACCCTGCTCGCCGACCTCGACGGCGGCGTCGCGGCGTACTCCTTCGCGTCCGGTCTGGCCGCCGAGGACGCCCTGCTCCGCGCCGCCCTCGTCCCCGGGGCCCGAGTGGTCATGGGCAACGACGTGTACGGCGGCACCCACCGCCTGGTGAGCCGGTTGCACGTCCCGTGGGGCGTCGAGCTCGTCGTGGTGGACATGAGCGACCTCGACCAGGTCCGTGCCGCGCTCGAGGACGCGCCGGACCAGACCGTGCTGTGGGTCGAGACGCCGACGAACCCGCTCATGAAGATCGCCGACATCGCGGCCCTCGCCGAACTCGGGCACGGGGCCGGTGCGCTCGTCGTCGTCGACAACACCTTCGCGTCGCCGTACCTGCAGCAGCCCCTGTCGCTCGGCGCGGACGTCGTCGTGTACTCCACCACGAAGTACCTCGGCGGCCACTCGGACGTCGTCGGTGGCGCCGTGGTGCTCGCCGACGAGGAGCTCGCCGCGAAGGTCCAGTTCCTGCAGTTCGGCGCCGGCGCGGTCTCGTCGCCGTTCGACGCGTTCCTGACCACCCGCGGCATCAAGACGCTCGCGGTCCGGATGGAGCGGCACTCGCAGAACGCGCAGGCCGTGGCCGAGGCCCTCGTCGCCGCGCCCGGCGTCGAGCGTGTCTACTACCCGGGACTCGCCGACCACCCCGGCCACGACGTCGCCGCACGCCAGATGCGCGGGTTCGGCGGCATGCTCTCGGTCGCGCTCTCGGGCGGTCCCGAGGCCGCACGGCGGTTCGCCGAGTCGACGGAGCTGTTCGCGCTCGCCGAGTCCCTCGGCGGCGTCGAGTCGCTGATCGGGTACCCGAGCGAGATGACGCACGCGTCGGTGAAGGGGACGGAACTGGCCGTCCCGGAGAACGTCGTCCGCCTGTCGGTCGGCATCGAGGACGCCGGCGACCTCGTCGCGGACCTGCAGCAGGCGCTGCAGCGCTGAGGCGCTGGACAGCTGAAGAACCGACGGCCTGGAGGCACGTGGCGGCCCCGCCACGCTTCTCCAGGCCGTCAGTGGCTGGCCCTACGATGACCGGGTGAGCACCGCCGCGACGAGGACCAGTCTGTTCAGCGGCCTGTACGCCCTCGCCACCGTCGGCATGGTCGCGATCGTCGCCGTCGCCGCGTTCCAGAACCTCGCGATGACGACCGTCATGCCGGAGATCAGCCGGGACCTCGACGGCGAGACCCTCTACGCGTTGGCGTTCGCGGCGCCGCTCGCCGCCGGCGTGCCGGGGATGGTCCTCGCGGGCAACTGGACGGACCGTGCCGGTGGCCGGATCGTGGCGTGGGTGTCCGCCGGCCTGTTCGCGATCGGCACCGCGATCGTCATGCTGGCGCCGACGATGGAGGTCTTCCTCGCCGGACGCCTCGTCGAGGGCTTCGGCGCCGGCGCGATCGACGTGGTGCTCTACGTGCTCGTCGCCCGGATCTTCCCGGCCGAGCTGCACGGTCCCGTGTTCGCCGGGTTCGCCGCCGCGTGGGTCGTGCCGGCGCTGGTCGGTCCGGCGCTCGCGGGCATCGTGACCGACGCCTGGAACTGGCACTGGGTCTTCGCGGGGGCGCTCGTGATCGCCGTCGGCGCGTTCACGTTGCTCGTCCCGACGCTCGGCCGGCTGCACCCGCCCGCGGTCGAGCTCCGACCACCGTGGCAGCGCTCCCGGATCGGCTGGTCGGTCGCGGCCGCCGTGGCGATCCTGCTGCTGAACGTCGCCCCGGACCTCGGTGCGTGGGCTCGGGTCGCCGCCGTGGTGATCGGCCTGGTCGGCACGTGGTTCGCGCTCCGTCCGCTGCTGCCGACCGGCACCTTCCGTGCGGCGCCCGGGTTGCCGTCGGTGATCCTGCTGCGCGGCCTCGTCGCGGCGTCGTTCTTCGGGAGCGAGGCGTACGTGCCGTTCCTGCTGCAGGCGAAGGACGGCCTGTCCGCCTCGGCCGCCGGGCTCGCACTGACGGTGGCGGCGCTGAGCTGGGCAGGGTCGAGCTGGCTGCACGGTCGGTTGGGCGAGGAACGGCTCACCGCCGCCCGGACGTTCGGCGTCGGGTTGGCGCTCGTGCTCGTCAGCCTGCTCACGGCACTCGCGGTCGCGTCGTTCGGCCTGCCCTGGTGGATACTCGTCGTCGGGTGGTTCGTCGGCGGTGCGGGCATGGGGGCGGTCTACCCGCGGACCTCGATGTTGACGCTCCGGTTCTCGGGCGAGGGCGACGACGGCTTCGCGAGCTCGGCCCTGACGATCGCGGACGCCTCGGGCAGCGTGATCGGACTCGCCGTCACGGGCCTGCTGTTCATCGGCACGGGCGGCGCGGACGGCACCGTGTCGTTCCCGCTCGTCTTCGGCGGCATGACGGTCATCGCAGCACTCGCCGTCGTCGCCGTCCGTCGTCTGGGTCCGGTCCCGGCACCGTCCGCGGCACCGGTTGGCGGGTAGCGTGGCACCCGTGCTCCTCCGCATCGTCGCCGCAGCCGTGATCGTCGGCTCCGCCCTCGCCCTCACCGGGTGCCAGGGCACGACGTCCGCGGCGCCGACCCCCGTGCAGAGCACCGACCTGACGAGCTCGGACGGCGGGTTCGACCAGCACGCCGTCGTCGGTGTCGTGCTCCTGCACGCCGCGGCCACCCCGGGCACGACCTCCGGCGGGGTGTCCCTGTCGGACCGGTTCCACGACGACCTGACCGCTGCCGGGTTCACCCCGGACGTGCGGGTCGCGGGCTCGGCCGACCCAGCGGCCGACCAGAGCACGGCGATGCGTGCGCTCGTCAAGGCCGGCGCGAAGGCGATCCTCGTCGAGGCAGCCGACCCGGCATCACTGAGCGGCGAGGTCCAGGTCGCGCACGACGCCGGTGTGGTCATCGTCGCCCTCGGCGATCCGCTGCCGACGTCCGGCACGGGCGGGGACGGTGTGTCCGCCGACTACCGGGTGCAGGGCATGGACTCCGACGCCGCGACGGTCGCGCGTGCGACCGCTGTGGTCGAGTCGCTCCAGCGGGGCGAGAAGCCCGCCGGCGACTGAACCTCAGGTCGCACTCAGGCGATGGTGGTTGGTCACCAGCAACCACGGGGCGGTCGGCTGTGCAGAGGGACAGCATGGGTCCCCCGAACGGGTGACGTGGTTCGTCGGTGGAACGACCGACTGTCCGGGGTGACTCGGCGCTCACTACAGTCGCCTCACCGCAGCCCGTCGAGAGGACCGAAGTGCAACGACGCCCCCGCTCCACCCGAACCGCAGCCATCGCCCTGACCACCGCAGCGTGCACCATCGGCGCCGTGCTGTTCGCCGCCGGTCCGGCCGACGCCGCGACCCGGCACGTGCTGCCCGACTCGATCCCGTCGTGGGCCACGAGCACGAACGACGTCGGTACGGTCGCCGCCGACACCGACGTCGAGGGCGAGGTGTACCTGCCCCTCACGAACCAGCGCGGAGCGGAAGCCCTCGCGACCGCGGTCTCCACACCGGGCAACGCCCGGTACCGCAAGCCCCTGAGCCCGGCCCAGTGGATCGCGCAGTACGCGCCGACGAAGGCCGACGCCGACCAGGTGACCGGCTTCCTGCGAGCCCAGGGCCTGACCATCACCGCGGTGCCGGCCAGCCACGAGTACGTCGTGTTCCGCGGGCCGGCGTCCGTCGTGGACTCGGTGCTCGGCACCTCGCTGCACAGCTACCGGCACGGCGGCCGCACCCTCGTCGCACCGTCGACCGCTCCGACGCTCCCGGCGTCCGTCGCGGGCCTCGTGAGCGGCGTCAGCGTCGACCAGGGCCGACTCCTGACGCACCCGGAGCTGGTCGAGCAGGGGGAGACCCCGGCCTCGTCCACGCCGACCCGCTCGCTCCGTCAGCAGGCGACCGCCCCCACCGGCATCCAGGCGACGTGCTCCCAGTACGACGGCGAGCACACCGCGACGGTCCCCGCCGCCTACGGGAAGACCAGCGTGCACACCTTCGCGTGCGGCTACGTGCCGAAGCAGATCCGCTCGGCGTACGGCGTCGACGCGCTCGCGGCGAAGGGCGTCCAGGGGCAGGGGCAGACGGTCGCGATCATCGACGCGTACGCCTCGCCCACGATCGTGCACGACACGAACTCGTACTCCGTGCAGAACGGCGAGCCCCAGATCACGAGCGCGACCTTCCAGCAGCGCATCCCCGCGACGTCGCAGTTCACCGACCAGGTGCTCTGCCAGCAGCCGAGCGGGTGGCAGGGCGAGGAGACGCTCGACGTCCAGTCGGTGCACGCGGTCGCCCCGGCGGCGAAGATCCTCTACGTCGGCGGCACGAACTGCGGTGGCGGGCTCGACGTCGCGATGTCGAAGATCCTCGACCAGGGCCTCGCGAACCTCGTGAGCAACAGCTACGGCGACGTCGGTGAGAACGTCCCGCTCTCGAGCATCCGCGGACAGGAGAACCTGCACATCCAGGCCGCGGGCGAGGGCATCGGCCTGTACTTCTCGAGCGGTGACAACGGCGACGAGTCGGCAGCGCTCGGCAGCGCCCAGCCGGACTTCCCGGCGTCCAGCCCGTGGGTGACCTCGGTCGGCGGCACCAGCCTCGGCATCGGGAAGAACGGGAAGAAGACCTTCGAGACCGGGTGGGGCGACGTCCTCGACCAGATCGTCAGCAGTGACCGCGGCAACGTCTACTCGACCCCGCTGCCCGGCGGCATCGTCGGCGGCGGCGCCGGTGGCGGCCGGAGCACCCTGTTCGACCAGCCCGCCTACCAGAAGGGCGTCGTGCCCACGTCGCTCGCCGGTGGCAAGCGCGTCTCGCCGGACCTCGCGGCGCTCGCCGACCCGTACACCGGGTTCGCGATCGGCATCCGACCGATCACGGACGACTCGACCCTCGCGGTCGGACCGCTCGAGAACGAGACGTACGGTGGCACCTCGCTCGCATCGCCGATCACGGCCGCGCTGTCCGCGATCGTGCAGCAGTCGACGAACGTCCGGCTCGGCTTCGCGAACCCGACGATCTACGCCACGTACCGTGCCGCGCCGTCCGCGTTCAGCGACGTCCGGCCGCCGTCGTCGCCGATCGCCCTGGCCTACACCAGTGCGTCGTCCGGCAAGGACTACCTCGTCACGCTCGACCACGACACGTCGCTCACCACCGCCAAGGGGTACGACGACGTGACCGGTCTCGGCGCGGTGTCGTTCACCGGCCTGACGCAGGTCGCGCGCCGGTAGGGACGCGACCGGCCGACTGACGGGAGGCACGGTGCCAGCTGGCGCCGTGCCTCCCGTCAGTCGCGAGTCGTCAGCGCCACCACGCGGGGAACGACAGCACGATCGTGTCGACGAGTGCCTTCCGGGAGCGCCGCGACCCTGCGAGCCACGCCTCGATCGCCCCGACGAACCCCTGCGCGACGAACCCCGCCGCGACGTCGTCGAGCAGTTCGGGCCGGTGCGCCGCCTCGAGCGAGGCGATGTGCTGCGCGCTCGACACGGTGAAGTGCTCGACGAGCAGCCGGTGCAGTGACGCGTCGTTCGGGTCCGGCAACGCCCGGCCGTAGATGTCCCGGTGGGCGACCACGTGCTCGACCACGGCGTTGATGCCGCGACGGGTGATCGTCGCGAGTTCGTCGGCGTCGGCCCCGCGATCGGCGGCAGCGCGACGGGCGTCGGCGTCGTCCTCGCGGATGCGGTCGAGCTCCGGCGTGAGGACGTCGGCGAGCAGCGATCCGGGGGAGACCGCGTGCGAATAGAACGTCGCCCGGTTGATCCCGGCGGCGCGGGTCACGTCGGCGACGGTGATCTCGGAGACCGGGCGGTCGGCGGCGAGACGCAGGATCGCCTCGCGCAGGGCTGCGGTCGTGTGCAGGATCCGGGCATCCACCATGACGCCATCCCCCTTCTGATCCGGTTCCACCCGACACGTCGTCCGCAGACGGTACCGAGCTACCCGACGGTACCGCATGCGCGGACCACGACACGGGACCCGTAGGATGGTTCGGCGGCCGAATCGATTCGATCGATCCCGCGATCACCTCCCTCCCCCCCCCTCACCGCCGAA
>Ga0153924_1001256_pt1 | contig 13310 bp, 12 predicted proteins | sample TSNJ008MetaG_FD_104709 | JGI IMG/M metagenome (GOLD analysis project Ga0153924, IMG submission 104709) | Attine ant fungus gardens microbial communities from New Jersey, USA - TSNJ008 MetaG | ecosystem: Host-associated > Fungi > Mycelium > Unclassified | place: USA: New Jersey, Wharton State...
ACCGCGCTGACGGCGACGACGAGCGCGACGATGCTCAGGACGAGCCGGCGGCGGAGGGTCACGAGGTGGGCTTGATGACGTACCCGACGCCGCGCACCGTGTGGATCATCGGGGTCTCGCCGGCGTCGATCTTCTTGCGCAGGTACGAGATGTAGATCTCGACGACGGAGGACTTGCCACCGAAGTCGTACGACCACACGCGGTCGAGGATCTGCGCCTTCGACAGCACGCGGCGCGGGTTGCGCATGAGGAAGCGGAGGAGTTCGAACTCGGTGGCGGTCAGCTCGATGGAGCGGCCGGAACGGGAGACCTCGTACGACTCCTCGTCGAGCACCAGGTCGCCCACCACGATGCGCGAGTCCCCCGCCTCGGAGATCGAGATCTGCGACCGACGGATGAGACCGCGGAGCCGCGCCACCACTTCCTCCAGGGAGAACGGCTTCGTGACGTAGTCGTCGCCCCCCGCGGTGAGGCCGGTGACGCGGTCCTCCACGGAGTCCTTCGCGGTGAGGAACAGGACCGGGGTGTCGTCGTTGTTCTGCCGCAGCCGACTGAGCACCTGCAGGCCGTCGAGATCCGGCATCATGACGTCGAGCACCATGGCGTCCGGCTTCCACTCGCGCGCCGTCGTCAGTGCGTCCTGCCCGCCGTTCGCGCTCTTGACGTCCCAGCCCTCGTAGCGGAGCGCCATGGACAGGAGGTCGGTGAGGCTGGCCTCGTCATCGACGACGAGGATGCGCAACGGGGTTCCGTCGGCACGCGTGAGGCGCGGGGCTGCTGCAGGCTGGGAGATGGTCACGTCTTCGAGTATCGAGAGTTTCCTATGAGCGGTCTGTGGAGCGACCGTCGACGCTCTGTGGATTCCCGAGCAGGCACTCGGTGTCCGCTCCGTACCGTGAGCGGCATGCTCCGATCCTCGGCCTGGCCGGCCTTCGCCCGCACCGTCGACACCGCTCGGCTCGAGGAGTCCGCGCGGGTCACGGCGTCGTCCGGGAGGCACGGCTCGGCCCCGGCGGACCGACTCGCGTTCGCCCGGTCGGTCGCCTCCAGTGCCCCACTCCTGTCCGCCGGGACGGCCGGCGGAGCCTTCGCGGCACTCGCGGCCGTCGGCGCGGCCGACGTCGCCCTCGCGCGCACGGTCGAGCCGCACCTCGACGCGCTCGGGATCCTCGCCCAGGCCGGCGTCCCCGCGCCGGAGGGCTCGACGTGGGGCGTGTTCGCCGCCGAGGGGCCCGGCCTCCGGCTCACCGCGACCTCCGGCGGATCGGGCGGCTCGTTCGCACTCGACGGCACGAAGCCGTGGTGCTCGCTCGCGTCGACGCTCTCGAACGCGCTCGTCACCGCCCACGTCGGGGACGAGCGACAGCTGTTCGCGGTCGACCTCCGGCAGGACGGTGTGACCGTGCACGACGAGGCCTGGGTGGCGCGGGGCATGCCGGACGTGCCGAGCGGGCCGGTCGACTTCGCCGGGGTGCACGCCACGCCCGTCGGGGCTCCCGGCTGGTACCTCACGCGACCGGGCTTCGCGTGGGGCGGGATCGGCGTCGCGGCGTGCTGGTGGGGTGGGGCGGTCGGGCTCGGACGGGTCCTCCGCGACCTCGCGGCCGCTCGTCCGGACTCGGAGCTGCTGCAGGCGGCCCTCGGGGCGACGGTCGCGGACCTCGCCGACGCCGAGGACGCCCTCGCCGACGCCGCTGCCCGGATCGACGGTACCGATCCGGCGTCCACGCCCGACGACGACTGGTCACTGCTCGCCCAGGTCGTGCGCTCGCGCGTCCGCCGGGCCGTCGACGCCGTCCGGCACCGGGTGGTCGCGACGATCGGTCCCGCTCCCCTGACGTCCGACCCGACGATCGCGGCACGGGTCGCGGACCTCGAGCTCTACGTCCTGCAGGACCACGGCGAACGGGACCTCGCCCGCATCGGCCGGATCGTCGTCGAGCGCGGCGGTGTCGCGTGGTGAGCTTCGACCACCGCGAGCCGGGCACCGACCCCGCGGACTGGACGGCGTTCCTCGACACGGTCACCGCGCTGCCGGTGCAGCTCGACACGGTCGCCTCGGTCGTGGTCGTCGCACCGCACCCCGACGACGAGACCCTCGGGGCCGGCGGGCTGATCGCGTCCGCCGCGGACGCCGGTGTCCCCGTGCACGTGCTGCTCGTCACCCACGGCGAGGGCTCGCACCCGGACTCGCCGAGCACCACCCCCGAGGATCTCCGGTCGATCCGAGACACCGAGTTCCGGTCGGCGCTGGCCGTGCTCGCCCCCGCGGCGAGCGCCACGGTCCTCGGCGTGCCCGACGGCGGGCTGCGCGAGCACCCGGACGTCCTCCGTGCCGCGCTGACCGAGCGGCTCACGGGCGTCGACGGCCCGGTCCTCGTCGTCGCACCGTGGCGCGGGGACGGGCACCGGGACCACCGGATCGCGGGTGAGGTCGCCGCGGACGTCGTGTCGCACGCGCCAGGGTCGGCACTGCTCGAGTACCCGGTCTGGGCGTGGCACTGGGACGACCCGGCCGCCCCCGCGGCGCCCTGGGAGCGGGTCCGATCGCTGGCGCTGTCGTCGGCGGTCCTCGGTCGGAAGCGCGCCGCACTCGACGCGTACCCGTCGCAGACCCGGCCGCTGTCGCCGGCACCGGGTGACGAGGCGATCGTGGACGACCGGCACGCGGCGCACCACCTCCGCCCGACGGAGTGGTTCTTCGCCGAGTCCCCGGCGCAGTCGTCCCGCTCGCGGGAGTCGTTCGACGCCCACTACGAGCGGAAGCCCGAGGGGTGGGACTTCGACGGTTCCTGGTACGAGCGACGGAAGCGTGCGGTGACGCTGGCGGCCCTCCCCCGCGAGCGCTACCGGTCCGCGCTCGAGCTCGGCTGCGCGACGGGCGTGCTCACCGCCGAGCTGACCGCGCGCGCCGACGCCGTGCTCGGGACGGACATCGCCGCGGCACCGCTGGAACGTGCTCGGCTCCGGGCGCCGGCCGCACGGTTCGTCCAGGCCCAGCTGCCGTCTGAGTGGCCCGACGGGCGGTGGGACCTCGTCGTGATGTCCGAGGTCGGGTACTACCTGTCGCAGTCGGACCTCGACACGACCATCGACCGGGTGCTCGGGTCCCTGGACGACGACGGCGTCCTGGTCGCCTGTCACTGGCGACACCCGGACGACGACGCCGTGACCTCGGGCGACGTCGTGGACGCCCGACTCGCCGAGCGGTGGCCACGACCGGCGCTCGTCCGGCACGTCGAGGAGGACTTCGTCCTGAGCGTGTTCCCCGGCCCGGCGGTGGTCTCCGTCGCGACGACCGAGGGCCTGACCCCGTGAGGCTCCCCGCGCGCATCGACGTCGTCGTCCCGGCGCACGACGAGGAGTCCGGCATCGGTGGCTGCACGGATGCCCTGGCCGAGGCGGTCCGGGTCCTACGGCGAGCTCACCCCACCGTCGAGGTGTCGGTGGTCGTCGTCCTGGACGGCTGCACGGACCGGACGGCAGCCGTCCTGCGGTCGACGGCCGCAGCGGACCCGCTCTGGGCCGAGGTCCCCCTCGAGGTCGTGGAGACCGCGCACCTCGGCGTCGGTCGGGCCCGGGCCGTGGGGACGACCCGCGCCCTCGCGTCCGGCCCGGAGCCGTCCGAGCGGTGGACGGCCCACACCGACGCCGACTCCCGCGTCGACCCGGCCTGGCTCGTCCAGCAGGTCGCAGCGCACGCGGACGGCGCCCACGTGCTGGTCGGCGCGGTCGTCCCGGACCCGGACGACCTCGACCCCGTGGTCCTCGCGCGCTGGACGCACGCGCACCCGCCGGGCTCGACGCTCGGCCACGTGCACGGCGCGAACCTCGGGATCCGCGGCGACGTGTGCCTGGCGATCGGCGGCTTCGACCCGGTGCCCGAGCACGAGGACGTCCGGCTCGTCGAACGTGCGCGGGCCCTCGGGTTCGACGTCCGGGCCACGACGGACCTCCCCGTGGTGACGAGCGGCCGGTTCGACGGTCGGACGCCCGGTGGGTACGCCGAGCACCTCCGACGGACGTACGGCGACGCGAGCTGAGGGTCCCTTAGACAGCTCATAGGGACCGGCAGCGCCGCTCATCGACTGCCTCCCTACGGTCTCCTCGACCCCAACACCGAGGAGAACCAATGTTCCTGACCTACCTCAGGCGCGAACTCACGAACCGCAAGAAGCAGACCGTCATCATCGCGATCGGCATGGCGCTCGCCATCGCGCTCGTGGTCATCGTGTCCTCGATCGCGGGCGGCGTGAAGGCCGCGCAGGCGAGCGTGCTGCAGTCCGTGTACGGCGTCGGCACGGACATCACCGTGACCAAGACCGAGACCCCGACCGGCTCGGCCACCGGGCGCCCGAGCTTCGACTTCGGCAGTCAGGGAAGCAGCGGCAGCGGCAGCGGGTCGACCGACCTGTCGCAGTCCCGGCTCGCCGTGTCCCGCGGGTCCAGCACGCTGAGCACCGCGGACGTGAAAACCGTCACGAGCACGAGCGGGGTCAAGGCGGCGACCGGTGTCCTGACCCTGGAGAACAGCACGTTCTCGGGCCAGGTCCAGCAGCAGTCGGACAGCAGCAGCTCGAGCGACAGCAGCGGCACCTCGACCCAGCCGGGTCCGCCGAGCGGTGGCGAGGGCGGCGGCTTCGGCGGCGGATCGTTCAGCGTCGACTCGTTCACCGTGACGGGCATCCCGGTGTCCGGCGACGCCGTCGGGCCGCTGACGAGCACCGAGCTCACGAAGGGCCGGACGTTCACGAGTGCCGACGCTGGCAAGGACGTCGTCGTGCTCGACGCGAGCTACGCGAAGAGCGAGTCGAAGGCCGTGGGCGACACCGTCTCGATCGGCGGGAAGGACTTCACGGTCATCGGGATCGTCTCGTCGACCGGTTCGTCGTCGACCACCGGATCGAACACGTACATCCCGCTCGACACCGCGCAGACCCTGGCCGACCTCGACGGCAAGGTCACCTCGATCTACGTCTCCGCCGAGTCGTCCTCCGACGTGAGCACGATCAAGTCCGCGCTGCAGAAGCAGCTCACCAGCGCCACCGTCTCCACCGAGGCCGACCTCGCGTCGAGCGTGTCCGGGTCGCTGAGCACCGCCTCGAACCTCGTGTCGAACCTCGGCACCTGGCTGTCGATCGTCGTCCTCGCCGCGGCGTTCCTCATCGCCATCCTCTTCACCATCTCCGGCGTGACCCGTCGCACGCGTGAGTTCGGCACCCTCAAGGCGATCGGCTGGTCGAACGGCCGCATCACCCGGCAGGTCGCGGGCGAGTCCCTCGTGCAGGGGCTCATCGGCGGGGTGATCGGCGCCGCCGCCGGCCTCATCGGCATCCTCGTGGTGAACGTCATCGCCCCGACGATCTCGGCGAGCGCCACGAGCTCCACGAACCGCGGCGGAGCAGGCGGCGGGATGCCCGGTGGTGCAGCGACGGCAGCGGCCGGCAGCGGCACCACGGGCGGCGCACCGGCCGGTGGCTTCGGCGGCGGCGGGGCGAGCACCGCCTCGACGACCGACGTGGTCCTGCACGCCCCGGTCACGGTCGAGGTGATCCTGCTCGCGATCGGGCTCGCCATCCTCGGCGGCCTCATCGCCGGCGCCCTCGGCGGCTGGCGCGCGAGCCGGCTCCGTCCTGCCGAGGCCCTGCGGAGCGTGGCCTGATGACCGGGCCGGCCACCGGCACGACACCGGTCCCCGAACCGACCACCGCACCCGAACCGACGACGCGCCCCGAAGGAGCAACCGTGACCGACACCGACGTGACCAGCAGCGCGACCGCACCGTCCGCGGCGGACGCGAGCCGCGCCTCCAGGCCGATCTACGCCCTGAAGAACGTGAGCAAGACGTACAAGCAGAAGAACCGGACCGTCACGGCGCTGACGAACGTCGACCTGACCATCCCGCAGGGGCAGCTCGTCGCGATCCAGGGGCCGACCGGCGGCGGCAAGTCGACGCTGCTGCAGATGCTCGGCGCGCTCGACCGGCCGAGCGCCGGCAGCGTGCTCCTCGGCGAACAGGACGTCGCGAAGCTCGGCGACCGGGCCCTCACCGACCTGCGCGCCACGGAGATCGGGTTCGTGTTCCAGAGCTTCAACCTCATCCCGACGTTGACTGCCCTGGAGAACGTCGAGACGGCGTTCGCGGGGTCCCTCGCGAACCGGTCCCGCACCGAGATCCGCGATCGGGCCACCGCGGCGCTGCGGGAGGTCGGGCTCGGCGAACGGCTCGACCACCTGCCCGCGGAGCTCTCCGGCGGGCAGCAGCAGCGCGTGGCCATCGCACGGGCGCTGGTCAAGAACCCGAGCGTGCTGCTGGCGGACGAACCGACCGGAGCCCTCGACGAGGCGACCCGTGACGAGATCATGGGCCTCATCGAGAAGCAGTGGAAGGAGCGCGGGCTCACCGTCGTCATCGTGACGCACGACTCGTGGGTGGCCCGCCGGGCCGAGCGCCGCCTGCACATCAAGCAGGGGCAGGTGCGCGAGGTCTGAGGGCCTGCTGACGTCTCGCGCTGAGCGACAGTCCACGGGCCACCGGGCGCGTGGACTGTCGCTCAGCGCGTGGACTCGTGGTGGCTACGGCGCCACCGGGTAGTCGCAGTACGCGAACCAGGTCGAGTCCGGTGACCACGGCGGCACGTTGACCGTCCCCTGGCCACCGTCGAGCGTGACGAGGGTCTCCGGGACCACGGCGATCCGGGCGCCGCGCACCAGGACCCCGGGCAGCAGTCGGAGCTCCACGCGGTGGTCGGCGGGGTGCCCCTGCACGCCGGGCTCGTACGACAGGTAGAGCAGGTGCGAGCCGTCCGGCGAGACGTGCGGGAACCAGTTCACCCGGTCGTCGTTCGTGATCCGGACCGGGTCGGTCGCCCCCGGCCAGAGGGAGACGAGCTGCGCGGTGCCCGGCGTGAACCGCTCCGAGTTCCACACGAGCATGTCGCCCGCGAAGGAGACGCCGTCGTCGGCGTGCTCGTCCCGGGTCAGGAACGTCGGGTCCCCGGTGGCGAGGTCGACCAGCGCGACGTCGGTGGTCCAGACACCGTCCTCGGTCCGCTCCCCGACGATCGCCGCGAGCGTTCCGTCCATCCCGATGCCGTGCAGGTAGAACTTCCGGACGACCGGCAGCGCGGTGGTCACGTCGGTGAGGGTCGCCGCCGCTCCCCCTGCCGGCAGCGGGACGCGGTACAGGTCCCCGTCGCGGCCGCTCACCACGACGGAGTTGCCCGAGGGGTCGACCACGTGGTCGTTGTTGATCTCGGGGACGCCGGGCATCGGCACCCGCTCGAGCGCGGACTCGTCGAGGACGGTGTCGACGTCGGCAGGGAGCCGCAGCAGCCAGAGGTCGCCGTTCCCGTTCAGGACGAGGGTGCCGTCGGCCAGGACGTTCGGCGCTTCGACCAACACCGACGACGACTCGAACACCAGTCGACTCGTGCGGGACTCGACGTCGTACACGTGCACCCGGCTGGTCTGTCCCGGCAGCAGCTGCCGCCCTCGTGTCTCGCTCATGCGTCCCATCCTGCCGCCACACAGTGGGCGGAGACAGCAAAACACCGGTGTTCGTGCGTCGCACCGCGGGATGCGGGGGTGCCTTGCACGAACACCGGTGTTTTGCGGAGGGACGGCCCCGCCTACTTCACCGCACCGGCCGTCAGACCGGCCACGAACTGGCGCTGCACGATGAGGAACGCGATGACCACGGGGATCGACACCACGAGGGACGCCGCCATGATCTGGTTCCAGTACACGTTCGTCTGCGTGGAGTACTGCTGCAGACCGACCGCCAGCGTCTGCCCGTCGCCGTTGGTCATGACCGAGGCGAAGAGGACCTCACCCCAGGCCGTCATGAACGAGTAGATGCCGACCGCGACCAGACCCGGACGGGCCGAGGGCAGGATGACCCGGAACAGGGCACCCATCGGGCCGGAGCCGTCGACCATCGCGGCCTCGTCGAGTTCACGCGGGATGGTCTCGAAGTAGCCCGCGAGCATCCAGATCGAGAACGGGAGCGTGAACGTCAGGTAGGTGATGATCAGGCCGGTCCAGCTGCCGACGAGCTGGATGCCGAGCGCGTTGCCGAGGTTCGTGAAGATCAGGAACAGCGGCAGCAGGAACAGCACGCCGGGGAACATCTGGGTCGAGAGCACCGCGGTGGTGAAGGTGCTCTTGCCCTTGAAGTTCCAGCGCGAGACACCGTAGGCGGCGAACGTCGCGATGATCAGCGAGAACACCGTCGCGACCGTGCAGACCACGAGCGAGTTCACGAAGTACTTGCCGAGCGGGACCGTCGACCACATGTCGATGAACGGCTGGATGGTGATGTTGGTCGGGATCCACGTGAAGTCGTTCTGCACGTCACCGAGCGGCTTGATGGCCGTGGTGATCATCACGTAGAGCGGGACGACCGTGAACAGGGTCAGAACGACCAGGGTGACGATCTTGAAGGACTTGGCGCCGAATGTCTCACGCACGGACGGACCTCCGGTTGGTCACGGCGAGGTAGATGCCGGTGACGATGAGCAGGAAGATGAGGAGCAGGACGCTCATCGCGGCGCCGGAGCCGAAGTTCCAGGTGATGAAGGACGCGTTGTAGATGTGGAAGCTCAGCAGGTCCGCGGCTGGGGGCTGCGCGGTCGAGCCGAACAGCACGAACGGCGTGTTGAAGTCGTTGAACGTCCAGAGGAACATCACGAGCACGAGGGTCACGTTGACCGGGCGCACCATCGGCAGCGTGATCGAGTGCCACTGCCGGAAGGGCTTCGCACCGTCGACCGAAGCGGCCTCGTACACGTCGTTCGGCACGGACTGCAGGCCGGCCATGAGCATGAGGAACGCGAACGGCCAGGTCTTCCAGATCGCCACGACGACGACCGAGACGAAGGCGTTCGAGCCGATGAGCCAGAACGGCCCGGTCCCGTTGAAGAGGTGCAGCTGGTCCACGAGGATGTGGTTGATCGCACCCGAGTCACGCTGGAACATGAACTTCCAGGTGATGATGCCGGCGTACATCGGCAGCGCGTACGGCACGAGGAAGAGCGTGCGGAACAGCCCGCGACCCTTGAACGGCTTCTGCAGCGCGACCGCGGCGGCCATGCCGAAGGTCCAGGAGAGCCCGACCACGAGGACCGTGAAGCCGCACGTGATGAGGAACGAGTTCAGGACGCCCTTGCCGATCGCCTGGTCGAAGTCGATGACGACCGAGTAGTTCCGCAGTCCCGCGAACGGTGCTGCACCCCAGTTGGCGATGAAGTACTTGGTGAGCTGGATGAACGAGATCCAGATGCCGGTGAGCATCGGCACGATGTGGATGAGCAGCTCGAACAGGATGGCCGGCGCGACGAGCGCGTACGGCAGCCAGTGGGTCTTGCGCTTGCGACCTGGCGGACGGCCCGACATCGTCGGGGCCTTCGTGTGCGTCAGGTCGATGCGCTCGGAATCGGGCAGGACCGAGGTGGACATGGGCGGGGGCCTTTCGGCAGGAAGGGGATCGGGTGCTTCGCGCCGGTCCGTGGCAGCGGACTGGAGGCGCGGCATGCGTGAGCCGATCGGCTCACCCCCGGCGTGTGGCCGGGTGCAGAACGCGAGGTCGTCCGGCCGACGCGAGCGGGGCCGTGGACCTGAGGGGCGGAGGCCCGGGCGCGTCCTTGCGGACGCGACCCGGGCCTCCAGGCTGGATCAGCCGTTCGCCTGGGACACCTGGTCCTGGGCGGTCTGGAGCGCGGTCTTGATGTCACTGTCGGACACCGTGCCCCCGGTGGCGATCTTGGCGAACATGTCGTTCATCGCCTTGCCGACCGTGGACTCGAACTGGTCCTCGGCGGGCACCAGCGGGAGCGGCTTCGCCTTGTTGTTGTAGATGTCGAGGAACGTCTTCGTCTGCTCGTCGGTGACCGAGTCAGCAGCAGCGGCGAGCACCGGCAGCGCCGAGTACGGCTTGTCGAGCGTCGTCTGCGTGTCCTCGCTCGTCATGAACTTGACGAACTTGAGCGCGCCGTCCTTGTTCTTCGTGTTCTTGAAGATCGACAGGTTGATGCCGGCCGGGAAGGACGCGATGTCCTCGCCGCCCTTGGGAGCCGGGAAGGGCACCACGCCGAAGTCGTCCGCGGACATGCCGTTCGACGTGATCGTCGAGTTCGCGTTGTTCTGCGTCAGCATCATCGCGGCCTTCTTGTTCGCGAAGTCCGACACCGCCTGGGTGCCGTTGTCGTACTGCGCGTTCGAGGTGTTGACGACCTTGTCGGACTGCATCAGGTCGAGGTAGCGCTTGATGCCGTCGACGTTGGCGCTCGACGTGAAGGTCGGCTTGCCGCTCTTGTCGAACCACTCGCCGCCGTTCTGGGCGGAGTTGATGAACGCGAAGTGCGCGTTCTCGGTGTACGAGCCGCCGGCGATGGTGAAGCCGTACTTGCCGCCGGTGGTGAGCTTCTTCGCGTCGGCGGTGAGGTCCTCCCACGTGGTCGGTGCCTCGATGCCGGCGTCCTTGAACATCTGCTTGTTGTAGTACAGACCGTAGGCGAGGCCGTAGAGCGGGACGCTCGTGACGGTCTTGCCGGGCGCACCACCGGTGGAGAGCGCGACCTTGCCGAACTTGTCGGCGCCGCCGATCGCCTTCATCTCCGAGGAGCCGAACTCCTGGAAGGCACCGGTCGCCTGGAGCGACGTCGCCCAGGTGTTGCCGATGTTGACGACGTCCGGGCCCTGGCCCGAGGTGACGGCGGTCTGGATCTTGTTCTGCAGGTCGTTCCAGCCGATGACCTGGAGGTTGACCTTGATCCCGGTCTCCTTGGTGAACTTCTTGAGGACGGGGGTCAGCACCTCCTTGTCGTTCTGGAGGGACGTGCCCTGGTTGGACGCCCAGTACGTGAGCGTCTTGGAGTCACCGGACGAACCGGAGCCTCCGGAGGAGCAGGCTGCGAGGCCGGTCACGGTGAGTGCCGCGGCCGCGGTGATGGCCAGTGCGCGGATGGCAGTGCGCATGACTCTCTACTTTCTCGTCGTTGAGATGGTGCAGGGGTTGGAACGGGTGTTGCTGTCGGGTGCTGCTGTGTGGGTGCGGTGCCCTCCCGGTCGGTCCGTCGTCCGACGGACCGACCGGCCCGTCGGTCAGGACAGGGTGGACGCCGCGGGGTCCCAGCCCTCGGGGAGGGTCGGGGAGGGTGCGACGGTGCTCTCCACGAGCACCGTCTCACCACGCTCGGCGGCCTCGGCGATGGAGACCATCACGTCGAGGACGTGGAAGGCGAGGGCACCGGGGACCCGGTTCTCCTCACCGACGCGCAGTGCACGGGCGAGGTCGACCACGCCGGTGCCGCGCGAGTAGGTGGACCCGACGGCCGGGATCGTCTCCGGCTCCTCGGAACCGAGCGCGTAGAGCTCGGTGTCGCCGTCGAAGTTGTTCGGGTCGGGGAACACCACGGTGCCGGTCTCGCCCGCGATCTCGACGAAGCCGGTGCGGCCGCGGTCGGACTCGAACGAGAAGACGCTCTGCGCGCTCCCGCCGTTCTCGAACTCGATGAGTGCCGAGTGGTTCGTCGGGACCTCGACCGGGAACTCGGTGCCGGCCTTCGGGCCCGAGCCGATCGTGCGGGTCGCACGGGACTTCGACGCGGTCGCGGTGACCTTCTTGACCGGACCGAACGCCTGCACGAGCGTCGTGATGTAGTACGGGCCGATGTCGAAGAGCGGGCCGGCGCCGTAGGCGAACAGGAACTCGGGGCTCGGGTGCCACGACTCCGGTCCGGGGCTCTGGAAGAGCGTCAGGCCGTTGAGGGGCTTGCCGATGCGGCCGTCGCGGATCGTCCGGAGCGCGGTCTGGAGCCCGGCGCCGAGGAACGTGTCGGGCGCGACGCTGACGGTCTTGCCGGCGGCGCGTGCGGCGTCCCGGAGCTGTGCGGCGCTGTCACGGTCGAGCGCGTACGGCTTCTCGCCCCAGACGTGCTTGCCGGCGGCGAGGGCCTGCAGCGCGACCTCCACGTGGGCGGCGGGGATGGTCAGGTTGACGACGATCTCGATGTCGTCGTCGGCGAGGAGCTCCTCGACGGTGCCCGACCCGGCGACGCCCCACTTCTCGGCCTGCGACGCTGCACGGGGCAGGTCGATGTCGGCGATGAAGCGGACCTCGACGTCGGGGAAGACGGTGAGGTTGCCGAGGTACTGGTCCGAGATGACCCCGGCCCCGATGACGCCGACGCCGACCGGGCCGGTGCGGCGGGCTCCGTCGGTGGTCTGCTGCGCGGCGGTGGTGGTGTCGGTCATGCGCGGGCCCCCTCGAGGAACGTGTAGGAGTCGGTGACGGCCTGGAAGACGTCACCCTCGTGGTCGTCGAGTTCGACGACCCACTGGGCGTCCGGTGCGGCGCCGGTGATGGCGGCGATCGGCATGATGCCGTCGCCGACCGCGACCTGCTTCTTGTCGTCGTGCGAGCCGTCGCCGTCCTTGACGTGCAGGAACTGGACCTTGTCGCCGTACTTGCCGATGATCGCCACCGGGTCGTCGCCGCCGACCTGCACCCAGTAGGTGTCGAGCTCGAGCACGACGTCGTCGGAGAGCGCGTCCGCGAAGACCTCGTAGGCCGAGACGCCGTCGATGCGGTTCGAGAACTCGAACGCGTGGTTGTGGTAGCCGAGGGTGAGGCCGTGGTCGGCCGCCCGCGGGGCGAGGTCGCTGAGTTCGCGGGCGATCGCCTCGACGTCCTCGCGGGTGGTCCAGCGGGCCTCGTCGATGTGCGGGTCGATCAGCGTGCCGAGGCCGACGGTGACGCTCGCGTGGAAGATCTGCTCGAGGTCCTGCTCACCGGCGTCCAGCAGGCGGGCGTGGCCGCTCGGGCTCTGCAGGCCGGCTGCGGCGAGGGCATCGCGGAGCGCCTCGGCACGGTCGACGAAGCCGAAGGCCTCGACGTTCGTGTAGCCGATGTCGGCGATGCGCTGCAGCGTGCCGGGGAGGTCGGCAGCGAGGGCGTCGCGGACTGTGTAGAGCTGGACCGAGAGCGGTTGGGTCACCAGGGCTTCTCCTCGTCGAGATGGTGCGGTCGACATCGACCGAGCGCTGCGGTCGACATCGACCGAGCGTGTGGTCGACTTCGACCGAGCGTCACACTACGAGCACTTCTGTCGGCGGTCAAGCAGAAGTTCGAGGAATGTCGACGGACTTCGTTGCGTGCCGCGTTCGATGTGTGCTTCACTCCCCCCCATGGTCGACTTGACTCGGACGGCAGCGTCGCCTCCGGTCGGGACGAGCGAGCTCTTCCAGATCCTCCGCGACGGCGTGCCGCGGACCCGGGCCGAGCTCGCCGCACTGACGGGACTCGCACG
>Ga0153924_1001259_pt1 | contig 13268 bp, 5 predicted proteins | sample TSNJ008MetaG_FD_104709 | JGI IMG/M metagenome (GOLD analysis project Ga0153924, IMG submission 104709) | Attine ant fungus gardens microbial communities from New Jersey, USA - TSNJ008 MetaG | ecosystem: Host-associated > Fungi > Mycelium > Unclassified | place: USA: New Jersey, Wharton State...
GATAATGATGACCGGTATATTGAATTAATGACGGGTGTCTATACTGATAACCAACCGGATTTCGCTTATATTGAACCGGGCGAAACTAAAAAATTTACCACTTTCTGGTACCCGATCAGAGGAATCGGCGGTATTTCCAATGCAGGGATAAACGGAGCTATACGTTTGGAAAAAACAGGTGAGCCGGAAAAGTGGAAAGCAGGGGCAGTGGTAACCAGAGCGTATAATTTTGTTAAACTGATACTGAAGGCTGGTGGAAAGGTTATATATGAAAAAACAGGAAGCCTCAATCCAGGAGAGTTCTGGCTGGAGAATGTAACGGTTTTGGAAGACATTTCCCCTGAAACCTTGTGTCTTAGTCTGCTTGATGAGAATGGAGACTCATTGATATCCTATTCTCCAGTAAAGAAAGGCTTAAAAAAACCGCCAAAAGCGAGAGAAGCCGCGCCTGATCCGAAGAATGTAGAATCAACAGAATTATTATATTTATACGGGAGGCATTTGGCACAGTATAAACATGGAACTTATCGGGCCGAGGATTATTACCTTGAAGGCATAAAACGAAATTCGGCCGATTATCGGTGCAATCTTGAAATGGGAAAAATAGAGCTTGAAAAAGGACGTATGAAAGAAAGTCAGGACTACTTTGAAATAGCAATGAAAAGACTGACATTCGAGAATACGAGTCCGGAAGATTCGGAAATCTATTATCAGATGGGGCGTTTGCTGCGGTTAATGGATAAAACAGAGGAAGCATACGAGTACTTTCGGGCGGCGGCATGGCAGTATCCTTACCGCGGACCAGCATACTTTGAAAGTGCCTGCATCAGCTGTCGGTTGGGAGAACGGCAGAGGTCAGTGGAAGAGTTGAAAGAAGCGTTGGCTGTAAACACGGACTTCTTTATGGCCGGAGTTCTATTAGGCTATCTGACAGAGGACAAAAAAATGCTGTATTCCATTTTACAGAAATCCCCATTAGATAGCTTTGCACGGTTTGCTCTTCTGCTTTTAGAGGGAAGGATGGTGGAAGAATATGTCAGGGAAAGGCCGGAAGCGGTTCTTGATGCGGCGCTGCTGTTTAAAAGGGCCGGACTGAAAAGAGAGGCAGCTATTATTCTGGAAAGTTGTAAAAAGCCTTCCTTGAATCTCAAACTTCACCTGGAAGCGTTAACCGGAAAAACGGCAGATTGGGATCAGCCAGATTGTGATTTTCCTAACAGGCTGGAAGATATTGCGGTTCTTGAGAAGAAGGGGTGGGCGGCACAGTATCTTCTGGGATGTCTGTATTATGCCAGGGAGAACTATGAGGCGGCGACAGAAGCATGGGAAAAAGCATTGAAAGAGAATCCGAATTATGCCTTCACCTACAGAAATCTGGCGATTGCCTATTATGATCATATGGGCAGGAAAGGAACCGCGATGGCTTTTTTGAAGAAGGCGGTGGAATTAAGACCGGAAACGGATCGTATGGTGTATGAGCTGATGCAGCTGATGAAGGCGGAGAATGTTTCTTTGAAGGAGCGCATCTTGTTGACGGAAACTTACCGCGAAGAAGTAAAACGAAGAGATGATGCCTATTTGGACGCTGTGATACTGAGAATGGTAAATGGTGAATATGAGACCGCCAGACAAATGCTGAAGGAGAAAAATTTTCATATTTATGAGGGAGGTGAAGGGAAGCTTACGAAATATCATCGCTGGCTGTATATTCTAAGCGCCATGGAATACGCCGCGGCGGGAAATTACGGACAGGCCGAAATGTCAATGAAACAGGCACTCATCTATCCCGCCGGTTATGGAGAAGGAAAGGGTTTTTTGGAACAGGATGCAAATATATTTTATTTTGCAGGAAAAATAAAGGAGTTGAGTGGAAAAAGTGACGAGGCGCAGCACTGCTATGAGAGAGTAGCAGAAGATCCGGAGATTGTAAACGAGATACTTTTCTTTGCCGGCATGTGTGAGGAGAAATTAGGTCATCTCGAAAAGGCGGGGGATTATTATCACAGACTGTTGGAAGCTGGAAATAACTATGCGAAAAAGGAAGGGCGTTATGGATATTTTGGGGTAGGTATGGAGTCACCTTTACCCTTTGAAACAGATGAGAAAAAAAATAATTTAAAAAAAGCGCATTTGTTTCGCATGCTGGGATATAAAGGCATTGGAGAGACTGCTTTATGTGAAGAGGAAAAGCAAAAACTGAAAGAACTGGAACCAGACTTTGCATTGTTGGCCTTTTTGGAAAAGTTAGAAGTCGTATAGACTAGGAAGGAATGGAGTTAGTATGAAAAAAATGCATATGATCATAATCGCCACTCTGACGGCGATTGGACTGCTGTCCGGATGCACTTTAACCGAATCCACGAATATGGAAACACAAGCAGAAAGTAAAGAAAGTGTGGCAGGCGAAGAGAGAACCACGTATCCGGCTGTATTTAAGGCAAGTGGCGCAGAGGCGGAGGATTATAATACTAAGCTTGAAAAATTCGGAGAGGGACTTATCCAATATTTTACTGAGACAGGACAGTCGGATAAAGTAACTGGTTACAGCCAGCCGGTTAAAGTGACTACGATTGGCTGGTATGATGCTTCGGATGAGGACGGTATTTCTAAAATTGGGGAACTGGATGGCGAAAGCTTTACAGAAAACCGATGGACAGACGCCCTAAAACGAGTCTACAATATTGATGTTTCCTATAGCTGGCAGTCTCAGGCTACCGACTATGATCAGAAGCTGCGCCTTGATATGACAGCGGGTGAGCTTCCGGATATATTTATAGTACGCAATCAGACAGATTTGATGCAGTTGGCGAAGCAGGGCCTGATCTGGGATATGACAGACTTTATTGAACAGTATGCCAGCGATTACGATAAGAAGGCATGGCGGTCAGATGAAAATGCAGCCATGGAAATGGCATCATTAAATGGCAGAATTTATGGTCTTCCATCTACGGCTTCGGCCACAGACAATGTATCCTATATCTGGTTCCGCGATGACTGGATGCAGAAACTTGGTTTGGAGTATCCCAAAACGATGGACGATTTGGAAAAGGTGATGGAAGCGTTTGTAAAACAGGATCCGGATGGAAACGGAAAGGATGACACATGGGGATTAAATCTGTACGGAAATGATTTAATCTATCCGCTTAAAGGATTGTATGCGGCTTTCGGTTCCTATCCATATCTCTGGTATGAAGAAGACGGGAAAGTAATATACGGAGGAGTCTCTGAAAAAACGAAGGATGCGCTAAGTTACCTTGCGGGATTGTATCAAAAAGGGTATATCAATCCTGAATTTGTGGTTCAAGATGTCAACAAAGCCAACGAATATATTATGAATAATCAGGTAGGTATAACTTATGCGGGGCATTGGTTCGGGCACACGGCCGGTGATTTACATGAACTGAATCCGGAAGCGTCCTGGAAATGTATTCCTCTTCCCACCGGAACAGGTGCACCTGTAAAAAACATTCTGAAACCATCTATGCAGGGCTGGGTAGTAGTAAATAAAAACTTTGGAAATCCGGAAATTGCTTTGAAGATGAGAAGTCTGACAACCTATGGTCTTCTTTGTGACGATAGCGCATGGTGGTGGTATGACCATAATGTTACCTGGCATTTCAGTCCGGTTCGCTGCAATGTTTCAGCGTTTGATAATTTGATTACGTATCAAAATCTTCAGGAGGCATATGAAAATGATCATGATGAGTCTCTGCTGAAGGCGAAGGCCGTGCCTTATTGGAAAAACCTTCATGGAAAGGACGGCTGGGAATGGGAGCTGATGTTTGGTCCAGGAGATGGAACGCCATTTTCTGTTTTGGAGAAGGATTACAATGAAGGCAATCTATTTTGGGATGCATTTCATGGCGAACAAAGTGAATTAATGCAAAGTATGTGGAGCAATGTGGAGGATCAAAGAAATCAGTTCTATACTAATATGATTATTGGAAAGGTTGATACTGAGAGTGGTTTTGCGAAGTGGGTGGAGACCTTCAACAATGCGCTGAGCGGCGAGCAGATGACAGAAGAAGTTAATGTGTGGTTTAAGGATCATCAGAAGCTGGCGGTCGATTTGACAACAGATTGAGAGAGAGCGTGATGCATAGTGATTAAATCTAAAAAATATACAGCATTTTTTCATCGAAGAAAGAGGGAACTGCCGTTGCATCTGATGCTGATTCCTGGTCTGTTTATGGTATTTGTTTTTTCCTACATACCTATGGCTGGTCTGGTTATCGCATTTCAAAATTTTGTACCCGCGAAAGGTCTGTTTGGCGATCAGGTATGGGTGGGACTCGGGAATTTCAGATTTTTAATGTCCCTGCCAAATGCAACAAATGTTCTGAAAAATACGGTAGTAATTGCTCTCTGGAAAATGGTGCTGGGGATTTTTGTGCCAATTACCGTGGCACTGATGTTGAATGAATTGGCGAGTCTGCGATACAAGAAACTGATACAGACGGTCATTTATTTTCCGCACTTTCTGTCATGGATCATCCTGGGATCCGTATTAATTGATATCCTGTCCCCATCTACGGGAATTGTTAACAGACTTCTGGGGGTGCTGGGGATGGAGCATATATTTTTTCTGGGAGACAACCAGTATTTCAGAGGGACAATGATTATTTCAGATGTATGGAAAAATTTCGGCTATGGAACGATTGTATATCTGGCGGCTATTACGTCGATCGACCAGACGCTCTACGAGGCCGCGGCTATCGATGGTGCCGGAAGGCTGAGACAGACGTGGCATATTACCCTTCCGGGAATGCGAATGATTATTGCTTTGATGATGGTACTGAGCATGGGAAATGTATTAAATGCCGGTTTTGATCAGATTTTTAACATGTACAGTCCGGCGGTTTACGAGACAGGGGATATTCTCGATACGATGATCTATCGAATGGGATTGGAGAATGCCCAGTTTGGCGCAGCAGCGGCATCCGGAATGCTTAAGTCAATTATTTCCCTGTTTTTCATATCTATCTCTTATTGGGTTGCTGATAAATGGTTTGACTATAGATTATTTTAAGGAGGGGAATGCATATGAAAGAGCGGAAAAAGGAAAAAATAAAGACTTCCCCGGCAAGAAAGATTTTCTGTGTATGTAATGGAATTTTACTTGCTGTTTTGATGACAAGCTGCATTCTTCCATTTATCCATGTCCTCGCAGTCTCCTTTAGCGACAAGGTATATGTACAGGCAGGATTGGTAGTATTTCTTCCGAAAGGATTCAACGTGAGATCGTACCAGTATCTAATTAATAAAATTGCGTTCTGGAGAGCATTTAGGATTACTGTTGTGCGGACTGTATTGGGAACCGCTATTAATCTGAGTCTGATACTGTTGACGGCTTACCCGCTCTCGAAAAGTAAGGAAAAGCTAATAGGAAGGAGCGTTTATACATGGTTCTTTTTCATAACGATGCTGGTGAGCGGGGGACTTATTCCCAGCTTCGTTCTGGTCGGACAACTGGGACTGCGGAATACGATATGGTCCTTGGTACTGCCAGGTGCGCTGCCGGTATTTAACCTGGTACTGATGATTAATTTTTTCCGCCAGGTACCTATTGAAATGGAGGAAGCGGCGATGATTGATGGAGCCGGACATTTTAAAATTTTGACAAAAATCTATGTTCCGCTTTCCAAGGCGGCGATAGCGACCATCTCACTGTTTTGTATGGTTAATCATTGGAACGCCTGGTTTGACGGTATGATTTATATGAAATCCGCAACAAAACTGCCGCTTCAGACGTATCTGCGCAATATTATCCTAAAGATGGACATGAGCCAAATGACGGGGGACGATTATGGACTGCTTCAGATGTTGTCAAATGAATCAATTAGAAGCACGCAGATTATTGTGGCAGTAATACCTGTTTTATGTATCTATCCGTTCCTTCAGAAATATTTCGTAAAAGGAATTGTATTAGGAGGTGTAAAGGGATGAGTAAGGAAAAAGGAATGGAGAAATGGTCTCCGGAACGAATCTGGGACTGGTATGATAAAGAGCCCTGGATCAGGGGCTGCAACTTTATAGGAAGCGACTGTGCAAATAGAATTGATCAGTGGCAGGAGCTGGGGTTTGAGGAACGGCTGCGGACGGCTGACAGGGAATTAAAACTGGCGGCAGATACTGGTTTTAATGCGGTAAGGTTGATTTTGGAGTATCCGGTCTGGAAAGAAGATCACGATGGATTTATGAAACGGTTTGAGCGCTATCTAAATACGGCGTATCAGTATGGAATTAGAGCGATGATCACTTTGGGAAATGACTGCCTGGTACCAAAGGATGACCCAAACAGCCACCCCCGGCTTGGTAAACAGCACTATGACTGGGGTTATCATGGAGGGAGAAAGCGTTCACAGCACAGTACACTCAATCTGGAGCCCGGATACAGTTTTCTGGATGATGCGGCAGAGGCGCCACAGATCTATAAATGGGTCGGAGAAATTATGCAGACCTATCGCTTAGATGACAGAGTTGTCGTGTGGGATCTCTACAATGAGCCGGGGAATGGGAAGAGAGATCATTTGACAATGCCGCATCTAAAAAAGTTCTATGAAATCGGCCGGGAAGTCAGCCCAATGCAGCCTATTACATCGGGGGCTTGGCGAATAAGCGGAGCACCAGAGCAAAAGTTGTCTGCGGTAGAACAATTTGTGCTGGAACAGTCCGACCTGGTGTCCTATCATAATTATGGAACGTATTTGGATAATATAAAAATTATCAAAAAATTGAAGGAATCAGGACGTCCCATTATGTGTACAGAATGGCTGGGAAGGATGCTGCATAATACAGTTCAGGAAATTTTCCCACTCTTTTTTTTAGAGAAGATCGGCTGTTTTAACTGGGGACTGGTGGCCGGACTTTATCAGACGTATGAACCATGGGAAGCGCTTTGGGAGAAGTATGCAGATGGCAATGGAAATAATATTAATTTTTCCGTATGGTTCCATGACCTTTACCGGCCTAATTTAAGACCATACGATCCGCATGAAATAGAACTGATCAAACAGCTTTGCAGAATGGCGGATCAGGAGATATAGCTGATAATAGGGTACATGCGGTTTAATAAAGGGGGTAGCCTGGAAACGGGTTACCCTTCTTTATTGATGAGGAATTGCACCACGTGAGGTTTACAAAATAAACCGGAACCATGATATTGTCGCACTACTTCGGGAAGAAAACTTAATTATTGAATTATCTGATAATATAAAACGAAAAATAATTTACACTGCGGAAAATCTGTAGTATTATTTTTAACGAAAATAATATTCCCCAAATGGGCCAGGTAATGTAGAGAGGAAATGAGTATGGAGCACGATCAGAAAACTGTAAAAGCGATTCCGGGATTATATGATCCCAGCTTTGAGCATGATAACTGTGGTATCGGTGCCGTAGCGAATATCAAGGGCATCAAAAGTCACAAGACAGTGGAGCAGGCGCTGCACATTGTCGAGAATCTGGAGCACCGTGCCGGAAAGGATGCGGAAGGGAAGACCAGTGACGGTGTTGGTATCATGCTGCAGGTATCCCATAAGTTTTTTAAGAAAGCAGCAGCGCCTCTGGGAATCGGGCTTGGCGGAGAGCGGGAATACGGTGTCGGGATGTTTTTCTTTCCCCAGGATAAACTGGCCCGGAACCAGGCGATGAAGATGCTGGAGATTATCGTCCAGAAAGAAGGCATGACGTTCCTGGGCTGGCGGGATTTGCCGACGCATCCGGAATTGATTGGCGATAAGGCGGTGGAAAAGATGCCCCATATTATGCAGGGATTCATCGGTAAGCCGGCGGGTGTACAGAAGGGCCTTGATTTTGACCGCAAACTATATGTGGCCAGAAGAGTTTTTGAGCAAAGTAACGACAACACATATGTAGTGTCGATGAGCAGCCGGACCATTGTCTATAAAGGCATGTTCCTGGTAAAGGAACTGCGGCTGTTTTTTGAAGATCTGCAGGATCCGGATTATGAATCGGCGATTGCAATCGTCCATTCCCGCTTTAGCACCAATACCAATCCCAGTTGGATGCGGGCCCATCCTAACCGGCTCATTGTCCACAACGGTGAGATCAATACCATTCGCGGCAACGTCGATAAAATGATGGCGCGGGAGGAAACGATGGAATCGAAATTTTTTAAATCCGATATGCATAAGGTGCTTCCGATCATTAACCAGGAAGGCTCTGATTCGGCGATGTTTGACAATGCCCTGGAGTTTATGATGATGAGCGGGATGGAGCTTCCGCTGGCGATCATGGTGACGATTCCGGCGCCCTGGTCTCATGATAAATCCATGCCGCAGGAGATAAAGGATTTTTACCGCTATTATGCAACGATGATGGAACCGTGGGATGGCCCGGCTTCGATCATCTTCAGTGACGGTGATGTGATTGGTGCGGTGCTGGACCGCAATGGTCTGCGGCCGTCCCGCTATTATGTGACGGATGATGACCAGGTGATTCTGGCGTCCGAGGTGGGAGCCATTGATATAGAGCAGTCTCATATCATCCGGAAGGAGCGGCTGCGGCCGGGCCGGATGCTGCTGATTGATACCGTCAAAGGCAAATTGATCAATGACGAGGACATTAAGAATGATTATGCTGCCAGGGCACCTTATGGTGAATGGCTGGACAGTAATCTGCTGGAATTAAAAGACCTGCCGATTCCCAACAAGGGGGTACCGGCGGTGAGTAAGGAGCAGGGGGCAAAGCTGCAGAAGACTTACGGCTATACGTATGAACAGTATAAGACGATGATTCTGCCGATGGCATTAAACGGTGCCGAGGCTGTTTCCGCAATGGGGGCCGACAGTCCGCTGGCAGTTTTGTCAAAAAAATACCAGCCGTTGTTCAATTACTTCAAGCAATTATTTGCCCAGGTCACCAATCCGCCGATCGATGCTATCCGGGAGGAGATCGTTACTTCTACCACGGTCTATGTGGGTCAGGAGGGGAATGTGCTGCAGGAGGTGCCGGAAAACTGCCATATCCTAAAGCTGGATCATCCGATCCTGACCTGTACCGATCTGCTGCGGATCAAACATATGAATAAGCCGGGCTTTCAGGTCGAGGTGATTCCGATCACTTACTATAAGAATACTTCGCTGGAAAAGGCCATTGACCGCCTTTTTCTGGAGGTGGACCGGGCTCACCGGGATGGGGTCAACATTATTATTTTATCCGATCGTGATATTGATGAAAACCATGTGCCGATTCCTTCGCTGCTGGCGGTATCAGCCTTGCAGCAGCATCTGGTAAAGACGAAGAAACGGACCTCCATAGCGGTGATTCTGGAAAGCGGAGAGCCGCGGGAAGTGCATCATTTTGCCACGTTGCTGGGATATGGGGCCTGTGCCATCAATCCTTATCTGGCCCAGGAATCCATCCGGACCATGATTGAAAGCGGAATGCTGGATAAAGATTATTATGCCGCGGTGGAGGACTATAATGAGGCGGTTCTGCATGGGATCGTAAAGATTGCTTCCAAGATGGGAATTTCCACGATTCAGTCTTATCAGGGAGCCCAGATTTTTGAGGCCATTGGTATTTGCAAAGAAGTAATTGATAAATATTTTACCGATACCGTCAGCCGGATCGGCGGAATTACCCTGGATGATATTGCAAATGATATCGATATTCTTCACTCCACGGCCTTTGATCCGTTGGGACTGGATGTGGATCTGACGCTGGAGAGCGTGGGCAGCCATAAAGAACGGGCCGGTCAGGAAGAACATCTATATAATCCGCTGACGATCCATTTGCTTCAGGAAGCAACCAGAACCGGGAATTATGAACGGTTTAAAGAGTATACCCACGCGTTGGATGAGGAAGGCAAAACGATTCGTCTGCGCAGCCTGATGGATTTTAAATATGCGGCCGATGGCGGGGTTCCGATAGAAGAAGTGGAAAGCGTGGAAAGCATTGTGAAGCGTTTTAAAACCGGGGCCATGTCTTATGGATCCATTTCCCCGGAAGCGCATGAAACACTGGCTGTCGCCATGAACCGGATCGGCGGCAAATCCAATACCGGCGAGGGTGGTGAAAGCCTGGACCGGCTGGTTCCGGGCACGAAAAACAATAACAAATGTTCGGCGATCAAGCAGGTGGCCTCCGGCCGGTTTGGCGTGACCTCCCGGTATCTGGTCAGTGCTCAGGAAATCCAGATCAAGATGGCGCAAGGTGCCAAGCCGGGTGAGGGCGGACAGCTTCCCGGGGCGAAGGTTTACCCCTGGATCGCCAGGACCAGACACTCCACCACCGGAGTGGGGCTGATCTCGCCGCCGCCTCATCATGATATTTATTCGATTGAAGATCTGGCGCAGCTGATTTATGATCTGAAGAGTGCCAATGCGAAAGCCCGGATTTCGGTGAAACTGGTGTCAGAAGCCGGAGTCGGCACGGTTGCTGCCGGTGTGGCAAAAGCAGGCGCGCAGGTGATCCTGGTTTCGTCCTTTGACGGCGGTACCGGCGCAGCGCCCAGAAACTCGATTTACAATGCCGGCCTGCCCTGGGAGTTAGGCGTGGCGGAGGCGCATCAGACCTTGATTATGAATGATCTGCGTGACAAAGTGATCCTGGAGACCGACGGAAAACTGATGACCGGACGTGACGTGGTGATTGCCTGTATGCTGGGAGCCGAGGAGTTTGGCTTTGCCACCGCCCCGCTGGTGAGCATGGGTTGTGTCATGATGCGCGTCTGTAATCTGGACACTTGCCCGGTGGGGATCGCAACCCAAAATCCGGAACTGCGCAAACGCTTTAGAGGCAAGGCGGAATATGTGGTCAACTTTATGCATTTTATTGCCCAGGAAATGCGTGAGTACATGGCGAAACTGGGAATTCGTACCATTGATGAACTGGTGGGCCGCACCGAACTGCTGCAAAAGAAGGAGCATAAGGCGGATCATAAGGTGGAAAGCGTAGATCTATCCCAAATTTTAAATAATCCGTATGCCGGAATGAAGTTTGCCGGTTATCATGAAAAGCAGGAATTTGATTTTGAACTGGAAAAAACCATCGATGAGCAGATTATCTTAAAGAATTTTAAAAAGGCATTGGCATCGGCGCAGAAAAAAAGCCTGCAGATCGATGTATCTAATGTAAATCGGGCCTTGGGGACCATCTTTGGTTCACAAATCACCCAGATGTATCCGGAAGGGCTGGCGGATGATACATTTACCATCAATTGCAGCGGCAGCGGCGGACAGAGCTTTGGGGCATTTATTCCCCGGGGTCTGACCCTGGAGCTGGTTGGTGACAGCAATGACTATTTCGGGAAGGGGCTTTCCGGCGGCAAGCTGGTGGTCTATCCGCCTAAAGGGGTACGGTTTAAGGCGGAGGACAATATTATCATCGGCAATGTGGCCTTGTATGGCGCCACCAGCGGCAAGGCTTTTATCAGCGGGGTGGCCGGTGAACGGTTCTGTGTACGCAACTCCGGTGCGACGGCAGTGGTCGAAGGCGTCGGCGATCATGGCTGCGAATATATGACCGGCGGCCGGGTCGTGATTCTGGGGGAAACCGGCAAGAATTTTGCGGCCGGCATGAGCGGCGGAATCGCCTATGTGCTGGATGAAAAGCGGGATTTGTATAAACGGCTCAATAAGGAACTGGTATCACTGGAAGAAGTGACGAGCAAATATGATGTACTGGAATTGAAAGAAATGATCCAGGATCATGTGGCATATACCAATTCGGAAAAAGGAAAACAGATTCTGAATCATTTTGGGGAATACCTGCCCCGGTTCAAAAAAGTGCTGCCCCATGATTACCGGCGGATGATGAATACCATTATCCAGATGGAGGAAAAAGGACTTAGCAGTGAGCAGGCGCAGATTGAGGCATTTTATGCGGCCGGGAAAAGTATGAGACAGTAAGGAGACGTGAACATGGGAAAGCCAACAGGGTTTTTAGAATATCAACGGGTCGCCGCCGAGGCTGCGGCTCCGCAGGAACGAATACAGCATTTCAACGAATTCCATACTCATCTGAGCGAAGAGCAGCAAAGGCAGCAAGGTGCCCGTTGTATGGAGTGCGGGGTGCCGTTTTGCCAGTCGGGCATCATCCTTGGCGGGATGGTGTCTGGCTGCCCGCTCAATAACCTGGTTCCGGAATGGAATGATCTGGTGTATACCGGCAACTGGGCACAAGCCTACAACCGGCTGAAGAAAACCAACAGTTTTCCGGAATTTACCAGCCGTGTCTGTCCGGCTCCTTGTGAGGCGGCATGTACTTGCGGGATGCATGGAGATTCCGTCAGTATTAAAGAAAATGAATGGGCCATTATCGAAAAAGCATATGAAAATGGCAGTGCCGCGGCCAAACCGCCAAACCTGCGGACGGATAAAAAAATTGCCGTCATTGGTTCCGGCCCGGCGGGCCTGGCGGCGGCGGACCAACTGAACAAACGCGGGCATAATGTGACCGTATTTGAACGGGAGGATCGGATCGGCGGCCTGCTGATGTATGGAATTCCGAATATGAAGCTGGAGAAACAGGTGATTGACCGCAAGGTGAACATCATGAAGGAGGAAGGGGTTACCTTTATCACCGGCGTTAATGTGGGGAAAAATTATAAGGCCGGCAGATTGAAAAAGGAGTATGACAGCATTATTCTGGCTTGCGGTGCATCTGACCCAAGAGACCTCCTGGTTCCGGGACGGGAGGCAGAGGGGATTTACTTTGCGGTGGATTTCCTGAAAGCTACGACCAGGAGTCTGCTGGATTCTGAACTGGCGGATGGAAATTATATTTCTGCCAAGGATAAGCATGTCATTGTCATTGGTGGCGGTGATACCGGCAATGACTGTGTGGGGACTGCTCTTCGCCATGGCTGTGCCTCCATTCTGCAGGTGGAGATGATGCCAAAGCTGCCGGCAAAACGCGCCGACAATAATACCTGGCCGGAATGGCCGCGGATATTGAAAACAGATTATGGACAGGAAGAGGCGACGGCGGTGTTTGGCCGTGATCCGCGGGTGTATCAGACGACCGTAAAAGAATTTATCAAGGATGAAAGCGGCAAAGTGTGTAAAGCCGTATTGGTGAAACTGACATCAAAAGCGGATCCGGACAGCGGGCGGATGGAGATGGCTGCCGTGGAAGGCAGTGAGCAGGAAGTACCGGCGGATCTGGTGCTGATTGCGGCCGGATTTCTGGGCAGCCAGAGTTATGTGGCGGATGCCTTCGGCGTAGCGTTGGATGCCCGGGCCAATGTTGCCACGGAGCCGGGGACTTATGCCACCGGTGCCGAGAAGATATTTGCCGCC
>Ga0153924_1001262_pt1 | contig 13246 bp, 6 predicted proteins | sample TSNJ008MetaG_FD_104709 | JGI IMG/M metagenome (GOLD analysis project Ga0153924, IMG submission 104709) | Attine ant fungus gardens microbial communities from New Jersey, USA - TSNJ008 MetaG | ecosystem: Host-associated > Fungi > Mycelium > Unclassified | place: USA: New Jersey, Wharton State...
ACTCGAACAATGAGGCATCACATAATAATCGGCCATCCCTCCAATTCGAAACGTAGTATGTTTCTTCATAGGTTCATCCGTATAAACATGCTCATCTCCAACAATAGCACAAAGCCGTTTCCAAAATTCCCGTTTCACTGACACTCCCCAATTCCTCTACTTATCTTAATTTGTTTCATCATACAATAAAAATACAATTTATTCAAGTACTATACCCCTGCTTCTTCTTCCTCTCAATCAAAACACTAACCATATACAACCCCACACACAAAGCCGTAATCAAACTCCCTTCCCAAAGCCCCTGTGCCGTATATTCCATAGAAATTTCATGCTCCCCTTCTCCCAAATCAATACCGGTCAAAGCCTCTCCCACACGGTAAAATTCAGACTCCTCCCCATCTACCTTGATATCCCATCCCTCATCATACGGTACACTCAGCAAAAGTGTCCCGGCATTATCCGCATAAACACTTCCCTGAATCTTACCATCCGTACAAATGGAAGTCTCCAGTTGATTCTCAGCAAGACGATCATACACTTCAGTATATTCCATATTGTCGCAAACATAGACATTTGCCTGTATCGGTCCCTCCTGATCCTCTTTAAAAGTACAGGTAACGGTAGCCACCGTCTCTTCCTCAAAACAGCCCAGATCATAGAGATGGTCATTATATTTATCATAGGATTTGGTATATTCCGGCGTCGTTATCTCAATCTTCTCAACTGCCTTCGTCACATCCAGATAAATCTGCTGCTGTGCAGGAATCTCAATGTTATAAGTACCGCCGTCTTCCATCTCAATCACTTGATTTAAATAGTAAATCGGTTCATGTCCCGTTGCCAGCTCCACGAATTCATTCTGCACCTCCATATGATCCCCACTGTCGATATTCCATTCTTTAATCGCAGAATCTACCATAAATCCAACACTGAGCGCTCTTTCATTCTTATATAAATACAATGGTTCTTCATGGTCTGTCTGCTGCATCTGATACAGGTTTTCAGCATCCGTACTTGATACCACATATTTCACTCCGAAAATATCATTTACCAGCTTCGTCAGTCCGGAATAACCATTTTTATTTGTTCGTGCCTCCATTCCCAGTGCTTTACACAAATCTACCGTAGCCGACGGCATGGTGGAAGAGAACAGTACGACTCCGTCTGCGCCCATGAACATATTTTCATTACGCATACGTGTACTGTCAATGTCACTTCGGAAAAAGGCATCGTCATTTTGCCGTTCCATCATTGCCTCATAGGCTTTCTGATCATTCAGATACGTGCTGCGCCCGATGGTTCCGTTCATACAGATTCCATAGATACCGTATGCCGCCATCTCTACAATTGCCATTCCCATAATGATAGACCGGAAAATCACATTACGCAGTCCATGAATGTTATAAATCAGCAAAACAACACTGTATGCCGCCAGAAGCAATAATGTCAATATATAAACATAAAGCTCCCGTTCCCCCAAATCCAGCCACATGCTGGCACCCGTAAACCCAATGGGTATCATGCAGGCAAGAAATAAACGCTTCCAGGATAACTTCTTTATATGACTGAATGCGTCAAACCCGATCCCCAGCAGCATGGCGGTATAGATAAATGCAAAGCGATTGGGCAGTCCGTTTTGGACATGGAAACCGTGCCAGATATAGTTGAGAATGTTGACGTTAAAGCTTGCCAGCAAGAATCCGCAAAGCAGCAATTTGGCCGCCCGCTCCCGTTTCTTTATGTTTTTATCAAGCGCATACAGCACCGCAATGATCAGTGTCAGCGTGCCGCAAAAAGCATTGACGCCAATCTGGTCATCAGCTATATTGATGGGTTCCACAAATGCAAACTGACTGGTCAGCTGAGACAGATTCTGCACGAACAGCTTCACCGGAAGCGGAAATGAATTTTCAGCCGATTCCGTGATTGCCAATGCCCGGTATGCGGGCAGCAGAACAATTGCTGCCATACCTCCTGCCAATAATGCATACCATCCAAAACGAAGACAGGACAGGAACACCTTCTTCGCATGAATCTCTTTGGCACTGATCCACTGTACCAGAAAATACAGACAGGCAAAAAAACATAGCATAAAGCCGATATAATAGTTGCAGAAGAGTCCGTAAAACAGGGAAATACAGAATAATTTCCCATCCTTTCCTTTTACAATACGCTCGATTCCCATCATAATAAGCGGCAGCATTGCAATACTGTCCAGCCACATCAGGTTAAAATAATATCCTATGATAAAACTGCCCAGTGCAAACATCGCCGCAAACATAATGGGCAAATAGTTCCTGCCTTTATTTCTTTCCGTCAGATAATAGGCAAACGTACCCCCGCACAGGCCGATACGCAGTATGATCAAAAGTGCCATGGCATCCATCATATTTTCCTTGGGAAACAGCACCACCAGGAAGTTTAACGGGCTGGCCAGATAATAGGCAAAGGTTGCCCAGAAATTGAATCCCAGCCCTCCGCCAAAAGAATACAAAAGCGTTTGATTTTCTATTAATTTTTCATGAAATTCCGTATAAAACGGCAAATATTGATGCAGGGAATCGATAATCAGCACGCCGTGATCTCCAAACGGAAACACTTGATTCACTGCGAACCCGACGAACACCGTCAGTGCGGGAATCGCAAATCCCCAGGCAACACAGCGCTTTTTCCGCTTTCTTCTCGTAAGCTCATACTCCGTAAGCTCTGCGTCCGGTTTCTTATCACGAAAAACATAGAATTTACTAAATATATAGTTTAATATCAATACCACTACCTGAATAGCCAGCTTGGCATGCATGTCATTCATGCCCCATACACAACTGAGCAGAATGACGCCAAAGGTTTCAATGAACATGGTGCTTAAGCGCATTCCGACAAAATGTGCACATTCCTTCAGCAAGGCTGCGGGCGAATCCGTCTTCTTTTCAAATACAAAGAGTTTATTCACTGCATAGGCAAATAATATAGAAAAACCTATCGAAATAAAATTACTCAGCGTTATGTCGATTCCGGCTATATTCCGCAAAAATGCATAAGAAACGAGATTTACCATAGTGGTGCATCCGCCAAAAAAAACATAACGGATTGCCTGATTTTTTATTATTTTTTTTACTAATTCTGCCATGTTCGTTACTTCCTTTATAAATTGCTCCATTTACTAACCGCTTTTAAGTATAACGTTCCTGCTGTTAAAATGCAATTATTTATTGCTTAACTCTTTCTGAAGCCAAAAAGAGTAGATGATTTTTTCTTTTACCTGTTTTCCGGACATCCGTTCCAAAGCTTCCGCATAGTATTGAAGCTGCAGATGATATTTATCAAAAAGCTTCTTTTCTTCTCCAGGTCTGACAAAATCCGTTTTATAATCTACCAGAACAATCCCATCTTCCTCCTGGATATAAGCATCTATGATACCCTGTACCAGTACCATATCATTGCTTTCCCACCCGGGCTGTACTTTATATGCTTCCACTCCAATCACAAATGGCTGCTCACGGTAAAGCATCTGTTTCTTTGCAGAAAGTCTCATGCGGCAGCCAAGTTCAGAATTCAGGAACCGGATCACCTTTGATGTATCAATCCACCGGGCTTCCTCGGCGGTCAGCCGCCCTTCCCTGCAGAACTGTTCCATCTGGCTCATCACTGCCAGGATGGATGGCTCCATGCAAAAATCAAGATGTTCCAGAAATTTGTGATATATCGTTCCCCTGGCTGCACTGCCTGCTTCTTCCTCCTGTTTCATAAAGCCGGGTATGTACGGCACTACTTCCGGTTCTTCATAAATACGATACTCACTTTCCGAATCCTGCATCTGGCTGCTTCTTTTTATCTCTGATACCGTTACCTTTCCATAAATATCCAGACTTTCTTCGTGAGGATAAACAGTGTTTAGATTCTGCCTCAGCAATTCTCTTGCCTTCCCGTCAAAAACTTTCTCAGGATCCCATTTTAACAGTGCTTCTCTGCTTAGAATCCCCTTCAGCTGCCTTTCACTTTCCTGTGCCTCCAGTTTGGCCGCATCATACACCTGAATGACAAACTCCGTTTGGCGGTCATACAGCGGATGAAACAGATTACCGGTAATCTCATATAATTCCAACAGCAGATTTCCGCTTTTGTGACGCAGTATACAGGGCATGATCCAGTCCAGATGAGCCTGCGCTTCGGTCAGCATGGAAAAAGAAAGCTTAATGTCTTGTCTCTGGCATGCCTGACTCCACTTTCGCACCTGGTTTTCCAGCTTTGATACGGCTCCGGTCATGATCAGTTTTTCCCTGGCACGGGTCAGGGCCACATACAAAACCCGCAATTCTTCCCCCAGATTTTCATTGATCACTTCTCTCTGCAGCAGTTTTTTGAACAGCGTGGGTGCCCGGACTCTTAAGTCCGGATCTACATAATCGCTGCCAAGACCCAGATCCTGATGCAGAACCAGCTTGCCTCTTGCATCCTGATGGTTAAATTTTTTATACAGACCACTCACAAATACAACCGGGAATTCCAATCCTTTGCTTTTATGGATACTCATGATACGGACTGTATTCTCATCTTCGCCTATGGTACTGGCTTCACCAAAATCCACATCATATTTTTGCAGATTCTCTATATACCTTATAAAGTTAAACAACCCTTTGTAGCTGGTACGCTCATAGGTTATGGATTTTTCTATAAGCATATTTAAGTTTGCCCGCCTCTGTTCTCCGGCCGGCATCGCCGCAGCATAATCTTCATACCCGGTCTTCTCAAGTACATACATCAGGAGCTCATGCATCGTAGTATAAGGAACCTGGTTCCGAAAGTCCTCCAACATCACAAAAAAGTCTGCCAGTTTTACCCTGAGTTTCTTATCCTTTCCTGCTTCCGCGTACTTCCTGCAGGCCTCATCATATGTAAGTTCTGCAAAACTGTTTTTTATAAGGGCTAATTCTTCGGTATCAAGTCCAACCATCGGCGAGGCCAATACCGCTGTCATTGGTATCTCCTGCTTTGGATTATCAATGATTTTCAGCAGAGACAGGGTCGTCTGTATTTCTACCGCCGTAAAATATCCGGTTTTGGCTCCTGTATAAGAGGGTATTCCCCGGGATTCCAAGACAGAAGAAAAAACATCGGCCCAGCCGGCAATCGTACGCAGCAAAATCACAATATCCCGATACTCTGCCGGCCTGTATTCGCCGGTTTTCTTATCCAGTACCAATTCGCTGCTCACAATCTCCTGAATTCGTTTTCCAACCATCCCGGCTTCCAGTTCTCTTTCGTTTTCTCCCGACTCCATAATGGTCTCTGCCGTTGCATCCAGGTCCAGCAATAAAACTTCCGTCCGGGTAAAATCCATTCTGTTACCATCCGGAAATTCTGCACCGGTGTACAGTGCTGCTTCTTTATCATATTCAATTTTTCCCAGATCATCCGTCATAATCTGTTCAAAAATATAATTCACACTGTCCAGAACCTGCCCACGGCTTCGAAAATTCTTATGCAGATCAATACGCTGACAGCATGCATCCTCCAGAGAGTAGCCGGAATACTTCTCCATGAAAAGTTCCGGCCGGGCAAGACGAAAACGGTAGATACTTTGTTTCACGTCACCTACCATAAATATATTATAGAATCCTTTCCATGCCCTGGACACACTGGTTAAAATGAATTCCTGTACCAGGTTGCTGTCCTGATACTCATCAATCATAATTTCCTCAAAACATCCGGATAAATTCCCGGCGATCTCAGTTGGCTTCCCATGAGCGTCTTCTTTTTCCACCAGAATGTCAAGTGCCAGATGCTCCAGATCATTATAATCCAGCAGACCCCGTTCCCGCTTCTTTTCCGTAAACTTTTCCAGAAATCCGGCTGTCAGATCAAACAAAACTTCTACCGTTTCCCTGCTTCCTTTCATATCCTCCAGAATCTGCGCAGCACCTGCATAAAAATATTGCTCCCGGATCTCCTGTAAAGAATCTTTTACCTGACTCCGTATGTATTTCACCAATTCCTTTTTCTTCTCTGAAACATTCGTATCCCGTTTGCCGGATAATCTGGCAAACTTATCTGCCTTCTGAAAACGAATGGAATATTCCTGATAAGTATGAGCCTGCCGTATATAACCCGTCATATCCTTGTCCGCTTCCAGTGCTGCCGCATACATATATGGACCGTCCTGGGAATGTATGATTTCAAGCGCATTTTCAATCTGCGCCTGTATATCCTGTAACAGCATATCTATATTTTTTAAGAGAAATCCCATCCAGGGAGCCTGTTCCAGTTCTTCCATGGTTTGAATCTGATACACGTTCCTGCATTGTTCCATCCACTTTCCGGGCCATGGATAACTCATGGAAAAATTGTATACCTGTAAAATATATTCTATAATTTTATTATCACTTTTACCGGGCGCAAAACTCTCTATAAACCTTTCAAAAGCAGGATTTTTCTGTTCATATGCTTCCTCCAGCAGACGCTCTGCCACTTCATTTCTCAGAAGCTTCATCTCACCGTCATCTCCCACGCGAAAACCGGGGTCCAGATCAATGGCATAGAAATAATTTCGTATTACATACAGGCAAAAACTATGGATCGTAGTAATCTGCGCATTATGCACCAGTGTAGTCTGACGCTGCAGGTGTACATTATCAGGTTCTTCGTCCAGCCTGCGCTCTATTGCCTCCCGGATCCTCTCACGCATTTCTGCTGCCGCCGCTTTGGTAAATGTCACGACCAGCAAATGGTCTATGTCTACGGGATGTGCTCCATCTGATATTAATTTGATAATCCGCTCTACCAGTACAGCAGTCTTACCGGAACCGGCGGCGGCCGAAACCAGGATATTTCTGTCTCTGAGATTTATCACCTGCTGCTGTTCTTTTGTCCATGTTATTCCCATATCAGATATCCCCTTTCAATTTTTCCCATAATTCATCGCCTTTTAACTCACGCAGCCGTTTAAAATGGGTTCCGGGAATTTTTGTATCAAATCCACAGATTTCATGGTAAGAACAGTAGTCACATGCCGTTCTGTCTTTTCTCTCATAAGGAAGCGCCTCTGTTTTACCGCCAATGATTTCTCTTCCAATCGTTCGCATCTTCTCGTTTACATAAGAAGACAGCACTGCAAACTGCTCCCCGGAAACCGTGCTGGAATTGAGAGAAGGGCTGCCGTCTTTTTTTAAGGTTACCGGTATTACATTGGAGGCTGTCGTTATTTTTTTGTCCATTTCTTTTATGATTTCGGGATCTTCATTGACCAGTCCGCTTAATTTCAATTCTTTTAACAGTTTTTCATTAATGATCTCCAGGCTTTCTTTTACGGTACGATTTATGACAGGGTCCTGTATCAGATAATAAAAAATACCGGCCGGAACCACTTCTTTTTCCGGATGCACCTTTTTTTCCATTTCCATAGCCGCATTCAAATAAACCACCAGCTGCAGCTGCAGCCCATAGTAAAGTTCTACCAGGTCAAACGACCTGCTTCCGGATTTATAGTCAATTACCTTTACATACACCTGATCTTCTTTTTCACAGATATCAATCCGGTCAATACGCCCTTGCAGTTTCATATTCTCTTCTTCTGTCAAAGATATATTTACCGCTTCCAGCTCTTTTGCCAGGGAAAAGGAAACTTCATAATTTTCAGGTTGGAAGCTTCCTGCTTTTACCTGTTCACATAATGCCCATAAGGTTCTGCGCATAATACGTTTCATGCGTACTACCGCATATTCATTTCGCGCAGAACTGTGCAGGATCTTTGCTCCGTACTCTCCGGTTACTTCCTCCACGCATTCTTCCGTCCACATATCCAGCACATCCGCCGGCATATCAGACCAGGTATAACTGCTTCGTTCTACTTTTTTCGAAAAATTCTCAATGACGCTGTGAAATATATTTCCCATATCCATTGGCTGAAAAATATATTCCTCTCTTTCCTTTAGCCGGAGTCCGTATTTAATAAAATGCGCGAATGCACAGGCTGCATATTGTTCCAGCCGGCTGACGCTGTTCATCAGGGTCTCCCCATAAAGCGCATTTGCTGCCTGCTTCCCAAGTCCGCGGTCACCCCGTTTCATAAAAGCTGCATTTACCAGGGAAGTTACTTTCTCATGATAGTTTTCACTCTCATAATACCAGCTGTACAATTCCATCCAGGAAGGTGATACATCACCTTTTAAAATGCTCTTCATCCCGTCCAGCAGATAAGGAATCCCGCTTTTTGCCGTCAATATCCGGTTGATCGGATTGGAATAACGGTCTTCATCTGTCACCGCAATGGCCGGAAACAGTTTCATGATATGTCTGACTATGTAAGAGGGACGCATGGCAGAACCATCTATACCGGCTTTTCCATAGGAGAGATACAGCCTTTCTCCCGGTTTCGTCAGATTCATATAGAGATAAAACCGCTGAATATAACTGTTTTCCTTCTCAGTCGGCGCTAATACTACCCCGGATGAGGCCAGCGCTGACCTTTCCATGTCTGTAATAATACCGCTGCCGTCCCCACTCTTTGGCACCCATCCGTCATTCAGTCCCAGGAAAATCAATACTTTGATATCTTTTAACCTGGTTCGTTCAATGTCCCCGATCAAAATCCGGTCCGATGCAGGTGGAATAAGTCCTATCTGGGTCTCCTCAAATCCGGCCTCCAGGATTTCCGTATACTCTTTTAATGTCAGTATTTCATTGCCCAACAGCTCTACAAGCTTGTCCAGCAAATCCATCACAATACCATAGATCTGGGTAAACTCTCTGGCCTCATCCAGCTTTCCCTCTTTATCAAATGTTTCCCTGTACCATGCCAGACGTTTCTGTATTTCATGAGCGGTAATCAGCTCATACAACGCAATCGTCTTAGATTTTACATTTCCCTTCTTTTCTTTCATTGCCTTTGTAAATGTGGTCAGAGGAATCATTACCTTCTGCCTGATTTCGTTGCATTGCTTCAGGTTATCTTCCGTAAAACTTTGGGTGGTCCTTTCCCATGTTTCTTCCCATGCCCGAAAGCCTTTGATTCCGGCAGCAAGCACATAATTTTCCAGCATATCCGTCTCTTCCCGGCCGATACCGCACATTCCGGTGCGCAAATAGCGAAATACACTGTCATAGCTATAGTTCTTTGCTATCAGTTCCAGAGCGGCGCGAATAAATTCAATAAACGGATTGAGCAGAACCTTTTTTGTCTCATCCAGAAATATAGGGACTTGATATTCCCGGAAAATTCTTGGAATGTATGGGCTATAGGTATTCATATCTCCCGTAATCACGGCAATATCCTGATACCGGCAGCCCTTCTCCCGCACCAGGGTGCATATGGTCCTGGCTGCAAAACGTACCTCCTCCACTGCGTTTTGTGCCGCATGTATGGATATTTCCTCCTGGCTTTCCATATATACGCTTTTATCATAACGCAGTAAATGACGTTCCATAAAATGAAGCGCAGGTGAATCAGCAAAACGTCCGGATTTTTCTTTTCCAAGCACGATAGGCTCTATCATTTCTGTTCCGGTCTCTTTTGCTGTCTGCATGAGCATATGCAGCGTCTTCCTGCTCAGATAAAACAACTGGTGCATGCCGCCCAGCCGATACGGATCTTCTTTCGCATCTAATGTCACTGTCACCATAATGCACTCTGCCTGTATCATCAGTTTTTGCAGTAATTTCTGCTGAAGCGGTGTGAATCCGGTAAATCCATCCAAAGCAATCACACTGCCTTTCAGCATATCGGAACGGTCTGCCACCTGACACAGTATGTCCAATGTCTCTTCCGATGTACGGTACTGGTCTTTTCTCTTCTCACGAAACCCTTCATAAAGTATCTGAACATCCTGAAGCTTATAATACAGCTGCGGATTCTCCTTTGCAGATTCTATCAGTATTTCCATCTGTGCCTGTGAAATATCATATTGGGTCAATTCGGAAATCACCGATTTCATCTGGGTAATGTATCCGGTCTTTTTCAAATTTTTTCCCAGACTTTTAAAACTCTCCTGTTTCTCAATGACAACTTTACGAAGCAGCAGATTTTTACCGGTCTCATCCAGAACTTTGCGTGTATCTGCCCCAACTTCCTCAAAAATACGGTATGCCAGTCTCTGAAAACTGAGTACGTCAATATTCATAATACCCTTTTGGGGATGCAGCATAACCAGCTCTCTTTGTGTCTGCATCGTGAACTGTTCCGGTACGATTACCAGAAAGCGCTTGTCCGGATAATCTATGGCATCTTTTATGATTTTCCTGTATAATTCGTAGGATTTTCCACTTCCTGAATTTCCTATAATAAATTGCAGGGACATATTCTGATCCTTTCTTTCCACCTGTTACTTAAGAAAGAGTCTGGCTTGACATAATTTCCTATGATATAAAAATAAGGGCAGAAATTTTTCTGTCCTTATTTTATACTTTTTTGCCCTGCTATGCAAGTCATTTAACTATTATAGGAAAGATGAAAAATCTGACCAGAAAAATTTTTCATCTGTTTTTACATTAACTACTTTTTCGCCGCTCTTCGACCATCTGTAAACCATATACAAGCGTACCAAATCTAGCCTTCCGCAGCCTGTTTTCCAAGTCCAAAGATGCTTCCGTAAATATCTTATAATAAGGACATCCCTCTTCCGTCATGCAGGGGCATCCCTTTCCCTTCAGATGACAGCGGTTGATTTCAATGTAATCATTCGTGGCTTCTATCACATCATACAGACTAATATCCTCGGCATTCTTTCCAAGTATATAACCCCCATATGCTCCTTTGTAAGATGTCACGATTTTTTTTCTTGTCAGCTTCTGCAGTATATTTTTAGCAAACCGCAAAGGCACATTTGATTTTTCCGAAATTTCCCTAGATCTAGTTATATTTTTTTCCTTTGCCAAGTAATCCACGATACGGATGGCATAATCGGTTTCTAATGTGAGCCTCATACATACTCCTTTTCAATTACAATACCAAAAAGATATTCTATTTTCTCTGTCTAAAATAAATCCTAATTTAATAAGATCTATTTATACACATTATACACGATACCTTTGAAATCATAATATACAAAACTCTGTATGTGGCAACTATTTAACATAATCCAAAAATTGTCCAAATTATTGCAAGCTATTTTAGATACTACTATTCGTACTAAATCTGACCTCTCGCAGCCGATTTTCCATCTCCGCAGACATTTCCATAAAGACTTTGTGATATCGGCAGCCCGTGTCAGATTTACAAGGGCATTCCTTACTGGTCGCAACACACTGGCTCAGTTCAATGGGACCACTTATTGCTTCAATTATATCATACATACTGATCTCTTCTGTCTGCCTGCCAAGTTTATAACCTCCGTTAACTCCCAAATATGAATTTACGATTTTCTTCCTTGCTAATTTTTGCAGAATACTCTTTGCAAATCTCAAAGGTACTTTTGCTTCCGCTGCTATTTCCGGCGCCCTTGCCAGTTTATTATTCTTCACCAGATAATCCACCATCCGAATAGCATAATCAGCTTCCATTTTAAAGTGCATATAGACTCCTTTTCCCGACTGATTTTCTTATCTATTCCTTACTGATAAGTACAATCTTTTTCGATATATCAAACCAACTGTTATGATACCGGCACTCAATAAGCCTAAGATATACAGCAGTATATTTGACCGATCCCCTGTTTTAGTTAATGAGCCTGATGTAGATTTCGTTTGGTCACCAGTTTTAGTTGTTGATGGTTCCGTAGTTTTATATTGGATCTTATAGTTAATAATAATACCTTCCTTCAGATCTTTTCCATCCTTGGCTTTTACTCTATTCTTCATAGCAGCATCCGTATAGAAAGCTCTTGATTTCACCTCATCATTATCACTATAGATCTCAAACCAGTATTTTGTTGTACTGCTTTTTGGATAATCCGTATTCGGATTCTCTGTTTCCAATAAATAATACTTACCGATCTGCAAATCTTCAATCACAGCAGAACCGCTCAGTCTCGTCGTTACCGTCAGTTTCTTTCCATCTGCGTCTTTCACCGCCTGTCCATTTTCACGATAAACCGTAAATTTAACATTTTTAAGTCCATCTGCCCCATTATCCCCAACTTTTGTAAAAGATAAAGAACCGACCGACCGTACATTTTTGGGATATACATAAACCTCATACTGCAGTTCCGTTTCATCTCCGACCGTATATGGTAATTTAAAGTAATATTCCTCCGTATCGATTTGGATACCTTCCGGGGCGCTCACTTCTTTGAAACTGTACTGACCCAGGGGCAGATCTATAATGTTGATTTCCCCGTTGGAATCCGTTTCATAATTTTCGGCCTTATCCAGTATTGCTGCCGGACCGGATGGGATTTCAACCAGTTTTCCATCTATATAGTCATGACTCCGATATATTTCATAAACGACACCGGCTACAGTCTCTTTCCCATACAGGATATCGGAAGGGTCATCCGCAGCCTCCTTCTGACCCACTGCACCTTTATGTTCATTTACATTTACATATTTTTTTAAATGAAATGCACCTGTTTCCGGTGTAGCTGCGGACACTTTCTGAAGTGATGAAGATCCGTGCCCCATCAGTATGGTGAATATCAGCAGCATTGTTACAGACAAAACCTGTCTCCAACCCTTTTCTAACCTGTCCATATACAGACTCCCTTCTTCTTTTTTATCGTTTCATTCCTTTTCCTGTTACCCGCTTTCGCTTGCTGTTTCCGTCATATCCTCGTAAGGGCTCCGGATCCGCTCCTTGCTTCCCCCTTCTTTTACATCCAGTACGGTTTCTACCTCATAAGTTCCGTAAACCTTCCCTTTTCCATCCGTAAACGTATAGCTGGCAATGGCGTCATAGCTTCCTTCCGCCATGGTTTCCGAGAGGATCGCGTATTGAATCACGCTTCCCGGTATCATCTCCTCTGATTCGTATAGCACAATCCCGCTTTCCACCTCCGTCAGCGCCACCCGGCATATGAAGTCACTGTATGGCGGATGCACCAGACGGATTTCCGCGCGTCTGGTCTGTACGTCTACCGGAATTTCCAGATTCAGCTGGAATACGGCCTCCCCTCTCTGTATCTCTTTCGTCTTCCAGGCCTTCTGCTCTTCTTCGGTCAGGATCTCACCGTACCTGGTCACGTCCCTGTTTCTTGGTACTTCGGATGTATTTATAAATGCCTGGAAACCGGAAAACAACATCAGTCCCATAAAAACCGGCAAAAGAATATACAGAGTGATTTTCGTTCGCTTTTTAAATAAGCGGTATGGTTTTGGCGAA
>Ga0153924_1001265_pt1 | contig 13239 bp, 7 predicted proteins | sample TSNJ008MetaG_FD_104709 | JGI IMG/M metagenome (GOLD analysis project Ga0153924, IMG submission 104709) | Attine ant fungus gardens microbial communities from New Jersey, USA - TSNJ008 MetaG | ecosystem: Host-associated > Fungi > Mycelium > Unclassified | place: USA: New Jersey, Wharton State...
GGGATTTGTTTGTGGTATTAATGATCTTCACCTCGCTGCTGGCGCGGAAGTCACGTACGCCGCGATTCAGGATTGGAGTCTTACTACTCGTGCTTTGCATCTCAACTCTACTCTCGTTGCCGAAAATGCCAAAGCCACTGTCCTTCAAGCCAACTTTGGAGCTCGTTTTCTACGATCGGAAAGCTTGAGCCGCATGACTGGATCCGGTGCGCGAAGCCTCATGTTATCACTGACTTCCGCTTCCGAAAATCGCGAAGTGGATCAGCGGACTTTACAAGATCATGCTGCCCCGAATACTTCCAGCGACCTTCTTTACCACAACACGTTAGATGATTCGGCCCGCACGATTTTTTCCGGTCTCATCCGCGTGGAACCTCATGCACACCAAACCGACGCTTATCAAAAAGTGCGCAATCTGCTTTTAAGCGACACTGCTGAGGCAAATTCCATGCCGGGGTTGGAAATCCTGGCCGACAATGTCCGTTGCACTCACGGCGCTACATCCGGTCAAATCGACGAAGAGGAACTCTTTTATATGCAAACTCGTGGCATCCCTCTCCCTCAAGGACGCCGCCTCATCGCTAATGGTTTCCTCGCTTCAGTGCTGGAACGTGTGGAGAACATGGAGCTTCGTAAATTCATCCTACGCCGTTTGCAATGACGGTTCGACAACGCCTTGCCACAAAATTTGGCTCTCAAGCTCTCCCTATAACTGACGTTACGCACTTTAGGGGGCTCTGGGAATAAAAAAAGACCACTCTGATCAATTCGGCAGCACCCGTCCGGCAGCCGTCGGATTTTTTTTGTGTGACATCACTTTAGATGTACTAGTACAGCTGAGCGATTTGGGACTGTGAATTGCATGTGGTATCGTTACTCCAGCTTCACGTCATCCTGGAAACGAATGAGCAGGGTTCTGATGGAAGAACTTCTGAGTTTAGAGGAGAGCCGGCAGTCGGATTCGAAACCGACGACCTGCTGATTTCAAAGATTGAGTGAGTAGATTACTCGGAACCCATTCTTTTGCCCAGTCCGGAAGTTTGTTTGAAAGGTACTTTATATATCTTTGCTCAATCGAACAAAGCGATCCTGCTTCTTCATTTCGTACGTGATAAGAATCATAGACAGCTTTTAGGTTATCTTCCGTGTCCACTTTTCAGCACCACTTCACTATTTATATTTAAATTAGTTAATATAGCGAGGTATTGTAAAATCGTTGTTATATTTTGCGGTTCCAAGCTTCGACTCCCTCGACCGGCACTTGGTCGTATTTTTCCATCAACGTCAGCATGGCATTTTTATCAGTCAACCTTTGAGTATCCGCCAATTCCGCTAAACCCTCGAAAAACCCTTCGCGAGCCAGCGCTGGAGTAAAAGTGAGTGTAAATACAACCGGCATCTTACTGTGATTAGCAAATCCATGAATGCTCCCTGGTGACACTAAAACGAAGTCTCCTTCTTCAGCTTCTACTGCCTGCCCATCCAGCATCATTGATAATATCCCCTTTTGAATTTCGAAGGTTTCAGTCATCCGTTGATGATAGTGAAGGCCGGCACCTGGCGATTCCGGAGCAATCGTCACTCGATAAATGCCCATCGCATCCTCAGTCAGAGGACTGGTGGACAGATATTCCAGGGTCGTGCCTTTAATCTTTACGCATTTACCTGTGCCTCGTTTTTGAAATATGGAACGATTCCGATCAGGCGGGTTGTTCCCCTTTTTTTCCGATGATGCCATGCATGAATAAAATACCGAAGCAAACATGAGCAGCAAGCTTAAATAGCTCAAAATACTGATCTTCCCAACAATGCCACCCACCGAACTACGAACTGCCCAGGAACTGGGCCTGATTTTGGAGGGCTCTTTGCCTCTGCTCCCAGTTTCTTGGGACCGCAATTCGAGACTTTGGCGGTCTTGGGTTCTGCAAACTACGAACTACGAACTACAAACTGTGCTATTATTTAGGATTCTCTATTTATCTTTTCTGCTAATTCATCTAGCTCTTTATTACTCAATATAGTAGGATTGTATCCATTATTTCCTAACACCTCTTTTACATCTTTACGGGTAATTTTTCTATAAGGTTTCTTATTTTCTTCTGCTTTTTGTCTCTTTAAAATTCTCCCTTTTTCAATAATCTGCTCGCGATCATCATAAATTTTCCGATATTCAAGATTTTCCATTTTTTCTGCAGGTGATTTTCCAGTTACATGTCGGAAAAATCCATGGATATCGTCCTCATCATCTAACATATCACGATAATATCCTTTCGATTCTAAAAATTTTCTTGCTTTATCAACTGTAAAATCGCCTTTATAGCTGTCATCTTCTTGTTTTTCCAGATTGTGAGTATCTCTTGCTTCTTTAACCAAAATTTCATATCTTTTTTCAAATTCCAGATATTTAGGATTTTGCCTTCTTTCTTCCTTGGATTTTTTATTTACATTTTTGGTAAAATTAAAGATATCATTGTCATTAAATGTATCAATATCGCATCCCTCAGATGTTAAGAATTCCGTTGCCTTGGTTTTGTCAAAGTCTGTTGCTTCTTGTTTCCTAATAGCTTGCGCTTTTTCAATAAGTATTTTGTACTCTTTTTTTGATTTTTTTGCATCATTTGCATGAGTGGACTGAGGATAGGTTGAAGGCGGTTCAACGTCGTCTTGATCGTCAGGTACCTCGGAGGGGGAAGCAACTTGTACGCGTTGTATCTTCGGGGTATTTTTTAATGGTTCGTCAGCCGTAGAAGAATTTTGAGGGACGTTTCGTCGAAATGGGGGGAAAGATTTACTCAAACGAGATGGCCTCTTCTTTCCAGGGGGCACTGTAGAAATTGATTGACTATTCCGACTACGACTACCAGGAATCATAGCCAATATGCTTTCGCAGAGTTAGCAAATAATCCATCCATTTATTAGGGTAGTATCTACTCGTTTTTAACTTACAACGTCATGTGCTATAGCATCATTGTTGGCAACACGAAGTTCGTCTCGCTACCTGGCCTCCTGATAATTTTGTGTGCGCTCTTGGGATTTTCTGATGGATTCCACTTTTTGTATATCAGCTTGTGCCTGGTCAAAATCCCTTCTAGATTGGTTTCCTGTGTCCTTTATAATAATGTCTTCGAGTTGCTTGATACATTCATCCAATTTTTGCCGTTTAGCTTGAGGGAGCAAATCAGACGTATCTTCAACAGGTAACTCCTCTCGACGACGTTTCAGAATGGGGTGGTACTTCTTATAATCCCTCAGTCGTCTCTTTAAGTCCGACGGGTTGCGTCGTGTAAGGACTTCCATGATGATTCCAAATGAGGTGCCCTCTACAGTACCGTCACCAAATCGTTGCAATCCGTATTCTTCAATGCCACTGAGAGACGATTCGATCTCCTTGACAATATCCGCAACTTCCTTTCTATTTTCCGAAGGCTGAAGGAGTATTTTTTTCTTCTCCAAGAGTGCTAATGCTCGAATCATTTCGGCTTTTTTAAACTCCCGTGGTAATCGGTACCTGCGGCCGGAGGGAAGGCTTTCCTGAAGACTTGTTGCGTTAGTTTGAGGGAGGAGATGGTTTCGTGCTTGCTCTCTCAATTCATCCTGCTTTTTCCGCTTTTTCTGCTTGTCCATTACACGATCTAAAGCTTGCGCAATCTCTGATTCTTCCTCCATCCCAACACCCATTTCCTCTTCGTCCTCTTCGTTGAATTCAGGCTCAGTATCCTGCCCGTCCATTACACGATCCAAAGCTTGCGCAATCTCTGAATCTTCCTTCATCCCAACATCCATTTCCTCTTCGTTGGGTTCAGGCTCAGGAACAGTGGTAGGTTGCATAGCAGAAGTCGTGGGTTTCGGAACTTCAATGTTAGGGCGCCAAGTAGGTTGACGCCCGTAGATTTCTTTCTGCAGGAACTCAGGTAAACCTGCTATGAATGCCCATTGAACAGGATCAGGCAGCGCTGGCTTTTTACGGATATGTCCTATGAGCCATGCAACTCCACTCTTTGGAAGATATTTTATTTGATTGTCCACCAATCTACGTTGTAACGCTTCACTCCCAATTCTTGCTCGTATAATATTTAGAGTTTTGGCTATTATTTTTGGTTCAATTGTAATCGGACGTCTTTCGTATATTAAATTCGTCACCTTTTTGAGTTTTTTAGCTATTTTGAATAAATCAGCATCATTTATAAGAGTCGACTTTATTTCATTTAGTTTCTCATCAAAAAGTATATTCACAGTCAGAAGCTGATTTTTCAATTTTTGATATTCTGGATCATCCTTTGTGTCTAATATCGTTTCCAGATGCGCAATGTACTGATCTAGAAAATTTACAATTTGATCATCGAAATTATTTAGTCCATTACCGCACATTTTATTTTCCAGTTGTTTATTTTTTACATTGTTTAGGATCGCGGCATGTTGAGTATTAGGTTCTCTCGTTCCGCCTTTCAGAAGGTCCAAGATATTCTGTACGGAAACGGCTGTATTCGCCATTTTCACCATTGTGGATATTAAAGAACTCAAAGGCTCGTCGCTCCAATCTCTTCTGATTTGTTTCATTTGTTCCATGCAAGAATCGTCAAAAAGATTTCGCACTTGCTGATTCAGTTGTTCAAATCCTCCTGTCAATCTCCGGATCTGGACTGCCTCTGTTATTTTCCGAATAAAAATATCAAACATCTCCTGATCTCGAACATCAAGAATGGCCTTAAATAAATCTAAATTTTGGCATCTCTGCAGAAGACCAACGGGTATTAATCGATTTAAGTTACCTAAAATAATTTCTCTTTCGACGACTTCTTCTTTATTTAGGGGCCCCCAAGGGTATTTGGAGAAATAGTTGCCTCTCTGTTTCTCTCCCTCATAAAAGCTCTTGATTTGCTCAATAAGATCTTTTACAAACTTGTCTTCCAGTTTCATTAGGTCCTTTTTTGCGTCCCGTGCTTTTTTGTCAGCCTCGTATCGGTCTTGCCGCATGACAGCTGCTTCTCTCCCTTGTTGAGTATCAGTACTACCCCAAAGGTTCACGATGCTGCGCATTGGAATCGCCGGAAGTGCCCAAACCGTATACTTCATGCGCTTAACCTTATCCGCAGCCTCAGCCGCATCCCTAGCCTTACCCTTAGCATCAGCCACAGCCTCAATCGTAATCTTCATCGCAGTCTTTACCTTATCCTTCATCTTAAGCCTCATCGTAGGCATAAACACAGCCACAGCCTGAACCACAGGGGCAGCCTCAGCCGCAGCCTCAACTATGGCCTCAACTGTGGCCTTAGCGGCCGCATGAGCTGCAGCAGCTTTCTTAGGATTAGTTTCAGCCTGATTGTCAGCTTTCAATTTGGCCTCAGCCGCAGCCTTAATCGCAGCCTTAACCGCATCCCTACCTTCAACCGCCCCCTCAACCTCGCCCTCCACCTCAACCACATCTTTAATCTCAATCGCAGTCTTAATTGCAGCCTCAACCGCATGGTTAGCCTTAGCCGCAGCCTCAGCCGCAGTATTGGCTGCAGCCTCAGCCTCAGCCTCGATCTTAGGCTTAATATCCTTTGCCATCTTTAGAGCCGAATCACTTAATTCCATTTTGATTACAGTTTGTTTTCCATCGCCTTCCTCTTTCACTATTTTCCCACCCTGTTTTTCTCCTTGATGAGACAATTCTTTAATCTCATCATCTGTTATTTCCCGTTTGATACACATTATTTTCGGTGCCACCGGAGGTGAATTTCTCTGCCGTATTTTCTCAGCTCGTTCACGCCGTTCACGCACCTCTTCCGAAACTTGTTTCGGCTTTTTCGCTAATTTATTTACAATTTCAGCCAATAATTTTATATCACTTATATTTAAAATACGAATATCGATTTGCTGATCGATCAAACACTTTCTTACGTCGTCATGGGTATACGTTCTATCAGGATTTTTATATTTTTTATTTTTATCCGCTATTAGATTCTCAATAAGTTTCTGGCGCTGGTTTAAAAATTTTTGATATTCAGGATCATTTAATTGTTCTGCCCTTGATTTTTCATTGACACGTTGGGTAAAACTACTTATTCCATTATTACCCACTCTAATAATATCAATTTTATTCTTCTCTAAAAGGTTTCTTGAGTCGGCATCGGTATATTTTCTATTAGGATTTTTATCTTTTACTGCTAAATTATTTTTATCCACTTTTGCCTTTTCAACGAGCTCCAAGAGCCGGTCGGAAAATTCCTGGTATTCAGGATCCTTTGGTTTTGTATTTACACTTAGGGTAAAAGCTGATATCCCACAATTATCCACCCTAATAATATCAATTCCTCGTCTTTTTAAAAACTCTCTTGAATCGTCATTGGTATAGTTTCTATCAGGATCTCTGCTGGCTTCCGCTAACTTATTCTTCTCCACTTTTGCCTCCATAACAAGATCCGGACGCTGGTCAGAAAATTCCGGATATTCATGATCCTTCGATTTTGCATTTACACTATCGCAAAATTTACTTATATACTTTTTATGCAATTGAGTAATATCAATTTTCTTGGACATGAAGAACTTTCTTGCGTCGTCATCAGTATACATTCTATCAGGATCTCCGCTGTCTTCCGCTAACTTATTCTTCTCCACTTTTGCCTTCCTAACAAGAGCCGGCCGCTGTTTGGAAAGTTTTTGATATTCGGGATCTTTTAATCTTTCTGTATTTGATTTTTCGTTTACACTGTTGCGAAAATTCCTTATAAAATATTTATCATTTTTTTCTAATTGACTAACATCAATTTTCTTCTTCTCTAAAAAATTTCTTGCGTCGTCACTAGTATACATTCTATCAGGATCTCCGCTGTCCTCCGCTAACTTATTTTTATTCACTTTTGCCTCCCTAACAAGAGCCGGTCGTCGTCTTTTAAGTGTATCTTTAAAATCGATTTCTTTGCGATTCGCAGGAGTTGGCTGAGGATAGGTTGAAGAAGTTGGTTCAACGTCGCTTTGATTGTTGGATACTCTGGAAGGGGAATCCAGTCGTAAGCGTTTATTTGTCAAGGGTTCGCGGCTTTCCTGGTCATCAGCCGTTGCAGAAGGAATTTGAAAGACGCTTCGTCGTCGAGCTCGGGAGAAAGAGCTACTCAAGCAAGATGGCCTCCTCTCTCCAGGGGGCGCTGTAGAAATTTTTTGATCACGCCGACTACGAATCATAGCTAATCTGCTTTCGCAGAGTCAGCAAATGATTCCACCCACTAATTGGAGTAATATCTACTCGTTTGCAAATTGTAGTACAGCGAAGAACCCTCCAATGCAACATCATCTCCGATGCCTTTTTGCTGATACCGCAGTTATCCCATCATCGTTCCACGCATGTCCATGGGCTGAAAAATGATCCACATTCCAACTATATAAAGTATTAAAAGAAGTAACCCCCATGGTAAAAACGCCCGGAACCGAGAGTTTTTCCCATGTATTGCGAAGATAGCCGCACGCTTCCATGCCACAAAAAGAGCCATTAAGAAACCCAAATCGAGTAAAAGTAATTCCATCTTCAACAATCCAGGAAATGCCCAGGAATGAATACTCCAATTAGGTGGACCTAAGATAGGCCAGCCTAGATCGGAAACAAGCCTTTGAAAAACAGGAATAAATGTATGAGAAGCCGTAAAAAAATGAAAAAGCAAATGTGCTAACCACATTCCAAATCCGAGTGGGGCTAAACTAACAGCAAACTGGAAAAAAATTTGTTTTCGGCCTGTGGGTGTTTTTCCAAAATACCTGCTGCATTGTACAGCAAGCCCGATAAAAACCGAAGGAATGATGAGTAATGCAGAAATATAAAATAAGGTTACTATGGGAACAGTGGACGAAAGTCCCCATGCCATCTTGATCCGATCCTCCCATTGAAGAACCGGAGTTACCATGCCTGCAGCATTTGCAAGTGCACCAAATGTTAAGAGAGTAATCAATGCTGCTAAATCGGAGCGTTGAGAATATTTCCCTACGCCCGAACGTGGAACATCCGATACGAGGTCTCGCCAAGGGGGCGAAGCGATGAGTCCTACATTGTCCTTGGGACATGCGTGCACACAGTCCAAACAAAAAGTGCAGTTCATATTTCCCTGTTTACGCGGTTGGAAAAGATGCAATTCGCAACCTCGGGCTCCAGTTTCCTGGTTGCCTCGAATACAGTCATAGGTTCGACAAGAAGCACAAGCTGAGGAATCTCTGACTTTAATTTGCAAAGGGGAATTCAGCGATTGTACAAAGTGGAATTGCCCGATCGGGCAAATATATTTGCAAAAGCTCGCATTCTTAAAAAATCCATCTACCAGAATGGCTGCTAGGAAATATCCGGCAATGGCCCACGCTGTCAGCCAAGGAGAATTCCAGAGGGAAAATGCCTCATAGGCCCAGAGGTAAAGAGCCAGCAAACCCACGGAAATCCATTTAGTCCGGAGGCGGGAGGGCCAATTCCAACGCGCCGGCAAGACACGCCGGGCAAGGTCTCGCGCTAAGGTAAAGGGACATGCCATACAAAAGAAATTTCCCGCTATGAGTAAAGCAAAGACTGTTAATCCCCGCCAATGTGTCCATGGCAATGTGCCAGCCAAATTCATAGGGCCGAACTGCGGGCCAAACCATCCGTCTGCCATAATGAGGATAGCTAATAGCAGCAGGCTCGCTTGAAGTATCCTCCGGAATATTTTGGAATGTAAGAGATCGCCAATAATGGGCACTCTGAGCAGATCGAAAGAACGTGGAAGCGACAAAGATGTTCGTTGCACAGCCCCAACCCTGGGCTGCGAAATGCTTCGTTGAGGCTTTAGGAATTGAACAACAATTACAGCCGCAGGAATTAAAAATGCGATGGAGCCAGGTACCCACATGATTGCTCCAGCCGCTGCCTGATCACTCAGGGGGCTAATGTCGCTGATGCGCGGGGCCGTCAGATAAGTAGGATAAAGAACGCGGTCGTAAAAGGAAAGGATTGCGGATAGGGCTGTATTTTGTACGTCAGCAATCAAGAGGTAGGGAATCATCGCCCAGCGTGGCCACTGAGGGCGGCTGGGCCAGGGCTGAATCACCGGCCACCAAAAAAGAAGCGATGTTCCAACAAAGCAAGCGTGTTCGACTCGGTGCCAATCAGGAAATCGAAGTGCTAATTCATATAAAGGCGGGATATGCCAAAAAATACTAGAAAAGATAAATAGACCCAAGCAGACAAGGGGATGGGTAATCAAACGGCCTGTTTTCTTTAATAGCTTCCAGGAAAGAAAAGGTCCTAAGACGCCGGAAGCGAAACTCCGTGGGAGCCCTAGAAGTATAGGCAAATAGGGAAATCCAAAGAGGAGTAAGGGCGGGGCTACCATCATGAGCAACATGTGCTGCACCATATGGGCTTGGAGCAAAAAACTGCCAAAAGCATCCAATGGCGAACAGATCGCTAAAAATATGGTAAGAACACCACCCAGAAAGCAAATCAGGCGCCAGAGAGGGAATTTTAAAGGCGCCAAAGCTTGTAAACGTCTCCAGCCGCGCACGTACAACGCCGTGGAAAGAAGCAGAGCCAAAAGAATTTCCGGCTCCCAGTTCCAAGAAAGAATGGCTGCCTCTGCGACTTGTTGCACGATCTCCCTACCGCAGGCTCACCCGTGGAGGTGAAACTGAGATTTTTGCCTCCTTAGGTTGTTGCTGATTAGAGGGCGGAGGAGTTGCGGGTACAGTGGAATCTCGGGCAGGTGGCACTCCTTTGGAATGCAGTGTCACCATATACGCTACCAGGGCACTGACTTCCGAGGGAGTGAGATTTTTCCCATAAGCGGGCATATTTCCCCCTCCTTGAATGATTTGCCGGGCAAGCTGAGGAGCGGTCATCCGAGCCCCCACATCGCCAAGATCCGGACCTCGATGTCCTCCCACGCCGCCAATAGCATGGCAGTTACGACACTGTTTCACTTGAAGAAGAGAAGCGCCAGCAAGCTCGAGAGGAGTCCGGCCTTCCAGGTATTCCTTTCCGATGGAAGCTGACGTCCAGGCATTCATATCTGGCGACCAAGGAGACGTATATCCAAAGCGTGTCAATAAACCGATAGCTAGGTAAAGGAAAATGACTGTGACCACCGCGATGGGTCGCCGTCGCCAACTTTTTTCTCCTTCATTGGAAATAAAGGGGAGTGCTACCAGGAAAATCCCCAAAAGAACCGGTCCACCCAAAATCACTACGTCTTCCAGATAGTCAGGAAGAAGGGCGGCGACTGCAAAAATCCACATGAATGGAGCATCGGGACGCGGCACTGAGTCGATCTGCATAGCAGTCGGTGGGCCGGTCGGGCCTTTGGGACCAAATATCGCCGCACAAGCAAAAATGCCAATCAAGACTATCCCCGCCGCCACCAAGTCCTTACTAATTGCCTTGGGAACAAATGGGACCCCATCTTTTTCCAAAATTGCGTGATATTCGGCATCATAAGTTTTTCGCCGCACTTGGACTCCCGGTTTAGGATATTCATTAATTCCTTTTAAAAGCACTAAACGCAGATGGAAGCCCACCAAGGCCAGAATCAGGCCCGGTAATACAAAAACGTGAAGAGAGAAAAACCGGGAAAGTGTATCCGCCGCGATGATAGGACCGCCTAACATCAGGTGCACTAGTTTGTCGCCCAAAAATGGCGTTCGTGCCAGAATAGAAGCGCCAATACCCAATCCCCAATAAGCATCTTCGTCGAAACGGAGCACTTGCCCGGTAAAAGCAAGGCCTAGGGTGATTACTAATAAAGCGCACCCGGAAATCCACGTCATCTCGCGTGGATATTTATAAGCACCCCAGAGGAATACCTGCGTCATGTGTAACATCATGATGCAGACCATAAAGTTCGATCCCCAATTATGAAGGGCACGTAAAAACCAACCGAGATCCTGGTTGAGGGTGAGATACCACAATGTAGTATAAGCCTCTCCACCGGAAGGAACATAGACTAAGGCAAGACAGATGCCGGTCACAATTTGGACCACTAGGCAGAGAAGCGTAGCACTGCCAAAAACATAAAACCAACTGCCGGCATTTTTCGGAACAGGATGGCCAGCCGTCTCCTCAAACAGCTTGGTAAGATGTAAGCGATCATCAAACCAAAGTGCTAAATTCCGCAGTGTCTTCATCATAGCTCTCTAAGGATTATTTGCCAGTGTGGGAAGCACGCCACCCTTGATCCAAAGTTGACCGCCTTCTACTTTTGTTTCGTATTCAAATAAACCTCGCGGCGGTGGGCCTGCTGCACGAGAACCGTCTTGGTAGTAGACTCCCCCGTGACAAGGGCAAAGGAAAAGCTTGGATTCAGAAAACCAGCGAACTGGGCAACCCAAATGTGCACAATTAATTGCGAAAACTTGGAAGCTTTCTCCCTTTAAGCGACGAACCCAACAGGGGATGTCAGCGGTTTCACCATCCCAGGGACGATGCAAAGGGTTTTTATATTTTGCGAGCTTGGTTTCCTCTTCTGGAAAGGAGTTGACCTTCCCCAGATCAATCCATTGAAGTTCAGGCTTTTTAATGAAGCTGGAAAAAACATATCCAACAACCGGAATGCCCACCATGGCTCCAGCCGCAATATTAAGTCCCACACCCAATTTCAACAAAAAGTCGCGCCGTGAAGATTTGTCTCCTTCTTCCGGTTGAGTTGGTGGTTTACCTTCGCTCATTGAAATAGTACTCCTTGTCTTTTGATTTTAAATATAACGTCTTTAAACGCACTTTATCGCCGCATTTCCACAGGCAATTCCCCTTTGCGTTGTCCTCGATGAGAGATCAACCAGGCCACCACATCTGCGATGTCTTGTTCAGACATGGGTTTGCCGGCTGCGGAGTCATGCCAATTCGGATGGCCTATTTCCGGTCGACCGGCAATAATTACGGTACGGAGATATTGATCTGAAACCAAATCCAAATAAGAGGAATCCACTATTGAGCCAGCTTTGCCTCCTGTTCCTTCCATCCCGTGGCAACTCGCGCAATTCGCAGCATATACTTGCGCTCCACGAGCTACATCCCCAGGGGTGGTGGCACTGTAGGAAGGCAAAGACCCGGCTGGTACTTTCTTCGAATCTTTCCATGCATAGATCCCTTTCACCAAGACCTCAATTTGAGCCTCGGTCAGACGGCCGCCTAACTGATCCAAAAATGCAGGCATTGCTGTTCCAGGAATTCCTTTGGAAATGATGTCGCGCATTTTTTCCGGGCTGATGAGAGAGAGATAAATGCTATTGCCTAGACTAATTGAAGGTGCCGTACCTTTTGGTCCGGCATGGCAAGCGATGCAATTAGTGCTATAAAGGGAATAAAAATCCAAATTAGCTTCCGGCGGTTTCCAGAGGTTTTTTGCAGTAGGTTTTCCAGGCATCCAATCACACCCTCCCAACAAAAACAGACCTAATACTCCTATCCAAAGCGAAAAGAACTTAAGTTGAGGCAATTTAAATTTCATTATTTTTTTATGCCTTCGACACCCAGCTTTTCGTGCATGCTCCATGCCTGCATCGTCTTAATTTTTGCGGACTTATAAATGACAAATCCACCCACTAATCCGTACGCCACTTGGCTACCAATAAACCAAGGCCAGGAAATGTACCGTCCCAAGGCAGGATCCACTATATGAATCGAAGTGGAAAGGAGCGCTGTCCAAAGAAGAGGCGTCGCAATGCCCCCCCAGAGCCATTCCAACTTAGCGGGCAGCATAGGCAGGAGCACCACATAGAGTAATCCAACCAAAACGGAGCAGGAAATATGGATTACAAGTGCCACGCAAAATGCCAGAATGTGAAATTGCATCAGGGTTTCCTGACTCGATGCCCCCAGATTTGGCAATCCAGCTGCCGCAAGTAAATTGATCGGATACCAAATACTTCCCTGCAAAGCCCCGTAGATTAGAGCAACGATTGCCATCGCTACACCACCGGCAAGTCCACCTAAAATTCCGGAGGAATAGGTATGAGCATGTAATGGAACCAAACGGCGGCCTTCTTCAGGAGGTAGATATGCCAAACTTCGCCCAGCAGCACGAATCGGCGTTGGCTGTTCTTCCAAGGGCTTGATGGGAACAGCTTCGTGTTGCGGATGAGGAAAAACATCAAAGAACCAGCCGATCATTGACACTGTTGCGCAAAGTAAGCCAATCAGGGAGACGATCAAACTCGTCACAAGCCCCGCAAACAAAAGAGTCAACCCAAAGGCGGCAGCCATTGGCCACGGTGTAGGCGTAGGCAATTCCACCGAGTTGGGATCATGAGAAC
>Ga0153924_1001267_pt1 | contig 13228 bp, 10 predicted proteins | sample TSNJ008MetaG_FD_104709 | JGI IMG/M metagenome (GOLD analysis project Ga0153924, IMG submission 104709) | Attine ant fungus gardens microbial communities from New Jersey, USA - TSNJ008 MetaG | ecosystem: Host-associated > Fungi > Mycelium > Unclassified | place: USA: New Jersey, Wharton State...
TCTGCACGTGTCATTTTTTTCCCCTTTGCGAAAAAGTTTTTTCTTTTATTATACACTTTTCAATAAAGGGTGCATACCTACAATATTCTTTTGTGCGAAAAATATTTACCTTTCAGAGCTGATTCCGATCCAGGATCGCTTTGATTTAGTAAATTTATAATAATCCTATCTCAATACCAGAAAGAATATCATCACTTGCCATAATCTTGATCTTCTTTTCTTTGGTTTTTCCGCTGTTATATTTAATTTTAACATCTAAGATTGTTTCTTCCGTAGAAAAAACAAAGTCAGAATCAGCCTCTTTTACTGCTTTCATACTCAAACCATTTTGCTGCGAATCTTGCTCATCATATTTCATTGTAAAAGAATTCCCAATTAAGGTTGTAATAGTAACTATCTCCTCGCCAAATTCGCATTGCAAAAAATCATCACTACTGTTAATTTCTAATGCATTCTCACGATAAGCTTCATAATCCATCTCAGTAAATTTTATGAAACATGCATTGACTTTGCCAAGATCATAGCGTGTTATTTCATCATTACCACAACTAATAGTGATTGTATCAATTCCTTCCCCTTCAAACTTAAAAAACAGTTTCATATTTGCAATACCTATATTTGTTTCATCAAAAAGTGCAGATCTTGTAGACAAATTGAGCTCATACTTTGCCAATTCTTCCGTTAGCGCCAGTTGTTCTCCGTCAGCAGCATAGACTAATATTGTCAGATCGTCATCTGTTAATAAAACCTGTGGGATAATAAAGGTAAGAAGCATAGCCATAATAATTGTTGCTGCTGTAATCGTTGCTTTTCTTCTCCTTTTTTTTCTCTTCCATACAAACTCTAACTCTTCCACAGAAAATTTCTTTATTTCCATGGAGTCCATAAAATCTTTATAGTCATTAATATTCATATTCCACCTCCAATACTTTTTTTAACCTCTGTCTGGCTCTATGAAGCAAAGACATAACGGTATTTTCTTTTAGTTTCAGTAATGCACTTATCTCTTTTATTGAAAACTCTTCATAATAGTATAAATGAACTACTACTCTATATTTTTGTGGCAGCTCCATAATAGAATCGTATATGTTATATTGTTCGTTTGACCAGTCATTCAGTAAGACTTTCGATTCTTTTTTGAACTGGCTCGTGAGCCAGCGGAAGTATTTTTTACACTCGTTAATGGTAACTTTTATTAGCCAGGCTTTTTTGTGTTCCAGATCCTCAAATGTTTTATCACTGGTCATGTATCTGACAAAAACATTCTGCATGACATCTTCTGATACTTCCTTACTTTTAGTATAAGAAAAAGCAATCTTATAAATTGTATTTGAGAATTGTTCTACTGTATTCTCGATATCAACCTTGTCTCTGATATTCCCCATAAAAACCTCCCTCCCTATATGTAATATCCACCAGCGGATTGAAATTTGTATTTAAATTTAATTTCATTAACCTTTTACAACTTCCATTATATAACATACACAGGCCGACCAATATATTCATTATTCAATAATTTTATTATTCTTTATATATAACATCCACCAGCGAATCAAAATATTGCACTTAAATAAAATAACTTTTTTACAACTTTTATTATACGGGCGCTCTTTTTTGCGCCGGCAAGGAACTATTTCAAGCCATGCACTCGTGACTGTAAAAAATCCGATGCCAATCCGGAAATAAACCATTGCTTAAACACCCATTAAATTATTCTTGAATATTGTAGAGTCATCTACTATAATACATACAGCTATTCCAGACCTGTAAGAGCTGATCTGCCAGAGATCAATTAATGGATATATTATGCAATTATCAGGGTTTCGTAAATTGTATTTTGATATTGGTATTTGGTGCTTATAATGTGGACAGTCATACGGAGGAAGTCCGGCGTGGCAAAAAAAATTAGCTTTGTAAAAAATTATTTACTAAATGTATGAAATATGTTACAGTGAATGTGGGTGATTAAAACGAAAAAAATGAATGATTATATAATGGATACCAATATACATGTTTGGCGTGCCATGAGACGTATGACTCAACAAGAGCTTGCGGACCGCGTTGGGGTTTCACGACAGACCATCATGCAATTAGAAAAAAACAAATACAACCCTTCACTAAAGCTTGCGTATACAATTGCTCAAGTGCTTGATGCAAAGCTTGAGGAGTTGTTTGTTTTTAAAGTAAAAAAAGAGGTGTAGGGAATGAACCAATTATTATCTAACGTTTTGGGGAATAGGCTGTTTTTTAATATTAATTTCATCATGGGAATTATTTGGACAATTCTATTTTTTGTCTTTTATTTTGGGAAAAAAGGGAGGGATGAAAGGGGAAGAGGGATTTTTTCAACTGCTTGCTTTATCAGTATGGTAGCCTTGTTGATTCTGCTCTATATATATGCGCTTTGGCCAAATGAAATAATTATGAATGTCTTTACCTATACCCATGCTTTGCAGATACTGTATAATGTGGTGTTATTTATCCATGCTATTGTCACGGTTATACTACGTAAATTAAGATGAGATAAAGAGGTTTTCAATACATATACAAAATCAAGGATATAAGATTTTTGTCGTCAAAGAAAGTAAAATAGCGATAAAAGATATTTGTAACAGTGTAGTAATTTTTATATTAAAGGGGCGATAAGATGTGAAACAGATATTCAATAGGCTGGCATGGAGTCTTGTACTGCTCTTGACGCTTATGCCGGTGGTAGCGACATCAGCTCAATCTCCTGAGGATGGGTATGGACAGGGGCATGAGACTGGATTAATATGGGATTCCTGGGAAGTAATAGAAGAGAATTTGCGGGAAGAACCGCCGTTAGCATTTGAGTCTGCATTGCCGTCCTCGGTTAACCTCAAGGATATATTTCCCACTCCCGGAAATCAAGGCCGGCAGAGTAGCTGTGTTGCCTGGGCTGTGGCGTATGCGTTGAGATCACATCAGGAGGAAGTTAAGCAAAATTGGGGATTGCACACGGATAATCATCTTTTCAGCCCCGGCTATGTATACAATCAAATCAATGACGGCGCTAATAAAGGTACGCAAGTTTCTCATGCAATGGATATTCTTGTCTATCAAGGGGTAAGCACCCTTGCATCTTTTCCTTACGATGAATCTGATTATCTTACCCAGCCGACAGCGGCGCAGAAAATGGAGGCCACCTATTTTAGAGTGGCGGAATGGTATACAGTTAGCGGAAGGGATAGCATAAAAAGGCGTTTGGCGGATGGCGAAGGGGTTGTTGTCGGCATTGTAATATTCCCCGATTTTGATAATATAAACCTATCTAATCCGATATATGATGTTGTAAACGGCACATCAAGAGGCGCTCATGCTGTTTGCCTTATAGGCTATGACGACGAAAAGGGCGCCTTTGAGTTCATCAATTCATGGGGTGCGGGATGGGGGCTTGGCGGTTACGGCTGGATTTCGTATGACTTGATGGACGATACACGCGTTAGTCATCATGGCGCTTCGTTTGGGTATGTCATGGATTCCCGTAACGACGATTCTATAATTTACGAAGAGCCTTTCGACTATACCGTATCCAACGACAAAACTACAATCATCCGCTGCGTTGACTTTGGTCTCGGCGGTGATATCGTTATACCCGAAACGCTTGGCGGATATCCGGTGACGGCAATTGGCAATAGGGCTTTCCAAAACAGCACATCAATAACTGGCGTAGTCATCCCCGACGGCGTGACCTCTATTGGAGATGAGGCGTTTAGTGGCTGCACATCCCTAACCGGCGTAGTCATCCCCAACAGCGTGACCTACATAGGCAGCGGCGCATTCTCTGGTTGCACCTCTCTGCCCGGCATATCTGTAGGCGCAAATAATCCCAATTATTTAAGCGAAGACGGTGTGTTGTTTAATGAGAACAAAACAACGCTTATTCAATATCCGGCAGGTAAATTGGATCTGGCATATGATGTACCCGGAGGTGTGACTTCCATTGACAAGGGGGCGTTCTTTAACTGTAAATCGTTAACTGGTATAGTCATCCCAAACAGCGTGAAATCCATTGGCTCTGCTGCGTTCTCCGGTTTACCTGATGACGCAATAATCTACGTACCTGGCTCGCCCATAAAAAAACTTGTAGCAAATAGTGGATTTCCCGCGGATAGAATTATAGCCGTAACAGAGGCCGGTACCTGTGGAGACAATTTAACATGGGAATTGAAAAGAGAAAGCGGAACGCTCACGATTTCGGGTACGGGGGATATGTGGAATTATACAGTTTTTGATACACCGTGGAGTTCCTTTAGCAAAGACATAACAAAAGTTGTTATTGGTAATGGTGTGACCTCCATTGGAAATGGGGCGTTCGCTTTCTGCTACTCGCTGACCAGCGTGAACATACCCGACAGCGTGACCTCCATCGGCGGTGGGGCGTTCGAAAGCTGCGCCTCACTAACTAGCGTGGACATCCCGGACAGCGTTACCTCCATTGGTGGTTGGGCGTTCTGTTACTGCACCTCGCTTACCGACGTAGTTATCGGGGACGGTGTGACCTCCATTGGCAGCGATGCATTCAGATATTTGCGCAATACCGTTAAAATCTATGTACCTAACCAAACCATAAAAACGCTTGTGGCAAATAGTGGTTTCCCCATGGCTAGAATTATAATCTTAGTAGATTCCGGCGCTTGCGGGGATGATTTAACATGGGAATTGGATACCGAAGGGACGCTTACCGTTTCGGGCACGGGGGACATGTGGGATTATACATCTTCTAATGCGCCTTGGTATTCCCATCGTGACAGCATTAAAAAGGTTGTTATTGAAAACGGCGTGACCTCCATCGGCGCAGGGGCGTTCGATGATTGTGGGATTGAAACCCTGATGATTGATATGCCCACGATTGGATCAACATTTGCAGGCATGTCGACACTGAAAACCGTGACGGTTGGAGACAATTTGACCTCGGTCGCAGCCAATGCGTTCTCTGGCTTACATGATACCGCAATCATCTATGTGCCTAATCAGACCATAAAAACGCTGGTGGTTGACAGCGTGTTTCCTGCGGATAGAATTTTATGGGCCATAGTTGACTCCGGCACTTGCGGGGACGATTTAACGTGGGAACTGGACAGCGAGGGGACGCTTACGATTTCGGGAACGGGGGATATGATGTCAAGTTACTATATGCCTTGGTATTCCTATCTTGACGACATTACAAAAGTTGTTATTGAAAACGGAGTGACCTCCATTGGCATTAATGCGTTCTCTTATTGCGCCTCACTAACCAGCGTTGTCATCCCCGACAGCGTGACCAGGATTGACCTTGGGGCGTTTGACGGTACATCGCTAACCATCCACTGCAACATAAACTCATACGCACATGACTACGCCATAGAAAACGGGATTCCTTTTTTACTAAAAAATGTGACTTTAGAAGGTACTGTAACAATCGCAGGAAGCTATGTATTTGGGCAAATACTGACGGTGGAGACAGGCGGCCTGGCCACCGTCCCAGCCGGCACTGACAAAGGCATGCTGTTTTACCAATGGACACGCGACGGGACAGATATCAGCGGTGCAACCGGTGCGGCCTATACCCTTGCCGCCGCCGATGTGGGAACGGTGATCAATGTGACGGTTGAAGCGGCTAATTGTGAAGGTTCCGTAACCTCGGAGAATGGAACGGCCGTTGCGAAAGCGGATCAGACTGCCCCGGTGCTTTCATATACAGTGACAGGGGACTATAAAGACGGCGGTTCAAAAACGATCAGGATTACGCAGGCTGCGGGAACGGAATATAAATTTGGAAATGGAGAATGGAGCGGAAATAACGAATATGTGTCTGCAGACGAGGAAATCATCATGTTATCTGCCCGTTTAAAAGAAACCGCGACACATAGAGCATCCAATGCGGCCTCGATGGAAATTGATACGGCAGATGATGAACAAGACGCCCCTGCTGGATTTACTTTATCGTATGTGAGCGTAAACGGTTTGGGCTACACCTTGACGATTCCGGCCACAACGGGAGCGGAGTACAGCTTTGACGGAGAGACATGGAGCAGTACCAACACCAAATCCGGCTGCCGGCCAGGCGAGAGGGTAACGGGCTGGAAGCGGATGGCGGCTAAGCCAGGCTACAACGCCAGCGATGCAGTCAGCGGCAGCATGATCCTGCCAAAGTTTTCACAAAACGCCCCGAATGCCCCTTCACTAAAAACGAAAACCAGGAACAGTGTAACCTTGAATGCCATCGCCGGTGCACAATACCGCCGTGATAATGGCGCGTGGCAGTCCGGCACGCTTTTTACCAGGCTGTCACCCGGTACCACATACCGTTTCTATGTTCGCATGAAAGCGACAGCTACACATGAAGTGTCCCCCTCCAGCACGCCTTTGACGGTGACAACCGATAAAAGGGCATTGTCCAAACCGAAGGGCTTAAAGCTTACCGCCAAAAAGGCGAAATGGAAAAAAGTATCCAATAATAACGGCTATATACTGAAAATCATGCAAGGCAAAAAGGTCATAAAAGTAGTGCAAATCAAGAAGGGGAAAACTAGCTATAAGATTCCAAAAGGACTGTTCAAAAAAGGAAAGAGGTACATATTTACCCTTGTCGCCAAAGGAAGAGACAACTACAAAAATTCAAAAACAGCGAAAAGCAAATCAGTAAAAATCAAAAAATAGCACAAAAAGCCGCAGGGTATAGATTCTTTGTTTACAAAGACAGAGTAGAACTTCTGGTTATTAGGAGTAGCAGTAGCTTTGTTCTCTAATTTGAATGTACGGGCGCTCTTTTTTGCGCCGGCAAGGAACTATTTCAAGCCATGCACTCGTGACTGTAAAAAATCCGATACCAATCCGGAAATAAACCATTACCTAAACACCCATTAAATTATTCTTGAATATTGTAGAGTCATCTACTATAATACATTAAAAGGAAGTAATATCCTGAAATTGAAGGAAAAAGTATGGGGTTAACAGACGTGGTATTTGAATTTTTTTTATTAGCTTTTATAGGCTTATTTATTATATTGGCAGCTCCGAACAGAAAAATAAATTTGTGGTGTGGAATTAGCATTTTTACGTTAGCCTGCGGCAGTTTTACTTATATATTATGGATTCATATAATACCTTATATATTGACCTGCTATCCGGAGCATACCATATTACTTGATTTCTTAAAATATATACATATTTTCCTCTCCATTTTCACCTATACACAGGGTCCTGTTTGTTTTTGCGTATTTTTTCTGACGTGTGCAGGTTATCTGGAGAACAAGCCGTGGAAGACCACGTTAAAAATTATTATATTAATGAACATTCCAAATATGATTATCAATATCATATTTTCACCGCTTGATTTTCAGCACAATCTGGAAACCAGCTCTGTGATGTGGGCTATGTATCATTGGTTATACATACCGGTTCTGTTTTGCATTTTCAAGTATTTAAAAGCGTTAAAAAGCAAGAAAAGTTATTATGTCTGGAGTGAACGCTTTTTAGGAATTTTAATGATTCTGATAGCTATGTATGCTATGTTTGTTTTCTATACATGCAGGATGCTTCGGCTGACCAATCTTTATTTATATTTTCAGCCATATATTACATGGGGTTTTTCCATATTATTTTTAATTATTTTGGGATGGCAGGGAGCCGCCGGAATAAAAATTACTTTAGAGCGGAACGATCTGAATTCTAATATCCAGATTGCCAATTCAAGCATGCGATTTGCAGCCCATGCAATAAAAGGTGAAATAGCTAAGATACAAGGCTGCTCTCAATTATTAGAGGAACGGCTAAGTGACAGTGAATCAAAAGCGTATAGCAGGATTATTACCCGTTCCTGTTGTGAACTGTCGGAGATGTTGGTAAGGGTAAAGACACAGCTGCAGGATATTACAATAGAATATGAATTAATACATGTAAGTGCAATTATAAATAGAGTCATTTCCAGTTATGAACCAACTGCAGCAATCAGAGGGGCTAAAATACAGCATGAGATTCCTGATGAAATCTTTTTGTTAAGCGATGCAAATCATCTGTATAACGTGATAGATAATCTTTTGAAAAATGCGATAGAGGCTTTACCCAAAACAAACGGAAATGTCTTGCTTATGCTGCTGGCTTTGAGAAAAGAGCTGGTAATATCAATCCGGGATAATGGGTGTGGCATGGATCCGGAACAGATAAAACAAATAAGAAAACCATTTTTTACGACCAAAAATACCAGAGAAAATTATGGGTTAGGAATGACATATTGTTACCGTGTTATAAAAAAACTGAACGGAAGAATTGAAGTCGAAAGCAAACCAGGAGAAGGCAGTATTATCAGAGTGTTTCTGAAAAGGTGAGGCAGATTTGGGAAAATGTGGTACACTTAATAAAAATAAAAGTAAGGTACTTGATAAGATCTCGTAAATACGAGTTATTATAATATAAAACAAGCTGCAGTCATACTGCACGGAATGGAGGGAATAGTGGGACATAAAAAGAAGATTCCAACACACATGCTAATGCTTTTAATGATATTTGGTCTTGGCATGAGTATGCCGGCACAGGCGGAAGCTGCCGTAAAAGTAAGCAAGGTGACTGTAAAAAGTCCGACAGGATCAAAGAAAACCGTATACGTAGGAGAGGGGAAAAGCGTACAGCTAAAAACTACGGTAAAAGTAAATCCTAATAAGAATACCAATAAAAAGGTAACTTATAAGTCAGGGAATGAAAAAATTGCAACGGTCAATTCAAAAGGCAAGATAACCGGAAAGCAAACCGGAACAACCAAAATAACCGTGACTTCCCAAAAAAATGCGAAAAAAAAGGCAACTATATCGGTTAAGGTTGTAAAACCTTCGACAAAAGTATCCCTTAAAACAAAAAAAGGTACCCTTTATATAGGAGATACAGTGAAATTAAAAGCAAGTGTAAAAGCACCTGCAGGCGGGTATAAAGGTGTCACATGGTCAACAAGCAATAAAAAAGCTGCAACAGTAACGCAAAAAGGCGTGGTAAAAGGAAGGAAAGCCGGGAAGGCAAAAATTAAGGCCAAGGCAGCAGATGGTTCCGGAAAAAGTGCAACTTATACGGTCACTGTGAAATCCAAGCCGGTTAGTGTTTCCGGTTTAACATTTAAAAACCCATATAATAACTCTTCTACCTATCGTATAGTTGTAACGCTGAGTGGAGCGAAAGCACTGCAGATTTCTAATTTCACGATAAAAACAAAGGCATATGAAAAAGGAACATATAACAGAACCGTTAAAATCGAGGATCTGTATACAGCCAATAATAAAGACTATATCCTTGAATTGGAAAACTCTATTAGCAATGGTCACTATGTACAGTGTACTGTTAGCGGAATAGATGGAAGTAAAAAGGTTGAAAAGCAGTTTAAAGCCAGTGGCTATGCAGGAGAGAGACTGATAGCCGGAATTATTGGAACAGAAGTAAATACGACGCTTAATTTCAGAAATATGCTGGGTTACCATCAATCAAAAGTTACATCCGGTTCTTTACCAAGCGGTTTATCATTAAAGAATGAAAGTGGATACACGCAGATAGAAGGAACTGTTAAATCTTTAGCAAACAACAAAAAAGTAGTGGTAACCGGTACAGATGAAGTTGGGACAAAGTCAAAATCAACGGTCAACTTCTTGATTGGGAATGCTGCGACCATGTATGCCGAAAATAAAACAAAGGGTCAGAAAACAGACGATATCGTATATACGAATCAATATTTTTGGGATTTTCTATACGTCGCAGGGGGGAGCGGAAGTTATACTGCAACACTAGTCAACTCCTATGATGGCATGTTTTATATTGATTATGTAAACAACTATGCTTCAAGCGGATATGGGTGTGCAGAAATTTGTGCGAACTCAGATAAATTAACAAAAGCGGGAACATATAACCTGCAGGTGCGCTTTACCGATACGGCCAATCCTGCCCGTACTGCAACAGGAACATTAATGGTAGTTGTAAAAGGGAAAAATACGATAACAAGTATATTAAGTGGTGCGACAGAAAATCAATATATATATTATAAAAATATTGAGACGGGAGATGTTTTTAGTGCTTACTCATTCACTTCTAATAACACCCAGATATCATATGTACCGAATGGAACTTATGAAGTATATCTTTATTCTTACGGCGAGAAAATTGTACTTAAAAAATCCGTTACTATCAGTAAATCAGAAACGTTTACATATACAGCTCCAAAGACGTATAAAATATCAGGAACTGTTACAGATAAAAACGGTGCAGTGTATGATGATGAATGCAGAGTACGCATCTATAAATGGGGAAAAACAGATGAGTTTGACTATCTAAACTCTTACTACACTGATAATGACGGAAAGTATGAATTTAACATGGTTCCGGCCGGAAGTTATATGATTAGAGTTTATTATTACAGCAATGGCTATCAATTAGGGTATACATCATCAAAAATCACGGTTTCCAATAATAATGTTACGCAGAATGTAAAACTAAGTATTGCAAAAACTGTGAAAGTAACAGTAAGCGGAACATTAAAAGATAGTTATGGAAATTCAATAGATGATGATTGGGAGGTATACTTATATGGCAGTAATGATAATTGGATAAAAGATGCATACTCATATGATGGTAAATATTCATTTTCCAATGTAGAAAGCGGCACATATTATCTGAGGATATATGACGATGATGGCGATTGGGTTATGGATACAGAAAGATTTACTGTTGGGACTTCAAACCGCACGTGGGATGTTGTAATATACATTGGAAGCTATCAGATGTTCAGTACTGAAGCGGAGCCTGCCGAAGTTAAAAACGTTGAATCAGAAACAGAAGAAGTTGAATCAGAGTTTGAAGAAACAGAAGAAGTTGAACCAGAATCTGATAATGCAGATCCACTTAACGCTGATGATCAATCAGGCAATATGCCGGATAGCGGCAACTGATTAATCAATTATTTGAAATTTAAAGGAGCGGAAAATGAATTCTGCGCCGTGCTTCATTGGCGAAAACCTTGCGTACTCAAGTACGTGAGGTTTTCACCTTTTCTTATGTACTTCAGCTCAATAAGATAATTCATCAACCCCTCCTATATTTTTATTCCTTCAACCTCCCCCAATATTTCCCAAAACTCTTTTCAGACAGAATTTCATTTGTCACAAACATACCATTATAAAATAAAGCATAAGTAGTAAATGCCACAGGAGCATTCCTGGCAGCTTCCGTAGAATCGATTTTTATCAATTTCAAATCCATTCCATACCCTTTTACAATCTCTTCAAGTAAAGGAGCATACTTGTCCGCATGAGGACATTGACTACTATAATATAGTACAAAACCCTGCTCATCAATTTTCCCCTCTTTTGCGCACGCCCTGAACCTGGGAACTGCCTCATTTTCTTCAAAAGGCAAATATAAAAGTTCAAAATAAGGCGCTGCCGTATCTGCCACAGTAAATCCTTTATGCTTTAAATACTTTGGATCGGATAAAAAGGGCATTTTCTTCCTGGAAGATAATATAACAAGACCCTTCTTACCTTTCGCCTTACTGTCTGCGATACATTGATCAAGCAGCTGATTGGCATATCCCTGTCCCTTGTATTGCCCGGACACCCAAAAGCAGTCAATGTACATAAAACCGTCAGCGTCAATGGGAGCCCAGGCATATTCAGCGGGAATGTATTCGATAAATACTTTTCCGCGTATATCCAGTTTGTTGAAAACAAGTCCATCTTTCATCCGTTCACGCAGCCATGCTTTTTTAGAGGAAACGCAGGTTTCCCCCTTTTTTTCTGTGATAGCACAGCAGATATGCTCATTATCGAGGTTTTCTAAAGTTAATTGTTTGAATGCTATATCTTGTTTTTTCAATCTAGCTGCCTGCCTTTCTGATCGGATGCCGGATAACCGTTTTCCTTTTTTCAGGAGCAATCTTTCTGGGATCTCCTAAATAGATTTCGTGATGCCATCTTGCTTCATTAATATCTGTAACATACCCCGAATCAAGGATATATTCCCCCATTCGCCGGATAGTAGCGGGCTCATCATCATAAAGACCGATATGCATGATCTGGCAGCATAAGCCTTCGGTATATTTCACCAGCCTTGTGGTCGAAAAATCGATATCCGGATTTTTCTTAGAAAGCACTTCTTTGGCTGTTTCAAAAACCTCCGGGGTAACGAATTCCGGCTGCCTTATCATAGAAGTCCAGATGAATTTATTTTTATCGGTGATATTGATACCATCAAAGCCTTCTTCCTCTGTCTGCCACAAGCCCTCCAGGGGAGGCACAACATATTCGAAATAACCCTCTGGCTGAGTCCCGCTCATCTTACTCATTTTGATGCTCCAGGATAAACCGTATAGTATCTCCATGGAATTTTTATAACTTTCGGAAGTATTGGGATCGCCTTTTCCATCCACCATAATAAATAACATTTCGGGAACTTCAATGATAGAGGGCTTTGTTTTTGGCAGGTATAAATCCTTGTATTCTTTTTTATAATCCAGTTTATCCATATTAATTCCTCCATTAATCCATTATTCCGTTAATCCAATGTAAATATGTATTTCTGCCTGCTCCATGTCACTATTTTGATATTCTTCAAAATCGCAGAGAAAGGAACGGGGTAAATCCATTTCCCAAAGCTGCTGCCAAAAATCTGCTACGGCTTTCTGCATATCGCCTTTCACTACGAATTTCGCATACCTGCCGGCCGGCAATGCCCGAACCTCTGTCCCTTCGGGAAGAATCGCTGCATCTGTCGGTTTTGCCTCACAGGCAACCACAACACGGTAGTCATCTTTTTCACTGCCGGCATAATCTGTATAGATACCCAAAGATTTACCATTTTTCTTATTCGGTATAGATGCATAAATACCATTCTGATAAAAGCGTTTCCAAAGGTTCCCAATGACCATTCCCATATCCGGTGCAGTATTATTTGTTCTTGCGCTCAGACCCACCACTGTTTTCTCTTCTAAATTTACGATGTCATATCTCATGTTATTTACCTCTTTTCTTTATGATAAACAGAGTGTAACATATCAAACACGACAACAGTATGTCATCATTCCTTATATTTTTTACTGATTTCTTTTATCATCTGAAAGAATTCTATTCTTAAGTTTTCAGGTTTCAGCAGCTCCACCTTTGCGCCAAAACTCAGAATCCAGCTAAACAGACCCTCTTTATCCGCGAATCCAAACTGAAATAACAGTTTGCCGTCAGGCTGTTCGGCAAAACTGTCA
>Ga0153924_1001268_pt1 | contig 13224 bp, 14 predicted proteins | sample TSNJ008MetaG_FD_104709 | JGI IMG/M metagenome (GOLD analysis project Ga0153924, IMG submission 104709) | Attine ant fungus gardens microbial communities from New Jersey, USA - TSNJ008 MetaG | ecosystem: Host-associated > Fungi > Mycelium > Unclassified | place: USA: New Jersey, Wharton State...
GCGGTCTGCGGGTCGGCGAGGAGCGGAGGCCGCCCGATCGCCCGCAGGACCGACTCCGTGCCGATCCACGCGGCGACCAGTGCGAGGACCACCAGCGCCACCGCCACTGCGGTCGAGCGGGAGCGGTGCACGCTCCGACGACGGATGCGTCGTTCGACGGAACCGTTGCTCATGATGGTCTCCTACCGGGTTCGGGACTCGCGCTCGCGCACGATCCCGGTGAGTTCGATGTGGGCACTGCCGACGCGTCGGCCGGTGAGTTCGCTCACGCGGCTCTTGACCTCGTCGGCGACCCGGGCCGAGCGGGCGACGAGGTCGTCGCCCGCGGCGATCGGGCCGGTGACGTCGAGGGACATCGCGCCGGACGCGTCGCCGAGACCGACCCTGACCCGCTTGGCGGGGGCGCCGAGCCGTTCGGCTGCGACGGCCCGCGCCAGCGAGGTCAGTGCACGAGCGGTGATCTCGACGCGGCCCGGGACGACCGGGCCGGCGTTCACCGGGAGCTCCGGCGCCCGGTGAGCACGTCGGTCAGGGCGCCGCGGTCGATCTTGCCGGTGGCGAGGGCGGCCACGAGGGCGCCGATCGCACCGAAGACGATGACCAGGACGAAGCCCCAGAACCCGAACTGCAGTGCGACGACTGCGAGGACGGCGCCGATGAGGGCACCGATCAGTGTGTTGCTCATGCGACTCGCGCTTCCTTCTTCTCGTCGTTGTCGTTGTCGTCGTCGTCACCCGGGATGAAGACGTCCTGGACGGTGACGTTGACCTCGGCGACCTCCATGCCGACGATCTGCTCGAGGGCACGGGCGACGCTGCTGCGGACGCCGTCGGCGACCTGCTGGAGCGAGACCGGGTACTCGGCGACGATGACGATGTCCGCGGCGACCTGCTTCTCGCCGACCTCGACCTTGACGCCCTGACCGAAGTCGCGCTGGCCGATCGCGTCGCGGAGCGCACCGATCGCACGGGCTGCACCGCCACCGAGCGAGTGCACGCCGTTGACCTCGCGTGCGGCGATGCCGGCGACCTTCGACACGACGGTGTCGTCGATGACGGTCTTGCCGGTGACGCTGCCGGTCGCGGCGGTGGTGGTCGTCGCGCGGGGCGCGGTGGCGGCCGGGGTGGTGGTCGTGGTGTCAGCCATGTTCGTTCCTTCCGATGACCCGCCGGGCGTTCCCAGCGGTTGCTGTTCACGGATGAGACGGGGCTCACCTGACGTTCGTCACACCCGGTCATCCGGATTCAGGAACTTTCCAGAGACACCGACCGATGCCGGTGTTTCCGTACCCCGGAGGGTGGCTGCGTCAGCCGCGGTCGCCGGAACCGTCTGCTGCGTTGCGTGTGGACGCACCACGGATCGACCGCACGGCCGCCATCGGGGACTCGCCCCGTTCCTCCAGGAAGAGCTGCTGGAGGCGTCTCGGACGCACGCCCGCGGCGTCGGCGACCGCCTGCAGGGTCAGGTCCTCGTCGAGGTGTTCCTCGATGAACGCGACGGCCCGTCGGAGCCGCCACGATGCCCTGCCCGGCCGGGCGGCGCGCGCGGACCGGAGCGTCGTGGCGGGGTCCTCGCCGAACCGGTCGCGGTACGCGACGGCGAGGCGGCCGTGGTTCGTGAAGCCCCAGCGCTCGGCGATCACGGCGACGGTGTCGGCCCCGTCGGCGTGCAGGAGCTCGCGGCGGACGCGGTCGAGGCGGTGGTCCCGCAGGAACCGGTGCGGGCTGGAGTCGAGCGTCCGTGCGAAGACGTCCTGCAGGCCGCGCTGGCTGAGCCCGCACGCCGCGGCGATCTCGGGGACCGACGGCCGCTCGGCGGCGTGCTCCTCGATGAACCGCACGGCGTCGCGCAGCCGGTTCGCGACCGGCACGTCGGTGCCGCGGTTCCGGATCGGGAACGTGTCGAGCACGACGATCGCCAGCCGCCGGTTGAGTGCCGTGCGCATCCGACCGACCACGCGGTCGTCGACGAGCATCGGGCCGATCTCGCCGATGAGGTGCCGGAGGGGCTCGTGCCGGGCGACGGCCTCGTCCTGCTGGTCGAAGAGCAGCGGGCCGTCCGGCAGGCGGAAGCCGAGGTCACGACCGACCTCACGGAGGAACCGGTCGGCGACGTGCACGCCGTTGTAGACGGTCCCGGTCGACTCGAAGCGGTACGCCTCGGACGCCGAAGCGATGTACGGGCTCCCGGGTTCGACCACGCGGGAACGGTCGGCGAAGTGCATCTCGAGCCGGCCCCTGGTCAGCCAGAACACCACGTGGTCGTCCCGGGCGCCGATCACCCCGCCGCGTCGGCCACCCTCGGCGCGCATGGTCCGCAGCGTCAGGTCGTCGTCGCCGATCACCGTGTACTCGTACCGGGCGTCCTCGGTCGCGAACGTCTCCGAGGCGAAGTCGGAGCCGTGGTACTCGGCCGCGAAGATGGCGGAGTAGTCGGATCCGTCGGCGTCGGTGAACCGCAGTCTGCGGAAGCCGTTCGTCGCCGCCTCGGTCATGCGCGCATCCTCCCACGGTTGCGCATCTCGTGCGAGGGAATACCCTAGGGGGGTACCGTATTGAACTCGACGGAGGCCAGCATGCACGAACACGTCGGCTACATCGGCGACAAGGACGACCTGCTCAAGCGACTCCGTCGTGCCGAGGGACAGGTGCGCGGCATCGCCCGCATGGTCGAGGACGAGACCTACTGCATCGACGTCCTCACCCAGATCTCGGCGGCGAACCGGGCGCTGGAACGCGTCGCGCTGTCGCTGCTCGAGGACCACCTGAAGCACTGCGTCGCCGAAGCCGTTGCCGAGGGCGGCGACGCAGCCGACGCGAAGGTCCGCGAAGCCAGCGATGCGATCGCCCGGCTCGTCCGCTCCTGACCCCGATCCGCATCCAGAAGGGAACCACCGTGAACACCGAACTCCTGCTCGTCGAGGGCATGACCTGCGAACACTGCGTGATGAGCGTCACCGAGGAACTCAACGAGGTCGACGGGGTGTCCGGCGTCACCGTACAGCTCGTGCCTGGAGGTCGCTCCGAGGTCACCGTCACGTCGGACGTCCCCGTCCCCGCCGACGCCCTCCGCGGTGCCGTGGCCGAGGCCGGGTACGAGGTCGTCCGGTCATGACCGACGGTGCCGTCGAGCTCGACATCACGGGGATGACCTGCGCCTCGTGCGCGAACCGCATCGAACGGAAGCTCGGCAAGCTCCCCGGCGTCACCGCGACGGTGAACTACGCCACCGAGAAGGCCACCGTCTCCGGCAGCTCGGACACCGGGGCCCTCATCGCCGCCGTGGAGTCGGCAGGGTACGGCGCCTCCGTGCCCGCGCCGCCGGCATCGTCCTCGCCGTCCTCGGACGACGCCGCCGGTGACCGCACCGACGACCCGTCCGCCCCGCTCCGACAGCGCCTGGTCGTCTCGGCGGTCCTCGCGGTGCCCGTCGTCGTGCTGTCGATGGTGCCCGTGCTGCAGTTCCCGAACTGGCAGTGGCTGGCCCTCGCGCTCGCCGCCCCCGTCGCGGTGTGGGGTGCGCTGCCGTTCCACCGCGCCGCGTGGGTGAACGCCCGCCACGGCGCCGCGACGATGGACACCCTCGTGAGCGTCGGCGTCCTCGCCGCGTTCGGGTGGTCGCTGTACGCGCTGTTCCTCGGCGACGCCGGGATGCCCGGCATGCACATGACGTTCTCGTGGTTCGCGACCGACCCCGAGGCGAGCGACCTGTACCTCGAGGTGGCCTCCGCCGTCACGGTGTTCATCCTCGCCGGGCGGTACATGGAGGCCCGCGCGAAGCAGCAGTCCGGCGCCGCACTCCGTGCCCTGCTCGAACTCGGGGCGAAGGACGCCACCGTGCTGCGCGGGACGATCGAGACCCGCGTGCCGGCTGCCTCGCTCGTCGTCGGCGACGTGGTCGTCGTCCGCCCGGGGGAGCGGATCCCGAGCGACGGCACCGTGCGCGAGGGTTCCTCCGCCGTCGACCTCAGCATGCTCACCGGCGAGTCCGTCCCCGTCGAGGTCCGCCCCGGCGACGCCGTGACGGGCGCCACGATCAACGTCGGCGGACGGCTCGTCGTCACGATCACCCGCGTCGGCGCCGACACCGAACTCGCACGCATGGGCCGGCTCATCGAGGACGCCCAGACCGGGAAGGCCGAGGTCCAGCGCCTCGCCGACCGGGTCTCCGGGATCTTCGTGCCGATCGTCATCGGCCTCGCCGTCCTGGCCTTCGTCGGCTGGCTCGTGTTCGGCGGTTCCCTGACCGCCGCGTTCACCGCCGCCGTCGCGACGCTCATCATCGCCTGCCCCTGTGCGCTCGGTCTGGCGACGCCGACGGCACTCCTGGTCGGCACCGGGCGCGGGTCGCAGCTCGGCATCCTGATCGGCGGGCCCCAGGTGCTCGAGCATACCCGCGGCGTCGACACGATCGTCCTCGACAAGACCGGCACCGTCACCACCGGGTCGATGACCTTCCGCTCGGTGACCGGCACGCCGGACGTCGACGACGACACCGTGCTGCGGCTCGCGGCGGCCGTGGAGGACGGTTCGGAGCACCCCGTCGCCCGTGCGGTCGTCCAGGCGGCCCGTGCACGTGGTTTCGACGTGTCCGGAGCCGACCAGTTCACCGCGACCCCCGGTGCCGGCGTCCAGGCAGTCGTGGACGGCGACGTCGTGCTCGTCGGCACGGTCCGGTGGCTCGTCGACGCGTGGTCGATCACCGTCCCCGCGGGGGTGTCGGACGCCGTCGACGCTGCCGAGGCGGAGGGCGGCACCGCCGTGGTCGTCGCCCGGAACGGATCCGCGCTCGGCGTGGTCGTCGTCGGCGACACGGTGAAGCCCGAGGCCGCCGATGCGGTGCGTCGCTTCGTCGACCTCGGGCTGCGCCCCGTCCTGCTCACCGGCGACAGCGAGGGAGCCGCCCGTGCGGTGGCGTCCGCGGTCGGCATCGACGAGGTGCACGCCCGGGCCACCCCGGCCTCGAAGCTCGACACCGTGCGACGGCTGCAGGCCGAGGGGCGGAGCGTGGCGATGGTCGGGGACGGCGTGAACGACGCCGCAGCCCTCGCCGCGGCCGACCTCGGCATCGCGATGGGTGCCGGCACGGACGCGGCGATCGCGGCGAGCGACATCACGGTGGTCAGCGGCCGCCTGACGGTCGTGGCCGAGGCGATCCGGTTGTCCCGGGCCACGCTGCGCACCATCAAGGGGAACCTGTTCTGGGCGTTCGCGTACAACGTGGCGGCGATCCCGCTCGCGATGGCGGGGCTGCTCAACCCGGTGCTGGCCGGTGCGGCGATGGCGTTCTCGTCGGTGTTCGTCGTGACGAACAGCCTGCGGCTCCGCCGCTTCACGCCGCTCCCCTGACGGCGCGGTTCCCCGTGTGGGGCGTGCCGGCCGGTGTACACTGACCGAGCCCGCCCCCGCCGGGGGATGTGGAAGTAGAAGCCGGGACCCCCGCCCTTTGACGGGACCCGGCTTTCGCGCTGTTCAGAGCTCGATGCGGACGATCTCGACCGCGTCGGCGAGTGCGCGAAACCATCGATCGTCTCCGGTGTGCGCGTCACCCGCGGCGCCGACGACCTGGTCGGCGATCCACAGCATCGGCTCGTCGAGCGGATTGCCGTGGTCGACGCGCATTCCCCGTGGCAGACCGCCCCGACCGCGCAACGCATCGATGGTCCGGCGGTCACGTTGCATCAACGACGGTGTGCGCGCTTCCAGCGTCGTGTGGACCACGCGGTGTCGTTCGCAGAGCTCCCACGCGAGTCGCTCGAGACAGAGCGCGCGGGCACGTTCTTGCCGCTTCGGGTCCATCGGCGTCCCGACCACCACCACGTGGCGGACGTCGAACCCCCGGATGACGGAGATCACCCGCCGCCGGTGTGGTCCGTCGATGTCCCGCCAGTGCAACTTGCGGCGTGTGTTCTGGAGTGGTCGTAGGGCGTCACGGTGAGCCTCGCTCGCACCGGGCGCGGCCACGACGCCCCCGAGGAAGTACGCAGGGGGTTCAGCGTTCGCGACTCGGGCGCTCTCGTCGATCCAGGCGTGCAGCATCATGTCCCTCCGTGCCTCGGTCACGATTGCACGGCGCGACCCGGCGAGCGACATCGCCGGTATTTCGTCGATACCGACTCGGGCAGGATGGGGCCATGGTGCAGCTGCCAGGCGTCCTCGGTTCCGTCGGGTCCGTGCACGTCGCGCCGATGGCCGGAGGCCCGAGCACGCCGGCCCTGGTCACGGCCGCTGCGCGAGCGGGTTCGTTCGCGCAGCTGGCGGGCGGGTACGGGACGGCGGAGTCCCTCGCCGCCGAGATCGCCGCGGTCCGGGCAGCGGGGACCTCGGCGTTCGGCGTGAACCTCTTCGTGCCGAACCCGGTGCCGATCAGTGATGCCGACTACGACCACTACCGATCGCTCCTCGCGGACGAGCCCGGCGCCACCGCAGTGGCCAAGCGCGAGGACGACGATGCCTGGCACGAGAAGGTCGCCCTGCTGCTCGACGACCCCGTGCCCGTCGTGTCGCTCACGTTCGGGCTGCCCGACGCCGCGACCGTGCAGGCGTTCCGGCGGCGCGGCACGGTCACCGTCCAGTCGGTGACGGACCCCGACGAGGCGCGGCAGGCCGAGGGCCTCGGTGTCGACGCCCTCGTCGTCCAGGGCATCGCCGCGGGCGGCCACTCCGCGGTGCTCGACCCCGCGCGGGTGCTCGCCGACCGACCGTTGCCCGACCTGGTGCGGGCCGTCGTGGCCGCGACCGCGCTGCCCGTCGTGGCCGCGGGCGGCATCGGCACCCGTGACGACGTCGCCGCCGCGCTCGCCGCCGGTGCGAGCGCCACCGCCGTCGGCACGTTCGTGCTCCGCACCGAGGAGGCCGGCACGAGCGACACCCACCGTCGCGCGCTCGCCGACCCGGCGTTCCGGGAGACCGTGCTCACCCGGGCGTTCACCGGCCGGCCGGCGCGGGCGCTCGTGAACGACTTCGTCCGTGCGCACACCGACGCCCCACTCGGCTACCCGGCGCTGCACCACCTCACGAAGCCGATCCGGAGCGCGGCCGCGGCCACCCACGATCCGCAGCACCTGCACCTCTGGGCCGGACGCGCCTGGCGCGACGCACCCACCGGCCGCGTCGCGGACGCACTGGCCACACTGCTCGGGTGACGCGCGGAGCGAACGCACCCCGTGCCTCCAGTCCGGCGGTGCGCACCACCGGCCGGACGGCGCTACGCTCGAAGGCGGTCCGCGACGCAGCGCTGCGGTGACCCGCGGGCTTGTACGTCTTGAAGGTGATCCCAGGAGGACCCAAGTGACCGAATCCGCTCCCGTCGACCCCACATCGACCGACGGCTGGAAGAAGCTGGCGCACGTCGCCGCCGACTTCACCCCGGACCTGCGCGGCTGGTTCGACACCGACCCCGGTCGTGCCGAGCGCTACACGTTCCAGGCCGCCGACCTGACCGTGGACCTGTCGAAGGGCCTCGTCACCGACGAGATCCTCCAGGACCTGCTGCAGGTCGCGAAGGACACCGGCGTCGCCGAGCGCTTCCAGGCGATGCTCGCCGGCGAGCACATCAACGCCACCGAGGACCGCGCCGTCCTGCACACCGCGCTCCGCCGTCCGAAGGGTGCCTCGCCGGCGCTCGTCGTAGACGGCCAGGACGTCGACGCCGACGTGCACGCCACGCTCGACAAGGTCTACGCCTTCGCGGAGCAGGTGCGCAGCGGCGCCTGGACCGGCGTCACCGGCAAGCGCATCGAGACCGTGGTGAACATCGGTATCGGTGGGTCGGACCTCGGTCCGGTCATGGTCTACGAGGCCCTCAAGCCGTACGTGCAGGCCGGGCTCGAGGCGCGCTTCGTCTCGAACATCGACCCCGCGGACATCTACGAGAAGACGGCGGACCTCGACCCCGAGACCACGCTCTTCATCGTCGCGTCGAAGACCTTCGGCACGCTCGAGACCCTGACGAACGCCCGCCTCGCGCGTCAGTGGCTCTGGGAGAAGCTCGGGCTGAGCGACGCCTCCGACGACGAGAAGTCGAACGCGGTCGCGAAGCACTTCGTGGCCGTCTCGACCGCGCTCGACAAGGTCGCCGCGTTCGGCATCGACCCGGAGAACGCCTTCGGCTTCTGGGACTGGGTGGGTGGCCGCTACTCGGTCGACTCCGCGATCGGCACGAGCGTCGTGATCGCCATCGGCAAGGAGAACTGGGAGCAGTTCCTCGCCGGGTTCCACGCCATCGACGAGCACGTCCGCACGACGCCGCTCGAGCAGAACGTCCCCGTCCTGATGGGCCTGCTCAACGTCTGGTACTCGAACTTCCTCGGTGCGCAGAGCCACGCGGTCCTGCCGTACACGCAGTACCTGCACCGCTTCGCCGCGTACCTGCAGCAGCTCACCATGGAGTCGAACGGCAAGCGCGTCCGCTGGGACGGCTCGCCCGTCACCACCGAGACCGGCGAGGTCTTCTGGGGCGAGCCGGGCACGAACGGGCAGCACGCGTTCTACCAGCTCATCCACCAGGGCACGCGCCTGATCCCGACCGACTTCATCACGGTCGCCAAGCCGGCTCGTCCGCTCAAGGACGAGACCGGCGACGGCAAGGCCGTGCAGCCCGGGCAGGACGTCCACGCGCTGTTCCTGGCGAACTTCTTCGCGCAGACGAAGGCACTCGCGTTCGGCAAGACCGCGGAGGAGGTCCGCGCCGAGGGCACCACGGACGAGGCCATCGTCTCCGCCCGTACCTTCACCGGCAACAAGCCGTCGACGTCGATCCTCGCGCCGGAGCTCACCCCGAGCGTCCTCGGTCAGCTCATCGCGCTGTACGAGCACATCGTGTTCACCGAGGGCACCATCTGGGGCATCGACTCGTTCGACCAGTGGGGCGTCGAGCTCGGCAAGCAGCTGGCGCTGCAGATCGCTCCGGCGGTCGACGGTGACCAGGCTGCGCTGGACGCGCAGGACTCCTCGACGAAGGCGCTCATCGCCAAGTACCTGGAGCTGCGCGGCGAGTAACGCACGCACCTGACGGACGGGAGGCGCGGTGCCGGCTGGCACCGCGCCTCCCGTCTGTCTGTCGGTCGCCTCGACGTCGCGTCGCAAAAGCGACAGATCACGGGTCCGGCCCGAGGTCTGTCCACGAGAGCGACAGAAGGTCCCCGGAAGTCGGCGGAGATCTGTCGCTTTCGCGGGGCGGCAGCGCGGGCGCGGCCGCGCCTGCGCCGCGTCAGCGGCCGAGCGGGTCGAGGTTGAGGGACGTGCCCTCGTAGAGGTGCTGGTCCTCGCCGAAGACCTGCACGCCCTCGTTGAGCCACACGAGCGCCCGCACCGTGATGCCGAAGCGTGCGGCGACGTCGCCGATCAGGTCGTTCGGCGCCACCGTGTACGACTTCGGAGCTCCGCCAGCGGTCGTCGCGGTGACGGATCCGGTGGCGTTCGCCCGGGCGCCGGCGTCCTTCGGGTGCACGTTCGTCTGCCGTGCCGGCACGGACCAGCGCACCGAGGTGACCGCGAGCACCTTGTCGGCGGCGATCTCGACGGGGACGTCCTGCCCCGGCGTCGCTGCCGAGTACGTCACGAGGGTGCCGAGGTGCGACGGGTCGACCCCCGATCCGCTGAGCGGCACGTTCGCCGCGATCGCCGTGCTGGTCGGGCCGCCGAGCGTGTGGTCCCCGACGCCCCGGTAGGTCAGGCCGTCCCCGACCTTCCGGGACAGGTCGAACAAGCCGACGCCGACCGGGACCGGCAGCGTCGAGGTCACACCGGAGTACTGCGCCGTGAAGGTGTCGTCACCGTTCGCGACCATCCGGAAGTGGAAGTGGATGCTGCCCTTGGGCGAGGCGACGTCTCCCTGGGCCAGGACGGTCCCGGCCGGGATCGGCGTGAGCGTCGGTGCGGGTGCGGCGGCCTCGGTCGGGGCGGGGGTCGGCGTGCGGGGGTTCGCGGACGCCTCGAGCAGGTCGGCGGCCGATTCGCCGTCGGGTGTCGCGGTGTCGCTCGGCGTCGGCGTCGCGGTGGTCGCCGGCGGGCTGGACGGAGCGGGCAACGCTCCGTCCGACCCGCGCAGCAACGAGCAACCGGACAACGCGACGGTGGTCAGCACGACGGCACCGACCGTCACGATCCGCTTCATGATTCCCCCTCGGCTCGACGCTAGCCGAGCACCGGGCGGTGCAGGAAGGGCCGTGATCGAGATGTGTCCTCGGGTACAGCGCCTACTTCTTGCCGCCGCCGAGCAACCCGCCGAGACCGCCGAGGATCCCGCCGATGTCGAGTCCGCCGCCACCCGCCCGGGAGCCGCCGGACTGTCCGCCGGCCTGACCGCCCGATCCACCGAGGAACCCACCGAGCAGGCCACCGAGGTCGAACCCGCCGCCGCCTGACTGGGTCGCCGCGGCCTTCTGGTTGCCGAGCTTGCTGAGCACGAACGGCGCGACGAGGGGGAGCACCTTGCCGATGATCCCGCCGAGGTCGACCCCGCCACCGCCGCCACCGGACCCGGCCAGGGCGGCGGCCACGTCCTGCTGCTTGCCGCCGAAGACGTTCGCGACGATCTTGTTGCCGTCCTCCTCGTCGACGTCGTCGATCGTGGTGGGGTCGGCGAGGGCGGCGTGCTTGTCGAGCGCCTTGTCGAGCGAGGCCGCGCCCCCGTTCTCGACGTTCTTCTGCAGTCCGCCGACGAGGGCGGGGACCGCCTTCTGCACCGCGGCGGTCGCGGTCGCCTCGTCCACGCCGAGCTTCTTCGCCAGGTCACCGATCGGGATCTGGGAGAGGAGGTCTTCGATTCCGGCCACTTCGCACACCTTCCAGTCGTCGGCAGGTCGTGCGGACCGCACGGGTTGCCGCGCCGACCGTTCCGGCGCTCGACCAGCCCCCCACACGCCCGTGTCGGTCGGACGGGCTACCGTCGAGGGCATGGAGCGTTCGGAGATCCTCGCAGCGGCCGCCGCCGCACACGCCGCCCGCATCGCCGAAGCCGGTGGGGACGACGCCGCCGCCCGGGAGCGGGCCGAGGCGGTCCGCAAGCGTGCGGACGGCCTGACCGACCGGATCGAGCGGAGCGAGGCAGCAGACGCTGATCGGGATGCCCAGCGTCGCCGCGCGGGCGAGGCAGACCGTGCGGCCTCACGCACCGAGGGTGCGCTGTCGGACTGGCATCGGATGGGCACGCGTCGCGGGGTCACGCCGGACGATCAGGTCCGCTCGGCGTGGTCGATCGCGGGAGTTCCGGAACCGGGTGAGGCCCGGGCGCTGGCGAACGTCCTGCTGTCCACCGCCGGACACGCCGGTCGGGTCGCCGACGCCGCGAAGCGGAACCCACGACTCTCGGGTGCCGCGAGTGCCGCAGCCCGCCGGACGGTCCGCCGCTACACGGACCACGGAGCGGACATCCCTTCGCTGGGGGACGTCCTCGACCAGCCCGCCCCGAACCCCGAGGAGCCGACCGAAGCGGGGGACTGACCGCTGACCAGGGGTTGTGTGGACCGATCCAATGGTCCGGATGTCTTCATGACCGATTGACAGGACATGGAAACGGGTTACGATCCTTCCAAGCGATGCAGCCTGATCACTGACGAAGGAGTCACCCGCATGGTCGACATCAAACCGACAGCCCCGAGCGTCCCGCTCCCGCCGGTCGGGCAGGGACCACACGTCCGCCGCCTCGGCGTCCTCGCCCTCGTCGCCACCTTCGGTGGTCTGCTCTTCGGCTACGACACCGGCGTGATCAACGGCGCGCTCCTGCCGATGAAGCAGGAGCTCGGCCTGACGAACCTCACCGAGGGTGTCGTCACCAGCTCGCTCCTCTTCGGTGCCGCGATCGGCGCCATGCTCGGCGGTCGGATCGCCGACGGCTGGGGTCGCCGCAAGACGATCATCCTGCTCGCGGTCACGTTCTTCGTCGGCACGCTGATCTGCGTCTTCGCCCCGGTGTTCGGCGTGATGGTGGTCGGCCGTGTCCTGCTCGGTCTCGCGGTCGGCGGTGCGTCGACGGTCGTCCCGGTGTTCCTGGCTGAACTCGCCCCGTACGAGATCCGCGGGTCGCTCTCCGGCCGCAACGAGCTCATGATCGTCATCGGGCAGCTCGCCGCCTTCGTCGTGAACGCGATCATCGGCAACCTCTGGGGTGAGGGCAACGGTGTCTGGCGCGTCATGCTCGCCGTCTGCGCGCTCCCCGCCATCGCACTGTTCATCGGCATGCTCCGCGTCCCCGAGTCGCCCCGTTGGCTCGCGTCGAAGGGTCGCAACGACGAGGCGCTCGAGGTCCTCGGGCAGATCCGCTCGAAGGAACGTGCCGAGGCCGAGCTCGAGGACATCAAGCGTTCGAACGAGTTCGAGGCGAACGTCCAGAAGCAGAGCGGCTGGCGCACCCTGCTCGGCAACAAGTGGCTGATCCGCATCGTGCTCATCGGCGCCGGCATCGGTGTCGCCCAGCAGCTCACCGGCATCAACTCGATCATGTACTACGGCCAGACCGTGCTCATCGAGTCGGGCTTCCAGCAGTCGGCGGCACTCATCGCGAACATCGCCCCGGGCATCATCGCGGTGATCGGTGGCGTGATCGCCATCTACAACATGGAGAAGATCAACCGACGCACGACGCTCATCCTGGGCTACTCGCTGACGACGGTGTGCCACTTCCTCATCGGCATCGCGTCGATGACCCTCGTCGAGGGCAACCCGGCCCGTCCGTGGGTCATCCTGTTCCTGGTCGTCGCGTTCGTGGGCTCGATGCAGACGTTCCTCAACATCGCCACCTGGGTGATCCTGTCCGAGATCTTCCCGACGCAGATCCGTGCGCTCGGCATGGGCATCGCGGTGTTCTGCCTCTGGATCGCGAACGCGTTCCTCGGGCTGTACTTCCCGACCATCGTCGCGGCGACGGGCATCACGGGGACGTTCTTCGGCTTCGCGATCGTCGGCGTCCTCGCGCTGCTCTTCATCTGGAAGTTCGTGCCGGAGAGCCGCGGCCGCACCCTGGAAGAGGTCGAGGAGGGCGTCACCACCGGCAACATCTTCACGGTCCCCGCGAAGAAGGCGCGGCGGTAGAACCCACCGACGCAACGGACGGGAGGCACGGTGCCAGCTGGCACCGTGCCTCCCGTCCGTCCTGCAGTCGCGTCTACGGGCGCAGGAGCACCTTGCCGACGCGGCCGGCGGTGTCCGAGGCGCGCACGGCGTCGCGGACGTCCTCGAAGGCGAAGGTCTCGGCGACGGGGAGCGTCAGCGAACCGTCGAGCAC
>Ga0153924_1001269_pt1 | contig 13192 bp, 15 predicted proteins | sample TSNJ008MetaG_FD_104709 | JGI IMG/M metagenome (GOLD analysis project Ga0153924, IMG submission 104709) | Attine ant fungus gardens microbial communities from New Jersey, USA - TSNJ008 MetaG | ecosystem: Host-associated > Fungi > Mycelium > Unclassified | place: USA: New Jersey, Wharton State...
AAGGATACAAGTAATCTACTAAACAATACCACCCAATTGCTAGGTCAGGTCTTGAATGTGATATCTGGGTTTGGTACTGAGTCTTCACCAGTAGTCTCTAACTGACTACCAAGTCCCCTTTTTAGCTAGGGCCTACTATCCAAAAAGACCAGTGATTAAGCTAATCACCAATTGAGGATGATAAAAGAGTAAAGTATAGGCAGGGTTTGAAGTGAACAGTGCCTGAAATATGGAATTGAGTTCTTTTATTGTGCAACTCAAGTTGAGTTGACTCAGCAGCTAAGTCTTTGAGGGTTACAAAGAGAACTCAATGGGGTTCTTGATCAATTGAGCTACCTACTTATACAAGTACACTATTTGCCCTTGTTTACACTAATGGTATTCTACAACCAGCCAAGAGGCTGCTGGTTCAATTCTCTTGTTTATCATTCTATAAATAGATATTCTTCAGTTATAGCTGAGGTGACTCATAACAAAGGGTAACCAGAGCAGAGTAACTCCAGGAGAAACCTTAGTCTATAAATATACTATAGAGTATATTATAACTTACCTCCAGGAAAAACCTCAGAGAATAGGATGAGGCTTCTGGAGGAATGTTCTACACTATATACAAGTCTGCTTATCTTGGAACATCCTAACAGTCAGGGTAGGAAGTGAGGGAGCTAACTAAACTAATTAAATGTTGAGTAATGGTATTTAATTAGTGCAGGGTTGCTTCAGTGGATTACCACTAATGGACCAGGAGTAATGTTTAATGCAATCCTCTTACAACCAGAGTGCACTTTCACAGTATATTCACAGCATTCCTATACTACTCTGCCTATTTCTGACAATACAAGGACCTCTAGTACATTGTAGTACAACTGTTGGGTTAAGCTAACCCTAGGACTAAGTTGTCTTTTATTTAGGGTAAACAAAGAGAACTCAATAGAGTTCCTCTTAGATTTGGACTACTACTTATATCTTTTACACATGGTCTGTGCTACTAACCCTAACCTACTAATGATCTAATAGAATCTACTAGAATGTGACTATGTGATGTAACTGATATTGTGACCAATTGTGACAACTGTGACATATCATGTGATCCTGATCATGTGACTCCCCTGTTATCTAATTAAAAGAAAAGTAAAGTAAAAGATAAAAGAGATAAAGAAATAAAAGTTATTATGGCCAAGGCAGCTCATAACAGGAGGAGACAATAACTCCTGAGTCCTAAATAGGAATAAATAGAAAAGGAGGAGGCCCTATTTATTAAAGAGAGAGCAGTTTATGATACAACTCCAATCTGCTGAAAACACAGGAGCAAGGGGTCCTTTCACGATATTATTGTTGATTTTGGAATGTATAGGATGTTAGGAAAAGAAGGAGTTCAAGTTGAGAAGATAAGTTTTATAGGAGTAAGGAGTAGAGGACAGAAATGCAATAGTAGATGTTAATCTACAGACTGGAGAACTACAAGGAAACTACTTAGTATTTATACAATGTTAGGAATATGAGAAAGACATTCTACATTGTGATCCTACAGAAGTAGATAATTAGGAGCACAGAAATAGGAGAAATGATAAATGATAATAAAATAAAAAATGAAAAGAAAATAAAGAATATGTAATACTGTACCTAGTATATGATAGGAGTACAGATGTCAGGAACACAGAGAGGGAATAGAATATTAAATAGTCAGCAACTCCAGAGTCCATTAGAATATAAGATAAGGAGATGGAAAACTATTTAATAATAAAAGAGAAATATACATGATGCCTCTCACGGTCTGCCACCGAGCCCCGTGTAATAAATCGTTGAATTAAAAAAATATACATGATGCCTCTGTGAGAAGTAAGACCCACCTACAAAGGTGATGCATCGACGTAGAGTGGGGATCTTAGCACGTCGCGTTGATCCGATAGCTCGGATGCAGCAGTCCACTTCAAGAACAGCCAAATATTGAGCATTTTTATGGGGTCAATCCTGAGAAAATTAGGTAGTTGAGCGTGATTGTCTAACGGTCCAAATCAGGTGGGAAGTAGGTCTTTATAAATTGTTGATATCACTTGTCTACTAGTAAATTTGAAATGAAGAATTAAGGATGCTGGAAAGAAATGTGGCAATGAGTGGAAAGTTCCATCCGCTCATGTTGTTGGAAGGAAGCAACGTGGACTAGCTCAGGGTGCAATAATATTAGTTTGATTATTCTGAGTAGTAGTTAATATGGTAGTATTTGCTTGCCTCGTGAGCTCATCGAAATTAGTTTATTTAACTTTCAACATGGGTGCATAGTAGTGATACAGTATGTTTACGTATCCACTCCGATTCCGTTGCCTCGGTCAAACATCGAGTTGCAAGCAGCTTGCAGGTAAGTTCATCCCATGAAAGGGACTTAGGTTCAGACCTCATTGCTATCCGCCAGAGCAAGGTAGCACAATTCAACCATGTCGTGTATGAGAGCGCATCTATCAAAGGTTCATGAATGGAGTGGCCAGGGAACATGTCGTACGCAGGGCATGCGTTGGTTTCCCACATCGTGGTGCTGTCCAGTTGATTTTCAAGAGTTCTTAGGGCTTGGGTTGCTAGCTGGACACATTCTTCGGCTTTGGGGATATACGTATTAGCCGACTGATCCAACCTGAACATGATAATGACAACGACGGGCAAAGTGGCGTACGCATTCGCTAACGGCAACAATCAATTTCAGCATCAGGATACCATCCCGAATAAAACTTACGTCTACCAAGGAGCATAGATACGCAACGATAGATACCGTTTCGCCAAGAGTATCTGTATATTGAGTCGAGTTTGTGATGATCGACGGTGAGAACAATGTTGACCAACAGTTTGGCCCATTGCAATTGTTCATCATCATTTTGTTGCTGCTGAACCTGGATCTCTAGCCACGCCAGGAAAGAAGTTCGGAAGATCATGTTACTTAGAGCTCGCTTGTTGCATGTCAGATTAGCCAAAATCTATGAGTGACAATTTATTCAATGGATGAATATGCCAAAATGCTTCACATACCTCAAAGATCCCCTTGCGCAATCCGAAATCTGACCCAGTGCATTGAAAAAGACTGGCGAGAAGATCCCAGCCATGACGTCTTTTCAGAACTCGCCAATCATCAGAGCTGACCATACCGTCAGCTAAGAATCTAATCATCCACCTTCTCTCTTTTTTCCAATTGTCTGTGTTGCTGTACAACATAGCGTAAAGCATGGGAACATCATGAGGATCCAGCTCTGGTCTTTGAAGGAGGAACCGTGCAGTCAGAGGATAGATAAAATTAGAGGGATAAAAAACACCGCGCAGAGCATGAACGAGAATAAGGGTGGTGTACGAAGGTAATCGAGGCGGGTCATCAGACGACGGCAAGAGGTCTCGGAGAAGATTGAAGATGTACATGGCATGTGCCTTTTCCTGAAATACGAGGTTCTGCAATCCAGATCATACGCAAGTGTGGGATTATCGAGAGACAAAAGGACCAACCTCGATAGATTTATATAAACCAGCGAGAAGCGACAGGGCCAAGGAACGTAGCGGGGGGTCTTTCGACGAAACAGTCAAGACACAAAGTCCCACTATGTTCGTTCTAAATAGCTCAATCCAACCCAATGGGGTGGGTGGCGGATGTTGAGAAAATATGCAGTTTAAAAGGAGGAGTAGGAATACGGGATCGTATAATTGTCGATCCTGACTATTTATCCGAGTCGTAATGTCCGTCTGAAACCTTCTCCATTTCGGAAAATGCAATGTGGTGCGAAATACGAGAGCAGGGTCGAGACTCTGTATAGCCTCCAAAGGAGAGGAGCACGCAATCCCGCTTGAAAAAGACCAATGATTGAACAGCGACGCTAGTGAGATTTTGCGTTGAATCTCAAAAAGCTGAAAGATGGACAAGATGAGAAGATCTGGCTCGGCGAGTGTCCCATAGTAGATCGACAGAAGAGGCTCGACCTGTGTTATCTGGCATGTATTTGATGGATGTAGTTCAAAAAATGTGTGAAGAATGCGTATTATATACGAGCGTGAATCAGACTCTGAGCTGGCCAGTTTCGAGAATTGTGGATGATGTAGTATGTTTTGCAGATACCGATTTACTACAACCGGCTGTCATGCAAATATGAGGCAGAACTCGCATTCAAACGTCGAGGACATACCTTCAAATTTACCTTAGCAACACAAATATTTGCAAGCTCCACGGCATAGATGTCGTGCAAACGATGCTGAGCAACGACTCCTAGGAGCGTTTCGACTCGATGTGGTTTGATGTCGGATACCTGCGCCAACAACACTTGAGCGATTCGTCAGCAATACCTCTGATCTGATTGTCTGTATTACATACTCGTTTCCTGGGTAATCCGTTGCGTTTGTGCAGGCATGGATGAACTATTTGCCGAATGCCTGATCAGCCAATAAAGGGCCCAATCTAGTATAGATGTTGATAATTCCAATGAGTGGACTCCCATCCGGATGCATTCCACTGTGGGTTGATGAGCGAGGTTTTGGTCTACATGCTCGATCACCAGATGAATCAGATCTTCTCGGTGACTGAGAAATGCCTTTGATGCCAAAGCTAAACATGAGCTCGCTCTCTGACGCACAGAGGATGGGATATCATGATTAAAAATGAGAGAAATAATGTTCCTCAGGTGCGGTATCCACACAGTCGGATTCACCAAATCCATGCCATGTGCACAATGACATATATCTAGAGCAGCATGAATGACGGTTACCAAGTCCTTGGAAGAGCAACGGGTCGAATGTCCTGACTTCAACCAGGTCTCAAACATCGCAAGATCGATACCGTTTTTGTAAGCGATACTCGCTACCACCTTAGCAGTTGAAGGTAACCAAGGATCCGAATCGAGGATGTTCACGAGAGAAATATCGGGACCTAGCTGAAGCGATCTTCTGCGCCAGCGTGCCGAAGCTTGCTGCATCTGCACACTCAAAGGCGGGTCTCCACCAGAACCAAGGTCAAAACCATCACCAGAAATCCCCATGGGAAGTGTTGATTCGATGGCAGCTAGGATAAGTTCTTCCAGCTCGGATGATGCATTGAGTTGTTGTCGTATACGCCAAAGTTGTGGGACGCATTCCGAGATGGCATGTAGGATATCTTCATCTTGCAACATGGAAGACCGGAGCACACATAGAACCGGCTGGATAATAGGACTAAGATGGGGGATTGACCCTGTTGAAATCAGCTTGTCAAGCAGGTGGAGTAATTGCGAAGGAGGAAGATATCTGATCCAGAGAGAACTCTTATCCATCTATCCGCTGAAGCGATTAGGTCCGAGAAGTCATCGAGTTTGTACAGACACTCACATCGAGATCACCACGATCCAATTGGTCCAGAAGAAAGGCAAGCCAATGAGCACTGACCTGGGACAAAATGCATCTGTCCACTAGAGACGTGGGCTTGAAGGAGCTTTGCAATAATTCTTCAAGGACAGCATAGACCCTGTTATCAACGTTATGTGCAAGAGCCAAGCGTTTCAAAATGCCAGAGTCAGCGAATAAGAGTTGTTTCATAAACCCGATTTCCCGGTTATCAAACACCGATCGAGCTTCACTGAAAAGGGCAGCAAGAACAGACAAGAGCCCAGGAGCTACAAGTGTACCCGCAGTGTCTAATCGATGTCCGATTTGTCTCACCAGGGTAAGACATGACTGTACGTCGGGCTTGGTCGAGAAAAGGGCGGCGATCAAGCATCTTCGATAATCAGAGTCAAGGAGCTGCTCATCTGATGCGTTCAAGAAAAGCCACTTGATAGGAAGTCTTTACAAACCGATCAGAGTCGGCACATATATGTAGACCCAGTATAACTTACGGTTTTCCAATATCGGTTCCTACCAGGACGTGATTCTTCCGTAGTGAACCGCTATGAGGGAAGAGATATTGTACCAGCTCCTTTAGGGCTGGAGCGTAGTATGCTTGAACGGCTGATATTATGCGTTCGGCGTCCTCAGGCGAGAAAGGCTGATCCAAAAAGCGAATACAATCGATAACCTTATGTGCAAGGAGTCTCCGGTGATGCATTTGTTGGCCTCAAACAATTGATCAGCACATGGACAGTGCACAAAGATAACGGGATGCATACCAGAGGATGAAGACTCAATCCACTCCAGTTGACCCTGCAGGCTCGAATTTGGCATGGCTGGAACCTCGACCGGTTGCTGAGGTTTGATTGCAGCGTGCATCATATTCACTTCCGTTCTGACAGCCATTGCTATTGCAGGATGATCGGATTGCCATCGTTGCCTCTCAGAAAGTACGCGATCGACACGGGCAACCAGAAATTCCAGGAAAATCAAACTTTGGGTTCGTCCCATGAGTTGAAACACCAACTTGCGTACGAAAGAGGATATGGCTAGGACATCAGAAGGCGCTAGGAGGTCAGCTTTGGTCTTCGCATCAAGTTGTTCTAGCACTGTCATGATCAGAGGACTCGGATATGTATCAGTGTTGGAGCTGGGAGAAGTGATCAATGCAAGGCTACCACGCATTTCTTCGATATATCTGTAAGGAGTCTTGAGGCACCGCTGGATGCAATCGTCGAGAAACACTACAACACTCTCAGCTTCATCTGTGAGGCTCGCGTTATCCGGTGATGTGGTATTCGAAGCACGCAGTAGGCAAGGAAGAGAAATAAACCAAAGACTAGGTTCAGTGGGGTTTTCTTCAAATAAGATGCAGGAGGAGAGAAGAGATGAAAGGAGGTCAAGAAGGATGTCTTTCAGAGCCGGAATGCAGGTAACCACGTATGATTTGAGGATAGCATAGAGATATGTCCGGGAAGATGCTGAGGATAGGATTAGCTCATTGCAAAAAAAGGTGGAGAAAACTCAGTACAAGTTTTGCCAGTCCAGATGAATTGATCGCTCTCCTTCAGTGTGCGAAACACATGCAATCTTTGGATCAAGTGGAGCTTTTTAGTAGCCTCAGGAATACTGCTATCTTCATCTGCATCGTCGACCACAGACACATCAAAGCTGGCAAGAACTTTACCAACATCAAAACGCGCCTCTGCGACGACCTCGGGCAGATATTTGTGGTACAACAGCAGCAACCTTTGTGCACTCTCCTGCAAAAGAGCAGTACGAACGGGATTCGACGCCTGTGCTTTGGGCACTGAAGCGACCTTTTGCTGACAGAACCCCAGAATGACTTGAAATTCTGGCACCCTCTTTCGGACCTCCTTTTCCACCTCCCTTCTACGTTTTCCCCAGAGTCCAACCTCAGTACCCTTTACCTCTAGCGCACTTTCAACTTGCTCCAAGTTCTTCAATACACTTGCGTATTTCTGAAGGCATTTCACCAGTGTGAACGCTGTACAATGTTGCACAAGGCCCGAGGAAGACAAAAGCCCTTTTGTAAATATGCTTCTGGGTGACACATGAGAGGGGAGTACGTTGGAAAGGATAATCTGGAGTGGAGGTGGAGTGGGATCATATAGATTTGTATTGGGAAGGTAAAATGTCAATCTGGGTACGGGAAGAGATATTATGGTCCCAAGAAAGGCAATATTGGCAATCCATTTTGTCGAAAGTCGGGGTTCGAGCGTCAATTGTGCAGAGGACCAGTATCTGATAATGATGAGTTCTGTAGAAGCCTTGCATTATTGATGCTAGAATACGTACCCCGCGACAAGCTCAGGACAAGCTTCGAGTATTTTCCGTGCCAATTCCTGCTGCCTTGCACTCTCGTTGACTTTCAAGGTTTTGAGAATGTTTGCGAGGATCTTGTTGTAGATCTTCCCTCCCCTCTCATCTTCAACGTCATCCCGAGGATACCAGCCGCGATCCTTGAAACAAATTCCAACTCCGGATCGCGTCATAATTGCAAGTAGGAAGTGATGGACGAGATCAGCAGGGATATAGTCTGAGTTTTCATCATTTGAGCTCGTACGCTCGTAAATCTTCAACAGCTAACCAATGCTACGTGTCAGATAAATCTGAGATTCTATACGAGGGACATACATGGGAGATGGTCTGTTCGTTGAAAAGTCCAATTTTCACAGTTCTCTTGAGTTTCTGATCGGAAAAGAGGTTGGTCCAGATAGCCTCCAGGACATGTCGAATCAAGAGATAGTGATCCTGTGGAAGCCCTTTAAAAACACCGAGAAAGGCATTCCGGTGCTGCTCCAGGAATACAATCTTCACTTGGGTCTGACTGTCAAGGAATGAGAGAAGGAAGAGGATGTATAACGTTCGTATATCTGTCGACGCGCAATCAATCACAAAGTACTGATTCAAGGAGGTTAATCTACCAGGTCGCGACAGAGGGTTGTAGTCGAGTGTACCTTTTCTCCGGAGGTTCAATAATTTAGGCAAGCTCTAGTGAATATGAGAAGATGGGGAATGGCGATATACGAGGACACGGCTTGCCTTAATCTCCCATTGAAAAACCTCCAAGAGTGTCTTCTTCTCTCGGCCTCCCGCATACCCAGAGACTGCATTCAGAAGTTTGAGAGTCACAAGAATGAGTTCATTATGTGTCCCTCCCACGAAGGAGTTCAGCTTCCTCATCCACTGTGAACTTAAGAGATTCTTGACGATAGGATACCCAAGCGTATGATAGGTATAGTGCGATGACAAGAGCGGAAGGAGAGCAGCTAAAAGAGATACTATAGCCACTGAGAGATTAGTTTGCCTCTTTGAAGAATATCATCGTTTTTTTTCTTGCAGAGAAGAGTAATATACATACAGGATCTGTGTGTTCCCATAACCCGAAAATATCTTGAGCCCCCTGATTCCCCCCTAACCATTGCTGGACAAGTAGTAAACGTTCGTCTTGAGCTGTTATTTTTTCTTCTTCAAACTCTATTGTAACCTGATTCCGGAGTTGATTCAAGGCTGGTAAAAATGTTGAAAAATATTACTTGAGGAAGAAACTTGTACAACTCTACCTTTGACGACGACATCGGGGTTTTGGGCCCTTAAGCTTTTCCGAATGTCTTCTGGGTCAGTAAATTGATTATAGTGTTCTAGCTTTCTTTTCTTGTTTTGCTGTTTGGACATTTGTTTTAGTTTAGGATGGACAGATTTAGTAGCTGCTGCAATTGATTATTAAGCCATTGTATGTTGCCTATCAAAAACACGTGGAAATGCGCATGAACTAAAATTTATCAATAGTATGTTCTCCGTCTTCTGACGTGCTCTTCGCATCAATCCTGTCTTGCAATAGCCTTGTAGCTGAATTCTAGACCACTCATGCTCCGTCATACCGATTGGACCATGTCTTTAACCAAGTTACCGAGCTAGAAACGCCGCAGATGCGACTTCAGTGGTGTCTGCACCAGGGATTTTCCGCTAAAAAGTACTCCTCTGTCATCGCCCACGAACCTGCAGTAACGCTCACATGTAATTTCAGACGTTTATAATCTGATCAAAATCTCTTGAAAGGATCATGCAAGGAGTGCGTAAAAACGTGGATTCTACATGTCATATTTAGCGGTGCTTTCTAGTCATCGTCTGTCAGCACCGCGGGTCTTTCCTGATGTGATTTGTATTAACAGTGGAGCCCAGGAGCTGTACGTCAAGTTTTAGCCATCTCTGCATGATTCGCGCCGACTATTGACGCTCGGTCCACCCCGTTTAGAGCGGAGCAGAACTTGTATAAATACTCTTGTCTACAAGTGGGAGTGTAAGCAGTACGAACAGCGTCAAGAAAGATGAAGACCTACTTGAACTCTCTTCTTATCCTTGTAACAATCATTGCTGGTGCCCAGGCAGACCATTCATGTATGTTTGCTGGACTCCTTGAAAAAAGTGTGACTAACACTCCTCGAATTATGGCAACTACCAGTCACTTTCAAAAACAAATGCGGGGCAAAAGTGCAGCCGGTAATCGCTAACGTCAATTGTGGCTACTCTCCCCGCTGTGATACCCCTGGCTCAGGCGGAGTGGTATTTTATATAAGCAAGGACTAATGCCACACAACTGACCGCCTCCAATAGCCTTTTCCTGCGATATCGTATAAAGGTCCCCAACCGGAGAGCCTTGGGCCTGGTGGAAGTCAGACCTTGACAATTAATCACCAGGTATGGATACTACGCCTCACGGTTTGTATGATGGTCTAAATAATGTGTGATCAGTGGAACGGGCGCATCTTCGCCCAAGATGGGACCTGTGGCGACAAAGGCGAAGGGTGTACAATAACAGAGTTCAATCTTGATACTGGTTTTCCCTTCGTCCCTGGCACTGGTAAAATCTTCGCCCCACAGGAAAGCCCGACGCTTCATCTATCTATCTCAGGTTCACTGACTTCATTCTCAGGATTATGATATATCAAATGCACAGGTAGGTATATGATTATGTCAAAGCATCCTCACACGATTAACCCCTGGTCTTCTGACTTGCAGGGATTTACGCAATCCATAGGTATTGCAGTGAACGGCTGCGATACTGTAACTTGTACCAATGCTAACTGCGGCTGTGACTCAGCCTATCCGCCTGGAGTGAGTGCCATCAGCTTCACACACATACCTAATTTGTACCAACTTGTGGATGTATAGGATCTCTCGGGATGTGGCCACAATTCCCCAGTCCGCAAATGCTCTGCTGGAGGTCACTCGTGGACCATTACCTTCTGTCCCTGAGCTTGTCAGACGTCCTAGGACCTCGGAATCCACCCTACTTTGTTGTAATGCCTTGTGAAGTGGATCTGTTTATGAAAGGGGGATATGTCCTACAGATTGTATCTAGTTCTGAATGTTACCAAATTGCTGAAACATGTGCTTGACAATGATCTACACTCACTATCCCCAGCCCTAAGACTACATGTCGGCCTACGGCAACTAGTTAGTTAGCCAAAAGTCAAAGGCCATTGATATTCGTTCATGATATGTTCCTGCGCACCTCATCCGTGCACCATTCTAAGTATATCATCGAGATGATGGTTCTATGTTTCATTAATAAACCTACAAGTGGGCCTCAACTATACCAATAGTTAGTTAAGCTTGTGACCCCTGAGTCTAATAATCAGAGTCTATCCCACCCATTTCACCAGCTTGGGCACATGAATCACAATCTCGAGCACGAACCAAAAGTCCTCAGTATCAATATATTATCCACTAAAGTTACAACGACGATACCCGTACGGATATCAGTGTCCTCTCCTTCCACCACCATGAGTATTGAAGTGGAACTGGAATCCACCAGGCCCGCTGCCAGAAAATCCACCCCCACTAGAGAACCCACTGAACCCGCCGGCACCACCAGCAGGGAATCCACCACCGAAGAACTGAGCGAATGGCTGACCACCTTGTGCAAACGGATTCCCACCCATGCCGCCACTAGGATCATTAGGGTCGTCGCCATTGTCGAATCGTGCTCGTAGTTCGGGATCTGACAGTACTTCATAGGCCTCATTGAGGGTAGCCATCTTGGCTTCTGAGCCACCCTTGTCTGGATGAGCCGATTTGGCAGCTTGACGAAATGCTTTCTTGATGGTCTTTGCATCAGCATCACGAGGCACACCCAAGACCTTGTAATAATCCTTTTGTTTGGACTGTTTAAGAAGCTTCTGGGCTTTGGAAAGTCGGGCATGGATCTGAAATTGCAATTATGAGTCTAAGCATATATAAACAACCAAGGTTGCCTACATTGCGGTCACTACGTCCACTAACTTCGAATGCTTTATCTAGTATCCGGACAGCTTCTTCGAACTCTTCTTTGACTATGAGTTCCTCGCTCTTTCCGATGAGACCATCAACATCTTCTTCGCATCCTTGTAGCGTCAAAAGTTCATTACACCATTTACCCATATGTCTCCTGTATTCCTCCCCTTTCGACTGGTCGGCCAGATGTGTGAATGATTTACACAATGCCCGTACAAGAGTTTGTCGTTGGATGGAGACTTTAGAAGCATTTGGCATCGGTAATGACTTTATCACGAGCTTCTTAGAGTTCTGGTCCACATTGGGAATGGTGGATTCGAGAAGAGCAGGTGGGACCAAGGGCAGCACGGAGTCTTCTTGTCCAACGTTCTCTTCCATAGCCTCTTCAAATTTTCGCCAGAGATCGCCAGTCTTACCTCCATCGGGTGTAAGCAGTTGCTTGACAACACCGCGCCAATCTTCCTTCTTCAGCATCTCTTCTACTTGACTGAAACCTTTGTCAAGATTCTTGACAAGCCGATGTTGGGACAGACAAATCTTCGAATCAGGGTCATAATGAAGGCATTGTTTGAGGGCATTCATGGCGCCAGGCGAAGGGGGCAATAGGAAGTAAGAAAGACGGAATATATGAGTTAGAAGGGTAGTAGACGGTTGGAATATCCCGGATAGTCGACTGTGAATGAGTCGGTAAATATACGCAAAGTAAATTATCAGTAGCAACATACGATAGATCACCTACACAGCTCTCGAGGTCTCCAGCAGCAAATGCACATTCTGCGCGCCATGTCCTCACTTCAACTGAGTGGCTGGCTTTTCGTAGAAGTGCACTAGCAGTTTCCACACACGCATTCCATAATTGCGATTTCCTTTCTTTCTCAAGCTTCGAATGGAGATGCTGGCCTTCTTCTATCTCCTTCTCCAGGTCCTCTGCATCCTGGTCTTTGTTCTTGCCCTTCGCCTTCATGTACAGTTCCAGTGAAGATTTTGCTCGTTCGTACTGGCCTTCCTTGGCATAGATACGAGCTTTCATGAAATGGGCATTATCAAACGTGTTAGATGTTAGCGACAAGACATGGTCGAAGTCCTCGAGCGCCGCTGAGTACCGTTGGAGAGAGAAGTAGGTGGTTGCACGTTTATAATACAAAAGATAATCTGCGGGAGCCTGATCTTGAAGAAAATTCAGCCTCGGTTCCTTGATATTACTAAACGAGTTGATCATACCAATGGCCTCAGAATATACCTTGGCTGCCTCGTTGAAATGACCGGTTGAAAGCAAAGTATTTGCCCTGTTTATCAGGGGCAATAGACCTGGAGGATAAAGACCAGCCTGGTCGGCGTATACCCCGCCAAGGAGGAGCAAACATAGGGCTAACCTAGGTAGACGCATCTAAGCTGTCCTGGTTGAACTTTGTCTACAAACGTAGACACGTATCTTTCCCACGGTCATAAGTTAGCATCATTTGCTACAATTGAGCCAAACAATCCTCGCGAGCACATAAGGATAAAGGTATTGAATGTGATAGAAAGGCTGACAAAAGTGATCAACGGAAAATTTGGAGTACTTCATTATGTCGAC
>Ga0153924_1001272_pt1 | contig 13158 bp, 13 predicted proteins | sample TSNJ008MetaG_FD_104709 | JGI IMG/M metagenome (GOLD analysis project Ga0153924, IMG submission 104709) | Attine ant fungus gardens microbial communities from New Jersey, USA - TSNJ008 MetaG | ecosystem: Host-associated > Fungi > Mycelium > Unclassified | place: USA: New Jersey, Wharton State...
ATTCGACCAGGAATCTTATGACTTTTGGAGCGCTGATTAGATGACCACATGACAGACACTGATTTGTCATTTTGAGAGGCAACTAGGCAGAATTATTCATGGTCTCTCGTTTGGAAGATAAAATTTGCGTACAGAAAATGTGGCGCACCAAATCTGACAGAAATTTTTCATTCAACCAGCGATAAATCCATAGTTTCAGTTGAAAGGCCTGAACTATGACGTGTATCGATGTCGATGACTGTATCATCTGTTTTCGAACACCTGGAATTGTGTCCGCGCCATCTTTCAATCTTGGTGTGTACAAGGTGTTCAATATCTTGAACCGATTTTGTGGCCGACAATGTGACTCCAAACTTGTTGAACCAAGGCCGTCTCCCACTAGAAATAGATGATAACCGAATGATTATGTGGGACAAGGAGAGACAGATGTCGACAACTCTCACAATTGGAATCGGATGAAATGTCGGATATGAGTCTGTACGCCCTTGAGGGAAACGATCTCAGGATATTCATTGCAAAGAGCGAGGTATTCCATAGATATTTTGACTGAATCCGGTACAACCTCCGTGAAAATGCTGAGAAAATTTATCAGATAATCGAAGTTTGACTGCAGTAGTCAGGTATATTTACTAAGGATTTCCGAGTAGCGTCTCGCCGACCATCAGCCCGTCAGCGCCAGTCAAGGTCAGGTTGTGCCATAGATCGGCATGATTGCGAACATTGCCGTTGCTGATAACTGGAATAGATAGTCCCTCTTTTAACTGTTTGACTACACTCAAATCTGCGGCTCCTTGTCGCCGCCTCCGAGCAGATACTGTCCGTGCGTGGAGTGTTACCCACGAAGCTCCACAGCCCTCCAGTCTTTGTGAAAGTTCCACCGTCTTCACATTGGGCTGACACAAGCGCAATTTCACCGAGACAGGTACCATGAACGACCTTGACATAGAAGATACTGCACAGGTATGTCAGACCTTGATTTCCCAGAACCCTTACAGCTTCTCATACCTATCTTCTCAACTAGAGGCCAATCATTCTGGCCTAGCAAGTAAGCCCCAGAATGCCCATCCCGAGCGTGCTCTTGTGGACACCCGAGATTCAAATCTGATTGCCCATTGGTTATAATTGAGTCGCTAAATGTATTCAATGGTTCAACAACCACATATTACCTATCCCTTGACAGTGACTTTGCAGCATTCTACCTGCTTTAACAATAGATTCAGCATTATTTCCACACAACTGAACAACGACAGGTTGCTCTAGTGCGAGATCAGTTGAAGTCTTGAGGTCTTTGAGATGGTATTCGAGGTATTCTTGCTCATTAAGCAACTTATCTGGCATCAACATCTGAGTGTAGGCGAGGGTTGCACCATGCCTGCGACATAGAACACGAAAAGGAAGGTCTGATTGACCAACCATCGGCGCTGTGATGTATCTCAGGCTGTTTTTGTCCATGGAGTGGCGACGATGGTTAAGGCGGGAGATCTCCCACGGAGTTCTTCTGGGAATTTCTCACGCCACGAACACGAGCCGAAGATCACATAATACTCCAACGCGGTGTGCTTCCGCTGAAAGTATTTTGTTCTCAGGGTCCCACACTGACCATCCATCAATCAGTCAAACATACGTTGCCACGAAAATATTACTTTTTCTCATAAGACATTCGGAGAATATATCACATGAGTTGTGCCAATACTATTCGAGCATTACAGCAAAAAACTTAGCAGGATGCTTTCATATCTCTCGATAAATCAGGGAAGTCATGCGGAAAATCCTGCTGAGTATCTGTCACCCCAAAAGAAACCTCAAGTAATTTGTGGTTCATGGCGCATGCAGGCTCAAGCCTTCTATTCTTCAGAATTACAAGCGAGGGATCCACTTGTTCTCTGCTTCCAGTGTTTCTCCCACTAACAAAGAACAAGTATGTGCTGACTTTCCCAGGTTCCAATATCATGGACCAGGACGATACCTTCTCTGCACATATGTACGCAGGTAGCTACCTACAGTTCTAATGAAAAAAGAACACTCTGAAATTGGGTGAACATGTATATATACTTAGGGTAATTTTTGGCACAAACCATGATTGACCTCTGGTGACAGGTTACATACGTCTTCTCCCCTTCAAAGGAAAACATCGAGCCGGAGGGAATCAACATGAAACCACATCGATAGACACAAGTAAATGCAATTATGAGATCAAAACTCGAAGCCACACAGCGTGCATCAAATTAGACGTTGGCTCGTAATTTGCAATCATGCCTGGAAAGTCCTAATTGGTATGCCAGTCCTTATACCCGTCATAAATAGATCTCTATGCCAATCTCACGTCCGAGAAGAAGGGAAGGAGATGTATACTGTATACTATTCAGTCCGCCGCCGCCGTTCCGTATATGTCCATGAAGTTCAGCCTCACTAATCCCGAAAGGAAAGGCTATTGTTATGCATGCACCCCTTAGATCTCGTTCATCCTTGATGTCATTATGATGTATTCTGATGACATGAATAATCAGCACAAGCAGTTCTTCGAAGACTGACGTGTGACAGTTTTGTGCTTGGCGATCAGAAACCCAGGAGTGCACCACACTAACATCTTTTATCGCAGGCATCCAGCAAAGGTAATTTTCCATTGGGACCATTACAGTGCATAGAAGCAAAAGTCACATGTAGACACAATATCAAACCTATCCTTGTCACTCAGCTCCGGGATCCAAATTAAATTTTTGGTCCTATTAACTGTTATCCTCACGGGGACAGAGAGTTTGACGGCTCCGGATGTACAGTTGGATTTTTAGCTTTGACTTTCGATTCCTGTGTCCAGATATGCGCGTACGAGGCAATAAGCGAATCAGAATTCCTCAGGCACTAGCCATCGAAATCAATTGATATATGCATAGCTCTGTCGGACTACTATTAAACCTCTTGTTCATGGGCATGGGATCCAAGTATTCCGTGAATATATATCGAGTATCTGATTCCATCCAGTTATATGGAGAAGGAATTCATTTATGCCAAGGCCGGATAAGCATGAGATCATGGCATATTTGACCCCGCGGCAGAAACTACATGAGCAGATGACACGGACACAAGGCAGACAATCACTTACGTATTATCCTCCAGATGAACAGGTTGACCAAGACGGCGCCTGCAATGGTACAATTCGTTTATGCATAAGTATTCGAATGTGCATGTGCATAAAGACAGAACGCTACATTCTAGTTCTATTTCCGAGCCTGATCTTAGATTTCCATTTTTGGTTTGATCTTTAATTCACCGGCTGCACGCTGTATGAAAGACGATCCTCAGAATGTCGGGCTTGCGCACCATTGAAAATCACACATTGATATTTTTTAGGAGACCACTTCGTTTCACCAGACAAGGAATCTCGGTGGCCGCGACCCGCAGCCACTCATTCACTTACCAACAGCTCTTCTTTACGGATGATTTCCCTGTAAGTTCAGTATGATATGAAGACTTCATCACATCCTCCAAGTAGATGAAACCATTGTTGCTTTACGTACCGTATCGAGTATCCTGATAGGATTTCTTGAATACCGGCCCGAACTGCCAATCGTGGCATAGTCTGCACTCAATTTAAAATTCATTATAAAAAGGCTCAATTTATCATAGTCCTGATCCAGAGCTGGTCAACTACAACTCGTAGTAATAGTGGCAGTGGTGACACTGTGACAAGGGGTTTTGGTGATGAAAGTCACAAGAATCTTCATGCATGTTTCCATCATTTACGCTTTTCCAAAAGCCAACCATATAATGAAGATAAATGCCTTGTCTATTGCAATATATTCATGACTCCCAGGGACACCGGTCATACCCTTGTGATAGTATCCAAACTGAGAAACTGCGGATCTTTTCTCCATTATTGAGCCAATTGAGGTTTGCAGATTTCTGTGCGTTGCGATTATCGGGTCGAAAAGGATGCCACCTTTTTTCCTTATGATCGTTGTCACAAGACTCGATTCGGGAAGTTGAATGATAGGACCATACAGCCAAAGGTAGAAAAGAGATTTATTGTGCGATTCAGTAGAAGTATAGGTGTCAACTGTAAGGTGTGAACGAATACCAGAGAAGCTACGCAAGTGTACATTCACTAGAACATATATGTGAGTCTGAAGCTCTATCAAGATGAAGGCGAGATAGGGAATTAGCATAAAATGCGATGCGAGGATGGATCCAAAGTTATCAATGATGGTCCGGACCGAAATTCATTCTTGATGCGTGCGGGGAAACGTGGGAAAACACGAGGAAAATTTAGGCTTGGCAGAACTAACTTTGGCCGACCATGATCTTCAAAACCAGCTGGCCCCTTTCATCCACTCCCCGCTCAAGCATTTCAAAAGCTTTTTGGGTATCCTGAAGCCCGAACCGATGTGTTATCAACTTCTCGACATTTTCTAGTTGACCTGAACTAAGAAGGGCGAGAGCTGTTGGATAAGTGTTTGCGTAGCGGAAGGAGCCGTGAATATCAACTTCACGCAAAGCAGCTGCAGATAAGGGCATCATCACGTTTCTTGTGCCCATGCCGATGAGCATAACTTTGCCACCGGTTATGGCAGCCTGGGGAAAGGATATGTCAGATTGCTTCCTTCGGTGTCGATTCGAGGATGAATGAAAGTATCGAATCGAGAATGAGAAAGGTTCGTAGGACAACAGTGAACCGGACAGAAAACCAGAATCCAAGCAAATGTCGTGTGATGGTACTCAACGAGGTAGCAAATTAACAGATAATACTCACATAGACAGACATTTGAATACACAATTCTGCACCAGAACACTCAAAGACTATGTCAAAACCATCATCTTTGCCGAAGGCAGACAAAGCCATGGAGGCATTCTCCTTTGCTTTGCGAAGTTGCTCTTCAGCTGTTCTTGGTTTATCAGTAGGAGGGAAGCAGAAGACCTGTTGGGCAAAGCCATTTCTCCTGACGAAATCCAGGCGAGACTCGTTGATATCGATAGCAGCAATACGAGAAGCTCCCAGACTTTTTGCAAGACAACACGCAAGAGCACCAATAGCACCTGTGCCCAGGACAAGGACGGAGTGACCCTTGGTGAGACCGGCCCGTCGTGAAGCGTGAACAAGAACAGAGAGGGGCTCTGCGAGGGCAGCTTTTTCATATGAACAATTGGCAGGCAAGCTGAGAAATATTTGTATTAGCTGATGAAGAATTTTAACAAGAACATACGGATGTAAGACGTGGGCAGGGTGATTCATCCGGCTTTGCAGAGTACCGTCAACATGGGGAAAGGCGGAAGCACTACTACAGAAGCGCATGGACTTGCAGAGGTTATAGCGGCCGTCTCTACAGAAATTACAGTCACGGCACATGATACCGGCCTCTATGGCGACGCGTTGACCAACATATAAGTCGGCAACACCAGCGCCTACAGCGGTCACGATACCTGCAGCCTCATGACCGAGAACGAGAGGCTGGCGAACTGCAAAATCACCATTGCGACCGTGTTTGTAATAATGTACTATGGATCTGTCAGAAGAGAGACCCAGATAGATCACAAAAACATACAATCGCTTCCACAAAGACCGGTCGACTTGACCTCGACTTGAACGTAGCCGGGCTTGGGATGCCAGAGAGGACGTTGCTCGAGGCGAAGGTCCTTGGCGGAGTATAGAACAGCAGCATATTGTTGTGTGGGGAGTGAAGAAATAAACATGGTTGGGTTGGCTGAATTGAGGAGGATTTGACGCATTTAAATACATTTCGACAGTCGTCGATAAATGAAGAACACCTAACCGGTCCGACAGTCCGACAGACCCCAGATCTCGATTGTGTCGCTCATGGCATCCGTCACCCTCGATAGGATCTTTTTCCCAAGTCGGGTTCTGTCGTCAGATCCCAGTTGGTCTTCCCACGTGGGGCTATCTGGCACTCTGGCCGGCCCGACCCTAGTAATCTACTTAAAAGTCGGTCACTAATTAATCTCATTTGTGTTCCCTATGGATCCGACTCCAGACGTATCAGTCCTCTCTCTTTTCGAACTTCACGGTAGTAATGTTCTTATCACGGGCTCAACACGCGGCATAGGTGCTGCTTGTGCCCTTGCTCTCGCTCAGGCAGGAGCAAATATGTGTCTTGTGCAGCGGCACCCAGCTCCAGATAGCCTCGAAAATAAAGATACTTACGATGCGATTATCGATGCTGGAGGATCTGCTACCATCATCCACTGTGACCTCGAGGATATGGATCAAGTTCGTGGCCTCTTCTCTCGCGCCGTGGAGGTCATGGGAGGTCATATACACGTTTTGGTAAATTGTGCAGGTATCCAGCGTCGTAATCCTTCCGTAGATTTTCCGGAAAATGATTGGGACGATGCAAGTGCTCCCGGGCTTCATTGTTTCTGCTTCAGCTAATTGGACTTTACGCCTCTAGGTTATCGCTGTTAACCTCAAGGCGTGTTGGATCCTGGCTCAAGCTGCAGGCCAACACATGGTTCCTCTGAAACGCGGCAAGATCATCAATATGTGCTCCCTGCTCACTTTCCAGGGTGGTATCACTGTTCCGGCGTATGCCGCCGCCAAAGGTGCCCTTGGACAGCTCACGAAATCACTTGCCAACGAGTGGAGTCAACACAACGTGCAAGTCAACGGCATTTGCCCTGGGTATATCGCTACGGATATGTGGGTATAATTTCTCGATTACTCTTTACGCTTGCTTGTCACTTGCATTATGAGTATTTGATTTCACAGTGAGCATTCGTCAGCAGGGCATTATGCCATGTGTTTACAGAGGACTAACGCCATGATTAGATATCCGGACCTCAATCCAACATTCAGTTCTTTTGCCCTTGGTTCCAATAATTACACTACGTCTGGATCAAACGCGTCTTGGAAGTGTTCCTATCTTCGACCATGGTTTCCTAAACATAAATGCCAGGAGAAATCATACCAAGATGTTTTATTTCACGAACAGCACAGCATCCAAACACCTTTACATATTTCTTTCTCAATTTTCATTGTTGGTTTTGATAATTCAAGCGTGCCCCCGAAACATGCCTTCTCACTGCCCTTGAACTTGCCTTTTTATTCTCTCGTTGACTGATGGAAATATCCGTAGGAACAAGAAGCATTTAACTGATCCTGTGAGGTTTCGACAAATTTCGGAGCGGATCCCAGCGGGTCGCTGGGGTCACCCAAAAGACTTTGCCGGCCCTGCGGTCTTCCTCGCCAGTCGTGCGAGTCAATATGTTTGCGGCGAACTGCTGGTCGTCGATGGGGTGAGCTGACTCTGACGTTTTCAATCTTTTCCATCTTTTTTTTATCGGTAGCGATGAACGCATAATGATGTCGTCGTACCAAGTTTTGAGGCCGAATGCTTCTTTGTCCGAAGCAACTCCACTTCTCACTTGCCTCAAACCGCCGCAGATCGCAGAGTAGACTCATCTCGCTCATTCGTTTCACCTGGCACTTCTTCTTTTGACCCTTTCTTTCCCTGAATTTGCTATCTCCGGTGACGTTGATACTCCATTCATATTGCCACTCACTCAGAGCTTGCTGCAAGCCCCAAACATGCTCAACATGCTCATATCCTAAAATGGGCTAGAAAATGTCCGGGGAGGGCTGATAGATGAAGGCCGAGCCTAATGACACGCGGCCTAGTAGCCTGCGAATAGGCGCGGTTCAGCATCTATCTAGATGTTTGGAAAGTACCTTGAATAGGTATCGATTCCACTGATCACTCGCATCGTCACTTGGTTCTGATAGTGCTAACCTTTTCTTTCGTGGCCTGCGGTTCTTCTATCCTTCATCGCCGATGGGAGACCACTGTTTACTTGTTATTCTTTATTCACCGGAGTATCTGTTGATGTCTGGTCGATTTACTGACCACTCCTTTAATCTATAGGGTTGGATGGGTCGTTGAATAGAGTCGTGTTGCTCTGAGAGCGAACGTGCCTAAATTTGTAGACAAAGTAAAAATGGAGGTTACTCCTAAGTATCTACAGAGATATGCCACTGCGAATTTTGTAAGCAAATATAGTTGTCTGATCTGAATTCCGCGAGTGAGAAAGTGAGCCGGGTTCAGGTTACTGATAAAAATTCTTGGTCTTGGGATGTAATAATCACCGTAGTGGTGAAACCACCTGGAGGCAGTAAGATGAATCTTGCAGGGGAAAAAAGATTCACAGTTCCTTGCTTGCTTTCTATGCGAAGTTACTCCGAGAAGGTCCACTTTGTAGGCACCTCTTGCCTTACACGTCGCTCAGAAGCTCCGCGACCTGGCCACCAATAGTGAGCTTCGTCGTACAGTCCAGATGGTTAAGAACTCTTCTAAGGACAGCGCTGTGGAGCCAATGATCTATATGTGAAGCCACTGGTGTTGTGTCACAAAGCCGCTTTGACTGTAGCAGGAGAAGATTCTTCCCTTCCCAAGCTTGCACCTCTTCCAATAAGCTTTAAAGCAGTATAGCCTACATTTAGACTTTAGTCCGGTAAATGAGGAGCCCACGTTTTGGTGCTTTTCTGGAATGCGTTTGTCTCATGTAAATTTCTTGCGGCTCATTCGAAATATCTCGGGAGCTCCTACACCGATGTCTCTCTCCAATTCTCCTGTCGCTCTCGGCTCTCGGTACGGCGTAGAAATAGGACATTCTCATCGGCGGTTCTTTTGTCGTGATTTCTCAAAGGAAATTGTCGTCTTCACCGGATCTTTCTTGCCGTTCAGACCAGTACGGAAAGGGCGTGAGGTGTAAGGTCACTGACGATACATTGCACGCACATGGAGAATAGGGCTGGTTTTCGGCTATGGACCGGAACAGTGGACTGGAGGTTAATTACGAGTTTTAGCTCCGCATTTGTCTTCGCCAAACAAGACGCGCGCCTGTTACATTTCAATTGACGGGAAAAAAGGGGCACCTTTGAGTTACAACTTTGCAGATAGATTAGAAAGCGTGTCGCAGTTTCATAAGGTGATTGCACAAATACGGACCGAAAATCCCGATGCCGGACTTTTTTCAGAGTGTTTAATTTTCATTTTGATGAAGCAATATGTGCAATGGAGACAGCACAAAAAGTTTCTGTGCAGTAATCGCAGCATAGTTTTCTGCTCGGGGCCTCGGGATGTATCGTGAACCATGCAACATTCGCGGCATCGCCTATCTCTTTTCGATCTGAAAAATGGAAACACTCGACCTGTACCAGTTTTCCATTGCAGCATGATCCCTGAAAATTCAAATCCGTCATAGTCCGGGTTGTCCCGACTGTCAAGGACATGTTACCGCTACAATGCGGTCGTAATAAGACAAATAAGATACGTTGATGGTCAATCTTCAACTTATCACGACGCGTGTACTCCATCCGGTGCAATCACAGACCTGTTCATCTTAGTGATTTAATGCTATACCGCGGGATCTCTCTTTTCTAGAAATACAGGCTGAGAGTTAACAATTCTAAATTCATATGTAAGGGTTGTAGATAGGAGCGGCTGAAGCATTAGTGTGTTCAGCACAGAGCAAATAAGAAAAGAATGTCGATGATGGAATCTCCAATAACTGGATAGGCTGTGTGAACGATCAACACCAGATGCAAGAATTCTAATTAGAATCAATGAATACAGCCAAGACCAAGGTCAGAAGGGCAGCATGATTCCTGTATCCTCAAGAGGCGCTCCGTGAAATGGGTGCGCATGTGACAGATGATGGTTTCCTGAATTCTTTAAGCTTTCCACGTATCCTTTACCTGGCCGAAAAGTTGTCTCTGAACAGCCAAGAATCGCTATCATCATTATTCAGTTTAATATAGAGTAACAAGTTGTATTTGGCCACTCGCCGAACCGCACTGCGTTACTCACACATACTTAATTAGGGAATCTTCGAGAAACCTGGATCCACAAGTCCGACTTTCACATAATCTCAAGGAAGAATTCCCGCAAAAGGCTTCGTGTCTTCATGTCAAGTGATAACCTACTAATATTGAAAGGGGATGTTTGGATCAGAGAAGCCCACAAGAAGATGTCGCAAACTATACCAAAACATTTCAGCTGCGTTAAGATTGAGTGAGCGGGAACATTTTTGAGCGCTGGACCGGTGAGCACTTTCACCCATTTTCACAGGCTGTCAGCAATGTGCTGGCAACATGAGATCCGGGTCTCGATTAGTTGGCGTTTAAGTGGAATTCGATACATAGTCTTCTTGAGCGCCATTTATACATGCTTCCTTTGCTTCTTGCCTGCTCGGGTCTGTTATCTCACACTGATGGTAAATGTGATATCGCCAATGAGCCCTGTGTACTGGGAAGGGATTCACGTGAGTGGATAATGTTAGAAACTACAATGGCTCCGGCCATTCCCGAAGAGTACCAGTGGCGGTTGGATAAGAGAGTTTGTGTATTCATCACTATGTTGGGAGGCATCTATGCCAAAGCACCTTGATAAAAAAAACTAGCATACTCTGTTGGAGGACAGAACATGTTCCTGGGGATCGAGTCTGTCCCTCCTATACTTATTGAGCTCTAGACCCTCATCGAGTTTTATTCATGTATGATTAATCACAGCTAGCCACTGAGACTAGTACAGAAAAGGGCAGATAGTTAGATCCTGTTTGGGGGAGCTACATGTCCCAAAATGTCAGCCGTCGTCAGAAATCCATTAACACGTATGACTGCCCGAAGTACGTATAGAAATGTATCAGGGTCATGCAACACATGTTCCAAATCTTTTGGTTAGGATCATTCATGTAGACAAATTAAAACAATAATCCCACAGCCGTTGTCGACTTGGATCAATCGGGCCGAACAGCGGCAATAGTACTTGAGGATCCTCGGACTCTAGGTATATCTATGACGGCATGAAGATTGTTAGTGCCAGTGCTGAGAGTAGGCTTTAATAAATACAAGGACAAGGAAAGCAGATGTAGCTACCAGTCCAGAAAGGATGAACACTTTCAATCAAACTTACTCTTTTTTTTTTCAAGCGTGTCCTACTTAGAAAATGTCAGATGACGATCCTCAAGGGCACAGACCTCAAGTTGAATGGAATATGCACTGTACATGATTCTCTGAGGCTTTGCTATGATCGGCGAACGAACTTCTATGGAGTGTGACATTCATATGAAGAATCAGGATTACGAAGAAAATCAGAATCCGGGGGCAGTCATTTGAGAATGTAGTGGGAAGTGAAGGGTCTTTTACGAGCAAGATATGACATGAATCCAAATTTTGGAAGCAAGAAGGCCTGTCTGAAGATTGACCAATTGATCATATGTAGATGGATAAAGTTTGTCAAAGTAATACAAGTCATGAGAGCAATCCTGGCTCTAGATCGATGATCGTATGCAGCATGCTGGCGACAGAGTATGAGAGAGACACACATATAGAGAATGAGGAGAGGTGTCTGGAGATATTGAGCAATTTCCACCGAGTCAAAGAGAGCTCAGAACTCTGCGAGTGCAGGGTCCACACATTTCCACAGGTGCGGCATCAGTAGATAAAGCACAATCATTCTCACCTATAATCAGTTGAAGAACCTGGAAGCATGAAGAAGCCTAGACAGAGAAAGGGGACCGGCATATCGCTTCCGAAGACCGGACAGGGAATGTCCCTATCGATGACATGGGCCTCGATGCAAGGATCGGTTTTCCATGGGGACTCGCAAAGGCAATCCTACAAATGGAGATGGAACCATGCAGTGAAACGGGCCGGTATGCAATATCCGCATGACCCTGTAAATGTGATATAAGGAACCCTGGAGAAAATGAACACAGATCTACACAAATTTGATGTCCGGTAAACTGGGTTCAGCAACACACTATATACGCAGAACAGGAATATTCAGCGATGCACACCGGTCTGAATGATTTGGGAATCTGCTATACATGAGCCATATTTTTGCTCCTCATGGCACCTGCTGTAGCTCTTGGTTAATCATACCCGATATCGTGATAAATCAGCGGGAATAGCAATGGGGACACAAAGTATTTTCGAAAGTAGACTGAGCAAGAGTGGCTCTCTACTGTGACATTGCAGTCTGCAATTGCAACTGCACTGTGCCTTGACTTTGAGAAATTTGGGCAAACTGATGACTGTAAATGTGACTTGAAATTAGGTTGGTAATAGTCCAATTATGTTTGCGTCGATGGTCTCTTTTGCGGAGCGTAGTGAACTGGTCTCTCCGAGCTCATTGTTGATGGATTGCAGGCCCATTTGACGATAAGTACAGTCTCAGTCCCGGATCAAACGATACTGTGATTAAGATAGCTCACCATCAAGTCACCATCGATTGCGAGCCATGTGGACCATTGGGCCTCGAACACTGTTGCCACGAACGGCTGGATGATGAATTCGCATAATCAGAAAACGAGAAGGAGGTTTATTGAAGTTAAAGGCGCGAGAGCGCGGTCATGGCTTTGATTTGAAAACTACAAGAACTGAATTCGGTGTTTCAAGCCGTGTATTGCTTCCAATCTTTCTCGAGCGCGAGTAGGCCACTCGCACGATACCCTCCAAGTATTAATAGGCTAGACTTCAGCCTTGCAGGCCATAAATAAGTTGTTACGCAGGAAGACTTTAGAAGGCCCCTACAAAAAATGGTTCTGATCGGTGCCGTTGGACGACATTAAATGGCGTCGAGCACTTCAATCAACTTTTGATCATGGTACCCCGGCTCACCGATCAATTACTCTGAGTCCTGACTGCGAGTATCATGGATCAAAGGTCAGGGGTATTCCCAGAATTCATCGACGAAAATGAAAACGATTATTGTCGAACATGCTTTACGCTAGTCGCCATAGGTTGCCATGCATCATGTTTTCAAACATCTGAGCTTGATTTGTTCTTACTGTTACACATACAACTGTCGTTGAGGTGAGTTGTATTGACGGACGGTAGTAACAACAAATATAAACATGTTTGGGTAAACCTAGGTCACGCCATTCCACTGAGTCGTACGAGGCTCGACTTATCCAGAGTAAACTCGCTATGAAACTCCTAATCGATGTGGGTTATTTTCATTCCAGTGCAGTGCCCAGCAATCAAAGGCCACTGGGAAATCCGATAATCACTGTCAAGTATTAGCCAGTTTCAATGATTGTTTTATATGACTTCACCATAACATCTGATGTCCTGTGTGAGTGCTGTCCAGTATGTTTAGTCTCATCTATACTGGCGTTGCCGGGCAACAGGCGGTCTATTCCGACAAA
>Ga0153924_1001273_pt1 | contig 13157 bp, 10 predicted proteins | sample TSNJ008MetaG_FD_104709 | JGI IMG/M metagenome (GOLD analysis project Ga0153924, IMG submission 104709) | Attine ant fungus gardens microbial communities from New Jersey, USA - TSNJ008 MetaG | ecosystem: Host-associated > Fungi > Mycelium > Unclassified | place: USA: New Jersey, Wharton State...
CCATTTTCATGTTGCAAGCTGACTTTTACGGTTTGCTGAGCACTATGGCGAATGAGTCTGGCTACCCCTCCGAGTAAAGCAGGACGGTCGTACTTCTGTCCGCAAGGTTTTGGCATGCGGGCACTCAAATTGTTTCCCACTCTCAAAATCCAATTTCAGTATCAATTTCCCTCCTCCGCTTTTTTCATCCTTCATCTCTGCCCTCTTTCTTTTTTTGTTCAACTTTACTTGCTGCTTATAAACTACTTATGCCTCAAAATTTGTGAGTAATTGCAAGCTTAGTCAGACGGATACGCTGTTACGATGATATCTTGACAAGACAATCGCACGTGCGAAACTTCAATGTCTTTTCCAAAATCAAATTATGGATTTTGTAAATTGCGATGCTGAAAAGTACTGTATGCGCCACGCAAAGCAATAGACAAAATTTCATTTATCACCCATGCAGCAAATTATATCATATCCCCAAGTTTTTCGCAATTGGATCTTAGGAGACAATCGATCATTTGTCGATGCTCGAGATACTAATAACATTCGACCAACTGCATTTTTTATACTTTGTATAGTATTGTATTGTATCTATTTAATGCTAATGCTCGGAACATGGTTTTTGAGCGATAACATGTGGGTTGAATCAGGCGTAAATTATTTTCCTAATTCTAGGACGCCATCCTTAGCCGCAAAACTTTTTTCACTCGATTTCGGATACGTTCCTCTGCCACAGCGAATTATAGCAGCGATAGGCACCTTATTTAATTTCCCGGCATCTTCTATTCCTTATTTCTATAAATGGTCAGCTACATTGCTTACAGCTGCCATGGTGGGCACATTTTGTTTAAAACCATTTAGAGCCCTCGTCCAAAATGATCTATTGAGATTATTAACAGCGATTGTAGTTCTTCTGGTTGCTCCTTTTGAAGATAAGCTATTTCTTAATTTCACCTACTTTTCGTCTTTTTTTATTGCCATAATTACTGCTCTAGCTCTTGTAGAAAAATCAAAAAACGTTCCACGATGGAGTTGGTTTATTCCCGTTTTAGTGGTATCAAAGCCTGCTGTTTTATCAGTGTTACCGGCTATGATCTGCGTCGCTTTAGTCAGCAAGACGAGATTCAGGTTCATCACTCTGATTTCGGGATTTTTTTGTTTGGGACAGCTCATCAGACTTGCGTTCAGTCATGCGACGGGTGTCGGCATTGTATCTACAAATAAATTCAGTCTTATTGAAAAACTCTATGCTACAGCAGCATATTTCCTTCATTTGCTGGGCGCATTTTCTGCAAGAGATTTCTTTTATAGGCATCCACATCAAATCATATGGATTGGATTGGGATTGCTCATTATTTGTTGTTTAATTGTTATAAAGAAACGCTGCCAATCTAATGCGCTTGTTTTGGTTGGCCTCAGTCTTCTTTTTTTTAATGTGTTATTGAATGTTTTTGGACTAAGCGACGAATGGAATATAACTGCTTTGCGCAACTTATCCGACGTACCAATACAACGGCACATCATTGGTGGATATTTTGGTACAATTTTGATGATAGTGGGCTTAATTGCTGCTTACACAAATCGAAGAATAGATCCAGAGCGTTCCTGGTCCAATTATGTCGGACCCATTATATTTTTATCATGGTTCGTGCTTTCGGGCTGGTTTACAGCTTCCCGTCCAATCGATTTCTTTGCGAAGGACGAATCAATGATGCATGCTGGATTATGGACATCAATGGCTGACGCTATAGATTCGCAAGATGCACTTGGCGTCCCCGTGGCTCCATTGGGATGGGTATTTCAGAAAAACTGTGTGCTGATGAATTCGGAAAAACTTCCGCTTATGACTTATCCATACAAATTTAAATCTAGTTCAATGAAGGATGATACTAGTATAATATTTTTGGAACCACCCCATACAACTTATAAATATTTAATTTCATTTGCTGTTCTAATAAGACCTAAGGGAGTGCAGTCACTCTCGGTGAATGCTACAGCAGTCGTGAAGATGAAAGATGGCATTACTCAATATTTGGTCGGTGCTCGTCAGCTGCCTGCAACAAGCGGAGGTCTTTTGATGTTAACCGGAAGGGAATCTATTTCCCTCAAAGATATTCAATCTATTACCATTAAATTTAATATGCCAATTGAGATGGGTTATTTTTCTGAAAAAGCAAAAGATCAGCCAATTATTCTGTGGCTGGGGAATTAAAAATTGTGGATTTCCCGCCGTCCGGCCTAGGTTCAAGGGGGGGAAATTATGTCAGAAAAAGCGAACGAGTCTCAGGAAGAAAAGACTCAAAGGTTTGATACCGTTGCCCAAACGGTATTCAAAAGAGCTAGCGAAAAGAGAGGTGCCATAGTGACAATCTCCCCCCGCGTGTCACATTTTGAGCACTGGGTACGCCGGAAAACCCTATGAAAAAGGGTAGTAGTAGGGATCAGTAGAGAGAACTGCCGCCGGATTGAGAGGCTTAGCGCGCCAAAGACCCTGACAGTTTTGTCTCATTGAACGACGTGCGGATTTCTCACATCCGAACCTCGCAGACGGTTCTCTATTCTACCACTACCTGGGTTCTTTGATTCAGTTATTAGTTTCTCTAAGACTTCACAATCCATTTTAAGCTTCTGAAAAAATAAGATTTACATCCGTCCGCCCAATCAAGTCGTAATTTTTAGTTTTCATAAATTCGAACATAAACCTGGAATTTTCAGGTAAATAATGATCGGAGGGCTCTATCTGTATGATAGTGGGACGAAACCTTTCGAAATCCAGATCCTGCAAAACTTTTAAATCCATTCCCTCGATATCTATCGACATATAAATGGGAGATTTTTTAGGAAATTCGTTTTCGAATAATTGATTAATCCTTAGCGCTGGTACATCAATATAAGCACGCTCACCTATTTTACCATCCTGATAGTGAGGTAGGAAATTTCTATCGATCGAGCTCAATTCATTTACGTCCGCAATGGATAGCTTCACCGAAGAGGTCTGCTGATCAGTAATCGCGGCGTGTAGTATTAAATTTCTGGATCTGATAGAACACAAATCATCCAGCAATTCAGGATTGGCTTCGACAATAACTCCAGTCATCCCAAATCGCTGCTCTAGCAGAAAAGTTGCGCTCGTGCTAATGGGATGGTTTCCTCCAATTTCCAAAAAGCGTTCCTTGCCTAAATCGATGTTGTTTTTCATTGCAAGCGCGCAAAGAATACTTGCAATAATGATATCCTCGGCACACTGGGCATAATGTTCAGCTGCAAAAACTGGCAACATGGGAAAGGAAATTTTTTCGACAATACACCGATCATAAATAAAGTGGTTGAGAGTTTTCGACATATACAATGGGAAATATTCAATTTAAAAAAAACTTAGATGTGTACAAACTTTCCAACCAATCGCCGTAGAGGAAGCATTCGCGTCCAGATCCAACGAAGGGGTCGCAATGCTTCAGCAATCCAGCATGTTACCATGTGGATGTATTCGAGAGACCACTCGACATGTGCGAAAGCTTGCTTCATTTCTCTTACGCTCTGGTGTTGTTCCGCAAGAGATCGCTTCATCTCCGCTATATCCCAGTGTTGGTCTGATATGGCACGAAGCGTCAAGGCTAAAGGGCCGAGCTGAGAGATGTCTTTTTGAAATGATTCCCTAAGAAGGCTGTTTTGATATAATGTATTCCAAAGTTGGTGCTGATTTAATTGGGTGACGCTGTTGCCGTATGTTGAATCGTCTGCGTTTTTTCGAATATGATAGTATGCAAGATGTCGAGGGATAACGCCAATATCTCCAACTAGCATGAGTCGAAGGTTGAAATCCCAGTCTCCCAGTACCGGTAGCGATTCATTAAAATAGCCTAATTCATGTACCACGGATCGCCGAATCAATAAAGCAATTGGGGGAAATTCATTTCCTTGGATCATCTGATTCAACCTGATAAACTGGCGATTCTGCATCCAACTTCTTCTGTGCTCTTCCAGGATTTCATCATTACCGATCATACGCTCATAAACCTCCGTACAATGGGTGACAACCGCTGCGTATCTCTCATTTTCAGGTGCTTGGAGAAATTTTATTGTTTCTTCAAGGAACTCAGGATGCCATGAATCGTCGTCGTCATGTATAACGATAAAATCACTTTGCGACACCTTGAGTGCTGCATTGGAGGCCGCTTCCATTCCCTTACTCTGCTCATGATGAATCACAGTAATTCGTCCTTGGAACGCGGAAGAATAAATTGAAACTAAGTCATCGACCGGCTTGCATTCTCCACCATCATTTACAATGTAAAGATGCCAATCTTCATGAGTCTGAGACAATATGCTTCCAATTGCCCGGGGCAGTAATAACGGACGATTTTTTGTCCGAGTAACGATTGTTACCTTCTGTCCATTTGTCTTTACTGCATGGCTAGAGAGGGCATCCATGCTGTTTGGAAATACAATCTTCATTAATACTATTTCTCTAAATATTACTATTCACCCAATAAAAATTCTACGTAAAATGGAATTGATGTAGGTATTAGATTTGCCAATTCCATTTTGAGCACATCATTCTGAATAAACATTCATAATCACGAAGTTGGATTTCTCAGTTCGCACTGCCTACGCGTTCCCTGTTAATAGAATTTCGGCTTTCCGGACGGTTTTTTCAATAAAATTGTCGCAATGCCCTCTCGCCAAGAAACTTAAGATGTTCTTGCGCAAATGCTTGAATAAGTTTTTTTTGCTCAGAAGATGCGCATTGAAACCAATGAAGGACGGTGCCCGGACGCCAGCCACTGCGCGCGTATAGGGAACGCATCGTTTGTTCATCCTTTGGAAATCCATCCGGAATGATAGTGTCAGCATACGAATGATCGAATGTTGCACAATGTCGGAGGGAGCTTAATAATGAAAGCTCCGAAGCAGAGGGAGAAATACAAATTGCCCCGAGCGTTGCCTGAACTACCTTTGGAGTGATTTCATCGAGTTGGAGGGAACCGTACCGACCGCTTGTGAACAAAGACGCGACAACCTCGAGGGCTCCTTCCTGAAAAGGATGTGTTATGTTCTCATATTGGGATATGTCCAATGAGCTACTGTTCGCAAGAATTGGAGCCCATTTATTGTTCCTTCGTTCATAGGAAATTACCGTGCCATCGGAAGGCATATGCAGTTCTTCGAGAATTTCGACCGCAGACCAAATTTCGGGTTGATCTTCGAGATGGATGAACTCAGAAGCAAATGCTGATTCGATGATTCCTGTATGAAATCGATTAGATGTTGCAGCCGGCCACAACCCGTAGTACAATCCAATAATAGATCGGGTTCCGAGGATTGCTGTGAGAGACCGTTGCATATTTGCATGCCAGCCCATATCGACAGTTGCACAGTGACCATTGAGGCCGACCTCCTCTTGCCTCAGGTACCCGACAAGTGCTTCATAATCCTCTCGAAACCGCGAATAGATCGTGTGGGAATGTTTGCGCAGAATATCCTCTAGACTAGAGAGATTTTGCCCATCCAATTGGACATCTAGCGAACCATAGTGCTCGATCAGATCCGTTTCTATCGGCGTATATTTGGCAAGTTTGGCACGGCTGAGAACCGTCCTCACCGTGGTTTTTGGCCCGTCTGCACTCAAAAATTGCACAAAGGCACGCGACAGGTAGCTAGGACTACTTGTTAGATAGCCATAAGCGAGGTTGAGCGGCCGCCGAGACACATACAAGTAGCGATCCTCTATGCCGGTTATTTTTCCGAGACCTGCAGCATTCCATGCCTGCTGAACGAGCCATCCGTCTCGTGCACAAAAGTAGAGCGTTTTGATATTATGTTGCTCAACCTTTTTTTTCAACCAAAGCAAAAATCCTGATAATATAATGCCGCCTAATACACGCCCCAGAGCTCGCCACTTTTCTCTCTCGTCCGATTGTGCTCGGAGGGACGCCTGGCTTGTCAGAACAATCTGTCTTTGCAAAAAGGAGAACGGTAGTAAGTTCGGATCCAATTTTGGTCCAAGACGCCGTTCGGTTCTTACGCGCTCAAAGAGAGTCGTGTGGATGCCATACTCCCTCGGCTTTTTACCATCGGACGAAGTGTCGTCGCCGACATGCAATATTTTATCACGAAGATTCGGATAACGAGCCGCTATGTACTCCCAAACTCGACCGGTAGCTTTCGTCATCATTGTGGCAGAAGAAACATAGAGCGCTTCCCAACCTGCATAGCCACACTTCGACAGAACTTCCTCAAGAAATTTACCGGGAAGATACATGTCTGATACGAAAATGAAGGGACGTCCTAACTCTTGTAGACGACGAGTCAATAATAACACGTCGGGTACAGCAACTAATAGATCCCGTTCTACTTCTAATTCGATTTCGCGAGCTCGTGTGATATGCTCACCCAATGCAGGATGAAGTTCAGCATAGATCGCATCCAGATCGATCTCTTCGCAGCCATATGTTTGGAAATATCTCTCTCGGGCACGCCGTTCAGCTATTTCACGATTTGCCGCAAAATTTCGCGCTTTAGTTCCGATTTCCGCAGTGAGGCGCTGTTCTATGAGTGCAAATGCATCGACTGGGCTGTCTACGAGTCTTGTTAATGCGGTGTCAAATATATCCAGCGATATTAGTTTTACAGAATGATTTTCTATAACACCGCTGATAAATTTTTCATCAATTTCCCAATTTCCAAATAAGGATGTTTTATTCGAGATCATAATTAAATCTAGTTGTCCTTAGCAACAAGACGAAATAGCTAATTCTATTGCGATTGTAAAAAAATGCAACTCGTTTTGTATTTGCTGATAATTTTTCGCATGAGGATCGAAGTGTAAGGTCTTTAAAAGCAGTTACTTTTCACGAATATTTCAATTTGCATCCACCCTAGCCAGGGAGAGTGTCATCAAAGCATATAGAAGCTCAGTTTACGGATGCTGCAAATTCAAAGAATTGAGATAAAATTCCACTCCTTCACGTACTGGGCTATCGGCAACAAGACGTCCCTTTTCTAATATGAGCGTTCGATTGCAATACGCAAGAATACCTTGGGTAGAATGGGTTACTAGAATAAGCGTAGTACCGTTCTTTTTAGTATCCTCAATTTTTTCGAGACATTTTTCCTGAAATTTGGCATCTCCGACGGTCAATATCTCATCAAGAATCAAAATATCCGGTTTCACATGAGCGGCTACCGAAAACGCGAGCCGGATTCTCATGCCGCTTGAGTACCGCTTAACGGGCACGTCCATGAACTTTTCCACGCCAGAAAATTCTACAATTTGGTCATATCGTTCTTGGACTTCTTTCCGTTTCATTCCCAAAATAGCTCCATTCAAGAAAACATTTTCGCGTCCGGTTAATTCTTGATGGAAGCCGGTGCCCACCTCCAACAAACTCACCACGCGCCCCTTGAGTTTAATCACGCCTGTACTAGGTGAAGTGATCCGAGAAATCAGTTTTAGCAAAGTAGATTTTCCTGATCCATTGACTCCCATCAACCCAATGGAGTCGCCTTTATAAATTTTAAAATTAATATCACTTAATGCCCAGAAATCATAAGGTTTCAGCAATACGTTTCGGTGTATATCGTGCACAGAGGAATTGGGATCCTCCTTACCACGAAATCGAGCCCACCAGCTCTCCAGCTCAACCCCCAGCATTTTTTGATTGAAAGTACCAAGGCGATATTTTTTTCCCAAATTTTCAGCTTGGATCACAATGTGAGACATAATTTCGGAATCCTTCTAAAGGAAGGTATTGCTTCTATACCTCGTCCACGCTTTTACGTGCCACTTTATTAAAAACTATAATTCCAATGATCACCACAAGGATACTGATGACACAGCCGCGAAGGACTTGGGTTGAAGTAACAATTCCTGCCCCCATAAAAGCATAACGAAATGCTTCAACAATCGGAACCACCGGGTTTAATGCAACAACCCAGCGCAGATTTGGAGATACCTCGGACAATGGATAGACAACGCAGCTAGCATACATCCATAGCTGCATAAAAAAATCTACGCTCATGACAAGGTCACGATACCGAGTTGTCACAGCAGAAATCAGACATCCCACCCCCATACCTAGTGCTCCTAATTGCCCAATGAGCAACGGCAGCGTCAGTAAATACCAGGTAGGATGGATTGTCGCCCCTTTTGCAAAAAAGAAAACATACAAGCCAATCAGGAGCAAAATCTGTATGAGAAAACGAATCAGATTTACAATCGCTAGAGCTATGGGAACCAGGATTCTTGGGAAATAGATTTTATCAAAAATCGATTGATTATCAATGAATGTTGTGGAGGTTTTAATAGCGCAGTCCGCAAAGTATCGCCAACAAGCAATACCAGAAAGAAAAAATAAAAGTGGAGGAATTCCGTTCGTCGGAATTTTCAAGAGACTGGAAAATACTAACACAAACATCAAAGTTTGTAGAAGCGGCTGCAATACATGCCATAGGGATCCTAAAAAAGTCTGTTTGTAAATGGAGACAAAATCACGATGCACCAACAACCCAATTAACTCTCTATATTCCCAAAGTTCCTTCCAGGAAACATGAAAGAGTCCCTTAGGCTCCGTTAATACGGCAGTCCAATTTTCTTCGGACGATTCAATGGTTTGTCTTGGCTCTGGAAATGAGGTTGTCATACACATGACATGTATTTATTTTCTACAAACATATTATCAGGGGCAGGCATCATGAATTGGTTGCTTTTGGTCCTTTGACGAACTGAGCGAAAGAAAAAGAAGACCTCTTTCGTTGAACAAACAACGGCAAGCAAAGTATTCTATTAATTGTCAAACCCTCTTTCTCTCACATGGGTTCATTCTAACCCCCTTTTCTATTCAAAACCTTTACTAAAGGGGAGATCTTTTTTTTGAAACCAAATTTTACGCTGGAAATTTATGTGCACAGAACAAGAGTGATACAAATACTGTGCGGACAAAAAGAATTATTATTTTCTGAGATTTCCATCGCGAAAAATTATCCAAAAGAGGCGCTGTTTGTTTTGCCTGAGCTCTTTTTTAACACTTCCCAAAAACTACCAGACTTTTTTGAAAACTCAAAATATAAAAAATAGCTTCAGTTTTTTAGTGTATTAATTTGCTATTCAAATAGTTATATCAATATTTCCCGCTTGGATTTGTCCATATTTGCTACCGCCTATTGTCGGCGGCATTGAACTGGCCTCAGATAGTTTCGAAAGTCATTTTCCTATTTTTCCGAGTCTGCAGACCGGGAAAAAATAAATTATAACTAATTAATATAAAACAAGTTAACAAGATACCAATTATTTAGACTGTACAAAATTTTGCTTTTCCCATTAAGTGCGTCACTTTTACACGGATGCTAGGTGCGCGCGGCAAAAATTGCTCAACGCAGTAGTTTTTATCTAAGAATGCGGGTTTTTCTAACTGTGCCGACACATAGGCATAGAGCTCATGAAGATTTGGTTGATTACAAGCGAGTATCTGGAAGGGGGGGGAATTGCCCGCTATGTTGATAATGTCGCCCATGCTCTAGCGGAAAGAGAAAATGATATTACGGTAATCACTTGTGCTAAAAGCAATTATTTTCGTCAAGGAGCTAACAATATCTCAATCGTAGGCTTTGTCCCAAATTACGAAAAACTCGCTTTTGAGACTCCTGAAGTACCATTTCTTCAATCTCAGGCATTTCCTTATAACGTTTTATCCTATTGGCCTGCATTGAGTTATCAAGTTGCGGATTTGGTGGAAAAACTGATTGAGCGTTTTGGCGCTCCTGACGTGATCGAGTGTCAAGAATACGGTTCCCTTTCTTACTATCTCTTACAAAGGAAGCTCATAGGCCGTCGGAGCTTGGCCCATGTGCCCATTTTGCTCCATTGCCATACGCCTGCATTTATGATTGCTGAGATCAATCATCAACCGACAGCCACTTTTCCTCATTATTGGGTCGGAGAAATGGAGAAATTTTGTATTTCAGCGGCTGATGCCCTGCTGGCCCCCAGTCATTTTCTAGCAAAACAAATCGCTCAACAGGTTCCTTGCAGGGAAAAAATCGAAGTAATTCCCTATCCACATCAGGCCTTGGTGGCACCCCCCCAGCCCATTCTCGCCTCGCCTTCTCAGCCTACAGTGCTTTATTTTGGCAGACTGGAGGTACGCAAGGGCATTTTAAAGGCATTGGAGTCCATGGAAAGTCTTTGGAATATTCATGAAGACTTCCATGCCGTGCTCATCGGGGAGGATACGGACTACACTCCACGAGGAACTACGGTGGGAGCCTTTATTCGTTCCCGCTATGCTCATCGAATCGAGAATAAACAACTTCAGCTTCAGAGCAATTGTGCTTGGGAAGAACTGAAAAAGCACATCATCTCTGCACAGGCCGTCATTGTTCCCAGTCTGTGGGAGAACTTTCCCAACACCTGTATTGAAGCGATGTCCTTAGGGCAAGTGGTACTTGCCTCGAAAAATGGCGGCCAAGCCGAACTCATCGGCTCCAATGGACAAAACGGCATTCTGTTTGATTGGAATATCCCCGGCGATTTTGCGGATAAGCTAACTCATCTTTTAAAAATTTCTCCTTCTGAAAGAGAAGAGATGGGGAAAAGAGCGTACCAGCGTGTTGTTGAGTATTGCTCGAAAGAGAAAATTGTCACACAGCGTTTGGAGCATTTTGGGCGTGTTATTCAGCAGCATCAAAAGCCTACTTTCTTTCCCGCTTCCTGGCCCAGCTATCGTCTCCCTGCTTCTTGTCTGGAAAACGAAGCTACTTTTGACCGAGCGAAAGAAGAAAAAAGAGCCCGCAATAAAAATCGTGCCTTCGTTCCCTTTTCGGTAGTCATTCCTTATTTTAACTTAGGCAAGTATGTGAAGGACGCTGTGGAGTCGACTCTGCGGAGCACACGCGCTCCTGAGGAAATTCTCATCGTGGATGATTGCAGTACAGGGGAGGAGAATTTAACCGTTCTTCGGGAGTTAGAGGGCGCATATTCTTCAGTACGTGTTGTTCGTCACCTTACTAACAGGGGACTTGCAGAGGCCCGTAATACGGGAGCCAAGGAGGCCAAATGCGAATTTATCGCATTTTTGGATGCCGATGATGAAGTAGAGCCTCAGTTTTTTGAAAAAGCCCTTCCTGTATTGGAAACTTATGCCAACGTGGGATTCGTTTATTCTTGGGTGCAATATTTTGAAAATTCCCAAGCCATTTGGCCAACGTGGAACACCCATTTTCCTTATCTCTTAGGGCACAATATGCTGGCCCCTATCTGTGTGGTGAGAAAGAAAGCCTTTCTGGACGTGGGGGGGAACAATCCCCGATTTGAATACAGTCTTGAAGATTACGAATGCTGGATCAATCTCTTAAAACATGGATGGCTAGGTGTTTCTCTGCCTGAGTGTCTGGTCCGGTACCGAGTCAGAACAGGCTCTATGTTCCGCTCCGCCACCGAAGATCAATTCCGCTACCTCTATGATTTGTTGGCACGAACTCATCCGGAACTTTACCAACAATGGGGAGATGAGTTAGCGCAATTGCAAGCTGCCAACGGTAGTGGTATTCTTTGGAACCATCCTGCAATGGATTATTCATCCGCCATTCCATCGGGTCAACAAATGCGCTACACCAAGCTGGATCGTGCTGTACAGCGTTTGCATCGTACGGCACCCGTGCGTCTGTTGTTAAGGCAACGTTTCGTCAGACAGGCGTTAGAAAAAACATTGGATGCCATTAGTAAAATATAGGGAACAATCAGGCAGATTATAATACCTGATAACCGCCGGAGCATGGGTTTCAATCCGGCTATCTGGCTGTAAGTGTAGTGAACCTATGCTGCTTCCAAGGCTTCCGGGTACTTGCGAGCCACAGCAAGTAAACGCAAGGCTGCTCCACTGGGTTTCCGAGTGCCATTTTCCCAAGAAATAGCAGTGATTTTAGGCACATTTAGGAGCGCAGCAAATTGGATTTGGGTAAAACCCAGTTTTGTCCGAATAGCCCGAATTTCTTTTGCTGAAATTGATTTTACAGAAGGAGGAAGTTTTATTTTGCGTTCAGATACAGGCTCCTTACCAGCGGCAAGGCCCTCAATCCGGGCTAACAATAAGTGAGCACTAAATTCAATTTCCTTTCCTGTTGATTTTCTTTTCATTGGTTGTATTTGGATTTGATAATTGCTACGGCCTCACGCAAGCGTGCAAGAATTGCAGGTGGGATATCTGTTTGTTTGGCTTTGGTGTAGAGCATGAAAAGAATGAAGCGCCGCGGAATAGGAAGCCATAGGTAGATTACTCGTGCACCCGAGCTTTTGCCACGTCCCGGTAGTTTCATACGTGCTTTGCGCAAACCTCCTGCGTGCCGGATCAGATCACCGCCCTCGGGATGGGACGGCCAGTTCAGCTTGAAACTGTCTCAGGGTTTCTTCGTTAGCAATCTTCTTGGCTTCTTGGGTGAACGCTTCAAGTTCAACAAAACAAACGTCCATCACGTTAACTGGTAATACATTGTATATCCTCTGTCAAGCGCCACGTATGTACTGTTTTTTTCTTTGCATAAGTACTCATAGCATTCCTGGGCAACCGATTTTATAAATACCACCCCAGTTGCGTGCCATAACTGTTCATATCAAGTTTTTGAGATACTGTTATGGGACAAGGCCGAATGTTGGATTAGATTTCCGTCTATGAGTGATTCAATCAAACCTTCAACACGGCGACCTGCGCCAAATTCCGAACAGAGGTTTCAGGATGGGCACCGGTCAAAGATTGCCCAAATCGCAAAAAGAAGCATTGAACAAAGATGTTTCCGAATTCAAGGGGATTCCCGTATCGCCGATCGACTGACGCGGTCAGCAACCGGTCCGTATCAAGAAATCAAAGCCCTTCGCACCGTTACTGCTCAAGAGAAAGCTGATTTTTCTAAAATAAAAGAAAAGGCTGAACAAGTTCGTGATGGAGCACAAGAATTAGTCAAATTAATCTCTCTGCTGGATCCGTACTAGACGCTATCTCAAGAAAACAAAATTTGAGAAAGGGGGCCTTCCGCCCCCTCTCTCGAGAAAGAGATAGAGCGAAATACCTTTAAAATGAGGATGAATTTGCTCGGAATTTTTGTCTCAAGCGAGGCGGCAAGAGCAAGGCCATATCTGACGATACGGACTTGCTTTTCCAACAAAGCTTGTGGCAAAA
>Ga0153924_1001274_pt1 | contig 13138 bp, 13 predicted proteins | sample TSNJ008MetaG_FD_104709 | JGI IMG/M metagenome (GOLD analysis project Ga0153924, IMG submission 104709) | Attine ant fungus gardens microbial communities from New Jersey, USA - TSNJ008 MetaG | ecosystem: Host-associated > Fungi > Mycelium > Unclassified | place: USA: New Jersey, Wharton State...
AAATAGGATACTTTTTAATAGTCACGATAAATAGGATACTTTTTAATAGTCACGATAAATAGGATACTTTTTAATAGTCACGATAAATAGGATACTTTTTAATAGTCACGATAAATAGGATACGTATTAATAATCATATTTAACCTTTGAGTGATACTAAGAATTTTGAAGATATCGCCATATTAAAGTTAAATAACGAGCTAATATACTGAAACCCATACATGAGCAGTAAAGACGAATTCATTTTCAAAAAAAGCGCTCTGATGAGCACGAAATCAGGGAAAGATATTCTCAAACATATTATACTTCGTGAAACGGGTTACAAACAATTTCATAAATATAGTAAAAACAACGAAGAACAATTTCGGGAATTCACGAAGAGATATCTACTTTCATTACACACGCAGATTATTTCTGACCCTAATCCATCAACTACCATGAAAAAGTTTAGTGAGGAGATGGGATCAACGGAGCTAGATTTGAATGATAACAAAATCGATGAGGTGAAAACAAGAATATCAAGACCAGAAATCTTAGCTGACCGTGTGGACAGGGTTCTAAATTCTAATTTTGTAGTGATGACATTTCCCGTGCTACATGCATTATTTGACGGAGCGTCCCAATATCAAAAAGAAACAATTCCAGATGAGATGAGGAACGCAATCATAGATGGCCATGTTATTGCTATTGATCTAAGTGAGCCTTTGGACAGAATTATAGATAAAGATGAGGACCTAGACTACCTGGATGATTACAAATTAATGTGTCCATATATCCTGGAAATAGCAAGACAAAAAATATCACGGGGTGGAGAATCTGTCTTAAAGGCTTTTGAAGAGGGCTTCAAGGATGCAAAAATAGGGCAATACATAGACATAAAGCTAAAAACAAGACCAGAATCCATAAGCGACGAAAATATGATAGGTTGTTATAAGAAGTACCGATCAATAATGGGAACGGCTGGGAGAAATATGGCCTTAAATCGTAAACCACTTGCAGATATTTATCACTTGGGCATGGCAAAGGCCGGCGAATCCGTGGGCTGTGGAAATGAAATCCAAGATGCGATAAGAAATGGTCAAATTAAAATCCCATCGTGGCCTCTGTTTTTTACGATCTTGAGTGGAGACGTCAAAAAAGGGTTTGAACTCACGTTAAAAAAAGGGAAAAATTACCTCGAAGAAGCTAAGCTTGCTCTTGAGATACTACCGGAGGATTTTCAGTTCAAACCGTTCTTAGAATTCCTGTTTCTGACTGTCAGTCATTATAATCAATATTGGTACAACGAACTAAATAGGAGAGATCTTTTTGCGCTTTTGCAGAAGAACATGAATGGGACGCTGAAAGCCTAGATCAGTATATAACCAACGAAGCTTGTCTGTGTGTTATAGACTAACAAATAGGTTTAAACTCAGTTAGCGGGAACCATTATCCCGGTTGAGGTGCTTTATGCGTATTATCGGGAGTTTCAGGTCACAGGAAAGATTAAAATCGGAATTAATTGTAAGGCATAAAAGTGTCAAGTGATTACGAACGGGACATAGCAGAGATGCTAGTGGATAAAAATGGCCAGCTAGAAAAACTGAAGATTAATCCCGAAAGGAATAGCCTACGAATCCAGTTGCTCATCAGAGAAATCGAAGCTCTTCAGGCACTGTTTGAGAATTATAATCTAGGCATGAACTACTTTCGTAGGGCGCGCGGTGGAAGGGCAGGCCTTAGAGACTGAATCCAAGGATTGATTGATTCGTCTCAGCTCAGCGATCTTCTGTAATGAATTTATAAGGCAGAATTGGCATAATATGCATTTCTGCATGCACGAAGAAAAAATCACGCGACTCTACCAGATGAAAAAATTGGCCGAAGGCGGCGGGGGATCGGAAAAGGTCGAAGCTCAACACTCTAAAGGCAAACTGACAGCTAGGGAAAGAATTGACCTCCTGTTGGACGCAAACACATTCTTTGAGTTAGACAAATACGTCACCCATAGGAATGAAGATGCAAACGAAAAAAAATACTATGGAGACGGCGTAATTACCGGCTTCGGCTTTGTGAATGGTCGCCAGGTTTTCGTATACGCGTATGACTTTACCATTCTAGGAGGTTCTTTGGGTGAAATGGCAGGGAGAAAAGTTGCCAAGTTAATGGATCATGCCTTGAAATCCGGAGCGCCTATCATAGGTATTATAGACTCTGGGGGTGCAAGGATTCAGGAGGGCGTTATGAGCTTAGATGGCTACGGGGATATATTTTTTAGAAATGCAATGGCTTCAGGTGTAATTCCCCAGATAACTGCCAGTATCGGCCCTTGCGCGGGGGGAGCAGTATACTCTCCAGCCATGACCGATTTTGTCATAATGGTAGAAAACGTCGGTCAAATGTTCGTAACCGGCCCTGAAGTTGTAAAAGAAGTCCTCAGCCAGGATGTATCATTTGAAGAATTAGGCGGTGCTAGAACACACGCGTCAAAATCAGGCGTAGCGCACTTTGTGGCCAAAAATGAGTACGATTGCATAGATAAAATTAAGACATTATTGTCCTTCATTCCACAAAATAATGCTGAGGAAGTTCCATTGGCCGAGACAACCGATGATGTAAACAGGATGGATCCGAGTATTGTCAATATTTTACCTGAAAATCCGTATGAACAGTATGACATGAAACAGATTATAAAGGCTATTGCTGATAATGGAGAATTTATCGAAGTTCATGAATTATTTGCAGAGAACATAATTGTCGGGTTTGCTAGGATGGGTGGGAGATCCGTAGGGATTGTAGCTAATCAACCCATGTACCTGGCCGGTGCTTTGGATATCAATTCATCTTGCAAGGCAGCACGATTTATTAGATTCTGCGATTCATTTAATATCCCAATTGTAACCCTTGTTGACACTCCTGGTTATCTTCCTGGAGCAGATCAGGAAAGCAACGGAATCATTCGACATGGTAGCAAGTTACTGTATGCATACTGTGAGGCGACCGTTCCCAAAATTACCTGTATAATCGGTAAAGCTTATGGGGGAGCTTATATTGCAATGGGGAGTAAAAATTTAGGTACCGACTTAAATTGTTCGTGGCCCACAGCTGAAATCGCTGTTCTTGGTCCTGAGGCAGCCATTACAATAATACATAGAAGAGATCTGAAACAATCTCCTGACGCAGTGACTACAAAAAAGAAACTGGTCAAGGAATTCCGCGATAAGTTTGCAAATCCATACATAGCAGCGGAGAAAGGTGTGATCGATGTGGTAGTGGATCCAATGGAGACTAGGCCTATGATAATCCATGCGCTAGATGCTTTTGCAAATAAGCGAGAGTCCAGGCCATCAAGAAAGCACGGTAACATAAATCTGTAGGGCGAGAATAATGGCTCGAGTGATCTCTAGCATTTTAATTGCAAACCGAGGCGAAATAGCCCTTAGAATTATTCGTGCTTCAAAGGAGCTCGGAATTAAGTCTATTGCTGTTTACTCGGATGAAGATACTAGATCAATGCATGTAAAAAGAGCTGACGAGGCTTATCACATAGGTCCTTCTGCTGCTGTAGAAAGCTACTTGAATACGCAAAAGATTATTGAAACTGCGACGAAGGCTGGAGCTGACGCGATTCACCCAGGCTACGGGTTTTTATCTGAGGATGAAAATTTCGCAGACACATGTGAGAGGAAAGGTATCATATTCATCGGCCCTAGCAGTAAAGCCATGGCCCTGACAGGCGATAAGATCAAATGTAAGGCACTAATGAACAAGGCAAACATCCCTGTGATTCCTGGCAGTGAGGGAAATATTGATGATGTTGACAAGGCAGAGAGCATTGCTCGTAGCTTTGGTTATCCGGTTCTGTTAAAATCTGCATTCGGCGGCGGAGGGAGGGGCATAAGACTCGTAAAAGACGAGAAGCAGTTAAGACAAGAATTCGAGATCGCAGCTGCCGAATCAAAGGCTGCCTTTGGAAAGGCCGCGCTCTATGTAGAAAAGTATCTCGAAAGGATAAGGCATATAGAATTTCAACTTATTCGAGATTCATATGGGAACACAAGACATCTATTTGAACGCGAATGTTCTATTCAGCGTAGACATCAGAAACTGATCGAAATGTCACCCTCACCGGTAGTTAACGCGGAAACAAGACAACAAGTAGGAGACATTGCAATTAAAGCGGCGGAAATCGTAAATTACCTGAATGCTGGCACCGCAGAATTTCTACGAGATAAAGATGGAAATTTCTACTTTATCGAAATCAACTCTAGACTTCAGGTCGAGCATCCAGTCACGGAACTTGTCACAGGATTAGACCTTGTAAAACTACAAATTTCCATAGCAGAGGGAGAAGAACTTTCTTTTAACCAACAAGACTTACGGATGCACGGTTGTTCCATCGAATGCAGAATCAATGCAGAAGATCCTTTTTACGACTTTGCGCCCTCCGTCGGCACGGTTGGCCAGTGCATTCTCCCTCAGGGACCCGGAATTAGAGTGGATAGCTATCTTTACCCTGGCTGTACCGTATCAGGGTATTACGATTCCCTGGCCGCGAAGGTAATAGCATGGGGCCAGAACCACGATGAAGCTCGCTCGAGGATGAAAAATGCTTTGAGAGAGTTTAGTGTAGAGGGCATTAACACGACTATCCCTTTACATGAAACCATATTGAATCATGCTGATTTTATCAAAGGAGAACTATCCACAGATTATCTTGAAAGGTTCAATATACTAGATGAAATGCGTAAAAACTATAGGGATATGTGTACTAGGAATGCGTCATTGGCAATAGCTGCGATACTACTGCAATCAGAAATCATAAGTAGAACAGGGGGCGATTTAGCACTCATTAAGAAAAGGGAGAGGACATCTAGCTGGAAGAATCTGGGACGGAGCGGAGTTGCAATTTAAGCTAGCTGAAACACAGCAAGAGATAGATGGAGATGTACTCCATTCACTCAGAGATGGATCTATCATATTAAAAATAGATGAAAAGGAGTATCGAGTTGTGATACTAAAATCAGGAACGGATGAGGTTGAATTTATGTTTCAAAATTCATTTCATTTCGCAAAGATAATCCGATCTAACAGTTCTGAAACTACGATTGTACTTGATGGATACCCTTTGACAATCAAAAAACATTTCAAATTTGCTGACTTGCTTTACAAAACGTTACCCTCGACGGCATTAGGTGGAAACAACAATCTAGCCAGCCAAATACCTGGGAGAGTGGTAAACGTATTATTAAATGCGGGATCTTCTGTCAAGCTGGGCGACTCTGTAATAATACTAGAATCTATGAAGATGCAGGTGGCAGTGAAGGCGCATAAAGATGGAAACATAAGAGAGATAAAAGTGAAAAAAGGAATGACAGTCGGCAGGAACGATGTTGTCGCAATAATTGAGTGATGGTGGATTTTAACTTGTCCTCTGAATCCATATATAATAAAGATGGAGTTCGATCAAGGATTTATGAGACTTTTCAGACAGATTTGTAGCGGAACGAGCACATAGTCACAACTTGGTCTATTATGGATGAGGAGATGCTAAACATAAATTTCTAATAATATCATGTAGCTAAAAATTATGGAATATAAAGAAAGCAATTAATCAAATGGCGATAGTTTTCGTAACTCGTCCACCGCCTTTGACAAAATTGAAACAGCTTGATCTATTTCTTCCTTAGTGTTCATTATACCAATACTAAGGCGGAGAGATCCAGTTGATTCCGCATACGAGAATCCCATAGCCTTTAGAACATGAGATGACCTCTGATTTCTTGATGAACATGCGGAACCTGTCGATGCAGCGATCCCGAGCTCGTCGAGTTTGATGATTAGGTCTTCTCCCTTGACTCCAAAAAGCGTGAAATGGGCAATATTGGCAATCCTATTCTGCGTGGAACAGTTTAGACGAGAGTTAGGTACTTCATGCAACACTCTATCGATCATATGGTTTCTAAGTGCTAAAACTTTGGTTTCGTAGTCGCCTATTCTTTGTGCAGCAATTTCGCAAGCTTTTCCGAAGCCTACGATTCCATGTACGTTTTCAGTACCTGATCTGAGAGTTGATTCTTGACCTCCACCGTGAAGTATCGCAGCAAGTTTCAAACCCTCGCGTCTATATAATGCTCCTACGCCCTTCGGCCCATTAATCTTATGTGAAGACATCGAGAGAAAATCCACTCCTAGCTGTTTGACGTCGATAGGAATTTTGCCTACAGCCTGAACAGCATCAGTGTGAAATAATCCTCCTTTCTGATGAGCGATTCTTGCTAGTTCACTGATACGTTGTATTGTGCCTACTTCATTATTGGAAAACATTATGCTCACCAGCGCTGTTCTATCGTTTAATATTCGTTCTAGATCTGTCGTTTCGATCTTTGCCTCTCTCGTCACTGGAACGTATTTCACATCGAATCCCTTTTCTTCTAGATCTTTAAAGGCTTCCAGAATGGATTCGTGTTCTATTGTACTAGTTATAATGTATTTTTTTTCTGGATTCGTTTTTCGAACAAGATCTGCAACTCCTTTGATCGCAAGATTATTCGCTTCAGTTCCTCCTGACGTAAAGATTATCTCGTTCTTCTTGCATCCGATCAGAGAAGATACGCGTGTTCTAGCTTTCTCAATTGCTCGCATTGTCATCCTTCCAAATCTATGCAAAGAGGACGGGTTCCCATAATGTTCTTTAAGATAGGGCAACATTTCTGTCATCACCTCGTCCAACATTGGCGTCGATGCGGCATTATCTAGGTAGATGGGAAACGGGGCAGAATCTGAACAGGACATCTTCCTTAGTTTTGAATCAAAGCAAGGTTTCTAGTACGATATCCTATCGCATCTATCGAAACATATTTGAAGCCAAGCTTCTTCAAAAGCTCGTCTAGGATTTCTAATTTCGTAACATCAAACAGATGAGCAAGCTCTTCCCGGCAAACTTCGATTCTTGCAACGTCTCCGTGATCCCTGACTCGAACCTGCCTTACATTAAAAAGCTTTTTCACAATGGTCTCTGATTTTTCAATTCTTGCTAGTTTTTCATACGTAATTGTCATTCCTTTCGGAATGCGTGACGCGAGACACGAATTTGAAGGTTTATCATGTACTGAAAGTTTGAATTTTCTTGCAATTGCCCGAATTTCGGCCTTGGATATAGCCAAGTCACGCATCGGACTCTTCACATTATTCTCCTCCAATGCTCTAATTCCAGGTCTAGTGTCACTAAGATCGTCCATATGAGTGCCGTCCACAATGAGCTTTGCATCCATTTCACGGGCTTCTTCTGAAAGTCTCCTAGCCAGTTCCTTTCGACAGTGATAACATCGCAGCTCATCATTTTTAGCAAACTCGGAATTTGCCACCTCGTCGTATTTAATCAATTTGTGCATGATCCCAATCTCTCTAGCAACGACAGCAGCGGCAGACAACTCTTCATTCGATAGAGTCGTGTAGTTTGCAGTAATGGCTATGGCATTATCTCCTAGAGCTTTTCTTGCAGCCAGTGCAACCACAGCACTGTCGACCCCGCCTGAAAGTGCGACAATTACTCTAGCGCCTTGTTCTGAAAACCATTCGACGAGCTCTTGAAAACGATCTGTGTCCGACATTCTATATCAGCCATTTATTTTGCAAGTTATCTGAGCAGTCACTAATTCTAGGGCTTTCTTGACCGAAATGGCAGTAGTCGTAGCGATAACCTTGACATCTTCGAATTCAGGTTTAATACTTAAAGCTCCAGCGTTTAATCCCCTGGCAATTTTAACGCGCACATTAAAGTCATAGCCGCAAATATTGACTGGAATTGTCACAATACTTCTAGGAAGAATGAATCGCCGTATCTCTTGCAATCTCGCACCGAGTGTACCTGTCTCCCTAAAAAGAATTGTTAACACATCGTTTAAGTTCGCATGATCACATATAATTCTAATCAAATGCGTAGGTCTATTTTTCTTAGCTATCCCAGGTATTGCAATGATATCCTTCACATGTCCCGCAGATAATTGTTCTATCAAATTTCCGATAATTTCTCCGGAGATATCATCGACATCGGTTTCTATAAGGCAGCTGGTCTCTGTATACGTGTCGTCGACCATGGCCTGTTCGCCGATTATGAATCTCAAGATGTTTGGAATATGATCTAATGTCTTCTGTCCAGCACCGTAGCCTATCTTTAAAGGTGTAAACATTGGGTAGTGGCTAATAGTTTCAGATGCAAGATTAACTAAAAGCGCAGCGCCAGTTGGAGTTGTTAACTCTTCGGCAACCTGACCGCCGCAGAGTATGAAATGCTTACCTTTAAAAATTTCAAGAATGGCATTTGTTGGGTTCGGTACATTTCCATGCGAGAACGTTGCCGTTCCTCCTCCGACTGCAACTTTTGTAGACAATATTCTAGATTCGAAGAGTTTCAGATCTTGTATAGCTGTTGCGCAACCAATTAAATCAGCAAAGGTGTCAACACTAGATGTCTCAGCTAAATTCACATGATCAATTTCTTCCCCATGAATAAATGCCTCGGCTGCAATCACTGTTCTGAGACATTCAAGGGCAAATACCTTGGCACGCTGCTCTAGGTCGAGGGAATCGCAACAGATGCCCAGCGACCGGTACATCTCCATTCCTCTGCGGTGACGTCTAGTATCTCTATAATCCAAATTAAGTGCTGTAGCGGAGAACCCATGAGATATGGTTTTGAAGAAGCTGGCACTCTTGATTTTGCTTCCGCTCAAAAAATTTTGACATGCAAATATCGAATCTATGATCTTAGCTTCGTTTGCTCCTGCGCCAACTAGGCTAGCCAATAACATATCGCCGGATATCCCTGAATTTTGAGAATCAACTATAGCTATCTTGGCCAAGGGTATGAGATGATTCTTGTGTCAATATATTATTTGCCTGAACTGGAAATGGTCCTCGGAAAACTTTTTACAATATGTGAACTCTTCTCCTTTAGAATGACAATAACGATAATTGGTTCAGGAAAAGTAGGAGCATCTATTGCTTTGAACTGTGCAATGCGAGATCTAGATGACTTGTTATTAATCGATATTGTACAGGGACTTCCCCAGGGTGAGGCTATGGACATAAATCACCAATTATGCGAGATGGGGATAGATCGGTTGGTACGCGGTAGCAACAATTATGCTGATATGAGTGGCTCTAGTATTGTGGTACTCGTAGCCGGGGTGGGAAGAAAACCTGGTATGACCAGAATGGATCTATTACAGACCAATGCCAATATCGTAAGGGACGTATCAATGAAAATAACATCCTATGCAAGGAGTGCTATATTAATCGTAGTGACAAACCCTCTTGACCCAATGACTTATCTTGCACTGAAAACCACAGGCATAAACAAAGATAGGATTATGGGGATGGGCGGTCTCTTGGATTTGTCCAGATTTAAAAACTTTATTCGAGAAGGTACAAATGTATCAAGCGAATCAATTCATGCGATGGTCATAAGTGAGCACGGTGAGAATATGCTGCCGCTTATCAGATTTTCCTGTATCAGTGGAATACCTCTGAGCGAATTTATTACCGATGACGTCCAATCTCGAATCTTTGAAGACACTCGTAAAGTGGCAGCTGACGTGATCGCTTTAAAAGGCGCTACCATCTATGCACCTGGCAATGCTGTGGCAGTTATGGCCGAGTCGATAATTAAGGACAAAAAGTCTGTGATTCCAGTATCGGCACTCCTGACAGGTGAATACGGCGCGAGGGATTTATGCATAGGAGTTCCGACCATCCTGGGTGAAAAAGGCATAGAAAAGATAATCGAGCTCAGGTTAAATGATACTGAACGCGAAATATTCCGTAGAGGAATGAACAGCGTTGCCGAAGCGATAAGGACAATTATGCCTTAAATTCTTATTCGGATATTCCTTTGCTTTCAATGACGACATGGATTTAAAAGATATCTTGCAAAAATTTGCAAAAGGCGAACTTGATCTTTCTGAGGCGCATAAACAAATTTCGATACATTCGATAGAACATGTAAAAAACAATCTTGCGAGATTAGATGTTGGCAGGGACCTCCGAAAAGGAGTGCCTGAAGTAGTCTTTGGCGAAGGGAAGGATTATCGAGATATCATAAAGATCGTACTGTCAGCCGTGAGGATCAAAGGAAGTGTAGTGGTGAGTAGAATTCGAAGAGAAGAACTGCCAATCGTATGTAAGGCTCTAAAAGATAAGAATATGCATGTTCAAGTAGGAAAGAGGAGTACGACAATTCTAGTTAAGGATGATCTTAAAGCCAATGAGCAGACAGGCGGCAAAGTTGGAATTCTATCTGCTGGAACATCAGACATGGGTGTGGCTGAGGAGGCACGTCTGATGGCTGAAGCAATGGGATGTGTTGCAATTGTTCATTACGATGTAGGAATTGCAGGAATGCATAGGCTCCTCCCTGCTATGGAGGATATGATTTCGGCAGAAGTTGGGGCAATAGTTGTCGTTGCAGGGATGGAAGGTGCTCTTGCATCAGTAGTGTCTTCAATGGTGAATGTACCGGTAATAGGCGTCCCAACTTCAATAGGCTACGGATTTGGCTCGGCAGGAATTGCAGCCCTTTCCTGTATGCTCCAGAGCTGTGCATTGGGTCTTGCGGTCGTTAACATAGATAATGGTGTTGGAGCCGGAGCATTCGCAGCGCTGATAGCTAACAGAGTTAACGAAAAATTGGCCAAGAAATAATTCCATTTAATTTCTGCGATCTATTTAAAACGTTTATAAGGTCCGTTACTCGATTTTTAATCGTCAGAAGTAGGTGGAAAGATATCATGACTTATACTGCTGTTCTTAGGAGAAACAGAGAAAATCGAACCAATTACCGAAAAAGGACAGCGATCCTTATCGGCAGACACTCTTTTGTTTCAATTACTGTTAGTAACCAGAATATCATGGCCCAGGTATTGAGACCTCGGGTTAGTGGAGATATCGTTATCACAGCCGTTAGCAGTAAAGAACTTCTGAAGTATGGATGGAAGGGCTCTATGAATAGCATGCCAACATGTTACCTGACAGGTTTGCTTCTGGGTATAAGGACACTGGAAAAAGGAATAAATAATTTGGTTCTTTATACCGGTAAAAAATCTTTTACTACAAGGGTCGCATCTTGCTTGAAGGGAATTATTGATGCTGGGGTCAGTATACCCGTGTCTGAAGCTTCGTTACCCAAAATTGAACGGTTAAATGGGGGGCATATTAGCCAATATGCAGAGGTCTTGAAAAAAGATCAAGAAAAGTATAATTCATATTTCTCATCCCTGTTAGAAAATGGCTTCCTACCCGAAGATTACCCACGCTATTTTGAAGAAGTAAAAACGAGAATCATTAAAAACATAAAAACTGAACCGTCTACGGAAGGATATAAGGCGACAACCAAAAAGGCTACAGTCAGTTAGATGGTAGGAGTACAGAAATAAAGTTGAGCAGATATTCTAGACAGCAAGAACAGCATGTAGAATGGCAGCCGCGTACAGCACTTGGCACGATGGTCTTGAGTGGTAAAATCAATTCAATGGATCAGATTTTTGAAAATGGGATGAGAATTCAGGAGCCAGAAATTGTCAAGCATCTGATTCCAGACATCAGAAGCCAGGTTATCCACGTGGGTATAGTACAGAAGCAAACCGATGCAGGTGAGATGACCCGCTTTAATGCGTTAGTTGCTGTGGGAAATGAAGCCGGATGGTTTGGAGTAGGGAAGGGAAAAGCAGCGCAAATGCGTGTTGCGATAGATAAGGCGACCATGGCGTCATATCTCAACGTTATTCCTGTAAAATTAGGATGCGGAAGCTGGGAATGTAGGTGCAATCAACTCCATTCCATACCATTTAAAGTAAAAGGGAAGGGGGGAAGTGTAGCTATAGAGATCATTCCAGGCCCCAGAGGCCTGAGTTTAGTAGCAGGCGAGAATATTAAGGGCCTTCTAAAGCTTGCAGGTATAAAGGACGCTTGGACCAAGACATTCGGTTCCACTAATACAATGTCATCGGCAACGAAGGCGATATTTACAGCTCTTCGCCGTACATACATTACGGGTTGATGGAGAATGGCATATCTGGTAGTTAGGATCCGTGGCACGATAAACGTCCCGTCGTCAGCGACAGCGACCTTAACGTACTTGAATCTAACTAAGAAATATCGTGCTACTCTCATATCCGAAAGTCGACAATCATTAGGTATGTTAAGAAAGGTGAAAGGACAAGTGGCATGGACTTCTGCGGATCCAGGCATCATAAAAGATCTGTTAGAAAAGAAAGGACGAAAGGCCGGCTTCAAACCTATTTCTGATTCAGATCTACCAAAGGAATATGTTAGCATAGAGCAACTTGCGTCAGCAATCTCTGAGAACAGAATATCCATGTCTGATATAGATAATATTAAACCCTGGTTTGCACTACAACCACCCCGTGGTGGATTTAAACGAAAAACTAAGAACCAGTATAACGAAGGAGGGATACTTGGAGAGGACAAAGATTTGGTGACTATTGTCAGGAGGATGCTATAGTGTGCCGTAAAAACAGGTTTACAATTCTAAATAGCATATTAAGGAGTCATTGATCAATTCGTAATGAATGTAGTGACTAAGATATGGAAGAAATAAAAAGAAATAATGCAGTAAAGCGACCTCAGTCATCGCTTTGTCAACCTAACGGAAGAATGGCGATTACAGCATAAGATTCCCCCAATTGTTATCATGTTATCTAGTAATATCATCTGATTATAGTACAAAAACAGGAGTAGGAAGGTCAATGAACCTGCAGGTTCGGATATCTGAATGCTCGAGAGCGCAGTATAGCAAAACTTAAGTAAGGTAACCGTATCAAATTAATTCGTTTCATACATAAGCGAAAATAGGAGATGCGTTAATAATTATGGCTACTCGGTTCAGAAAAAGCAGAAGACAGAGGGGTAGTAGGTATTGTGGATGGGGACAGATAGGTCAACATAGGCAATCTGGCAGTAGAGGAGGAGTCGGAGCGGCTGGTAAACACAAGCATTTTTGGATTCGTACGGTCATAGAAGAACCGAGTCACTTTGGCCATGATGCTTTTCACTTACTCAATCGTGATCCCGTTAGGAAATGGTTGAATGTGCGCGATTTGAATGGCTTTTTAATAGAGCATGGCAATATAAATGAGAG
>Ga0153924_1001275_pt1 | contig 13136 bp, 15 predicted proteins | sample TSNJ008MetaG_FD_104709 | JGI IMG/M metagenome (GOLD analysis project Ga0153924, IMG submission 104709) | Attine ant fungus gardens microbial communities from New Jersey, USA - TSNJ008 MetaG | ecosystem: Host-associated > Fungi > Mycelium > Unclassified | place: USA: New Jersey, Wharton State...
TCAACACTCACCTCGACTTTTAGCATCTCCCATTCCAGCACGGACCTTGCCTGTCCCAACTCCAATGAGACCCAGACCCTTGGTCTGATCGAATGCTCCAACCTCCTCTTCTGCTTCACCAAATGCCATTCGGTTCTGAAGTTTGCGTAGTTCTGTTTGGGCGTAAGCCTCCTTCGCCTTGCGTGCCCTAGACAATTTGCATGTTAACTCATGTCTTGAGTCAACCTAACACCCAGACCCACCGTTTACCTCCTCTTCGCTTCTTTGGACCATCACCAGGAATGGGAAGTGCTTTGGTAACTTTAGCTGGGGGTGGGGCAGCAAGTCGATCGATGTGCTTCTCGATCTTGTCCCGCAATAATTCCCCGTATGAACCTCAAGAAATCAGTTAGATAAAATAGGCTCGGACTTGACTATTCGAGAATCACCATCACGTCGCATCCGCTCAAGGTCCATTCGAGCAGCTAGTACACTCTTCGCCCCTACGGTTCGTTGCACCTTTAATTGATACTCTGGTGGAGTTTGCACGACGAGCTCGGACTGAAAGATGAACCCAGTGTGTCGTCGTTGTGTTGCAGTCGAGAATCCCGCTGTAATCTTCTTCTGGGCACCCAAGAGCTAAAGAGACGTGGGTATCAAACGAGTGACAAGATAATATGACATACATGAACATTGCATGCTGGCATTTTAGCCAATCCAGCCAAACCTCCAGCAACTCCTAGCAATTTCGCAGCTGTAGTAGTACCAATAATAGCTGACAGATTGGGGGCAAGCACATTCATTCTTGAGCTAACGTACATGAAAATCTTGAAGATGAAATTTGGCATTCAGTTGTCATGAGACATATAAACCGTTCCACACCTGTTTACGGGCCTCCTCTAGCCTATCGGCAAGATTGCAAGCCTTGTCTATGGCCTTCCATTCTTTATCAGAAAGGCGCCTACCCGATGACGTGGATGCGGTGACAACTACGCTCATGATGATGGCAGGGGGTAATACTCCATTCAGGTTAACTTTTGTCAGATCCTGTAAAGGCTGAGCAATCTGTGAATATCATCTGGAGAAACTGACCTCAGCATCTGCCAATACCCGCACAGAACGTATATACATGGCGGGATCGGTGACAAGTTGTTCAAGTTCAGGAAATCTTCGCGCATAATGATCTCGGATGAACTGTGAATGTCATCAAGAGATGCGACTTTGAATTGTAATGTAACTCACCTACCTTGTTCACAATGAGAATTTCGTTTTCCACATCTACAGACAGATTATTTGCTTGCACAATAACATTGTATTCCGGATTCGAGTGCGCAGGAAGCACCATTTGCGCTGCAGACGATGGGTTTTCCCGATACCTTTCAATCTCCTGTAGAACTGATAAATCGCCAAGTATTTTGAGGGAAAATACAGCCTTACTTTAAGGACATCCATCATTCGTTTGCTGCTTTCTAACTTTGCAATTTTTCCAATGTCGTCGATATCACCAAGTTCCATTTGCTGCACGTCCTCAGCATCTAACTCGTCTGCAGGTTTCACTCCTCCTTCTAGCACAAGTCCTGCTTCACCCTCATCTGTTTCTTCTTCCTCTCCTCCAAGCATTTCATCATCAGACACAGGTGCTTCTGCTTTACGTTTTTGTCCAGTATTTGAAGATGCCTCAGCTAGGGTAGAAGATGGCGGTGTTTCGGATTCTTGTTCCTCTTCCTCATTCTCTTCTCCAGAAAGCCCCGCTAGTTCTGCCAAAAGCTCATCGGCAAGTCCACTCATCACTATACTTGAAAATGCCAGTAAACACGAACCGTACGGCTTCCATCATATGGAGTATCCCACGGTATAATAATAGTTTAAACTAGTCAAGTCACAACACTGTGATTCCATGTGACAAATTGTAATTCCAGAAATTGCGAGTTATCATGAGCTAGGTCCTTGGCTTTCTTCAGAAAGCCACACAATATATCAGCGCCCTCTGCTAGGAAGTGATGAAGACATTCCAGGTTGCCCAGCAAATTTCAGCAGATGACGTAAATGACGTCATCCTGATTGCCGTTAGTCGTGACAAATGCCGACAATTATTACATTCTCCATTACTCCTCCTTTTCTCTTCCCTTCAGTTCTTTCTCCGCAGGCTCCGCGTCCTCTTGCGAAATGCCTCCCAACGTTGTTGAAGCTTTCAAGAGTAGTGTCTACTGCTGATCGTGTTCCTCCATTTATTTCTAATTGCCAATTCTTCTTAGACCTCATTCGCCATGGCAAACATCATCATGCCGTACGTTCAGACGCTGCCAAAAACCGCGATGAGCAGAACACTCAGCTCACGCAAGCTAACTCACGTGCTCTACGTCAACAGGAACAAGCACATACTGCGACACACGCTGCACAACACAATGTTCGACAGGACCAGCAATCCAGGAGGTCTCCACCTGCGCGTGAGATTGTGCAAACTATGGTGGACGAAGAGCGTGAGAGCAAACTGAAGATGCCCACTTACAAGGGCCTTGAAAACTTCAGACTCCTAGAGAAAATGGGCGAGTGAGTTTTGTCAACAGATGATCCGGTGATCATGCCTGATTGCTTTTCATAGTGGCGCTTTCTCAAATGTGTACAAAGCGGTTGAAATATCTTCCGGAAAGAGCGTCGCAGGTTTGCGTCTGTGTTTTAAAGCTCGTCGTTTTTCTTACCTGCGATCGACAACAGTGAAAATCGTTCGTAAATATGAACTCAATGCCTCTCAGGTTAGTGTCTTCACTTATTGTCAATTCAATATCCTTTTTCTTTCAAAATTTCAACTGATCAATTCTCTACTGCGTGCGCCTTCACACCATCCCCAGGCTGGTGAAAAGCACTTGAACCAGCTGTTCAAGAAGAAGCCGCGCGTAACAGAGGTGCAGTTGTTTTCTGTCCTTGACTCTCATCAGCTATCAGAATCCTGACATCATACAATTTCCTAGCGTGCAAATATCCTCAAAGGTCTGCTGGATCCAATGCTCGCATTTTACAGAGCTCATGTTCCTTCTAGAGGTGCAGATAATGCGCGGTATCAACCATTCCTCGATTGTCAAACTGTACAATTTTTTTGAAACCTCAGAATATTACTTCCTAATCATGGAATGTAGGTGATCTGACTTTTCTTATTGAATTTCGTTAAGCGCCTTCCAGTAATGGGAGGAGGAGAGCTATTCCATCAAATTGTCAAACTCACGTACTTCAGCGAAAACCTTGCTCGACATGTTATCCTGCAGGTTGCGCATGGAATTCGGTATCTCCATGAGGAACGCGGAGTCGTGCACCGTGACATCAAACCGGAAAACTTACTTTTTGAACGTGTTGAGACTGTCCCCTCGAAATATCCCATTGTACGTCCTTACGATGAGGGTAAAGAGGACGAAGGCGAATTTATTCCCGGAGTTGGGGGAGGCGGCATTGGCAAAATCAAAATAGCTGATTTCGGGCTCAGCAAAGTTGTATGGAATGAGGAGACCATGACCCCTTGTGGCACGGTTGGGTACACAGCTCCTGAGATTGTAAAGGATGAACGATACAGCAAGAGCGTCGACATGTGGGCGCTAGGGTGCGTTCTTTATACCCTATTATGTGGTTTCCCTCCCTTCTACGACGAAAGTATAAATGTGCTTACTGAGAAGGTGGCAAGAGGCTATTATACTTTTCTCAGTCCTTGGTGGGATGACATTAGTTCTGACGGTGAGTTCTGCCTGCGGGGTTCTTAAGCTGTGAGTTGATCATTCTACAGCCAAAGATCTGATTAGGCATCTTCTCTGCGTGGACCCTTCTCAGCGATATACTATTGACGAGTTCTTGGCTCACCCTTGGTGTAATGCAGTCCCCGCACCACCGGCACCGCCGACACCACGTAACTACAGCGGTTTCACAGGGGAACCTCTGGATTCTCCGTTGCTCTGTGCTGCCAGAGGTCGTATCCAGGAGGGAAAGAGTCCGGGTATTGCACTCAAAGAAGCAATCGATGTTTCGCATGCCGTGCATCTTATGGAAGAAGAAGGAGCTAGAAGACGCAAGTTGAATGGTCGAGCAGTTGGTGTACGTGGATTTTTGAGTAATTTGAATGAAGAGGATGAGAGAGGTGATGGGTCTTATAACGAAGACGAGGAACAGAGCGATCAAATCTCGAATTCAGCTACCATTCAGGAAGGTCGTGCAGGATCACGAGACGTTGGTTTGGCTTTGGGTGGCAAAAGATCCCACATAAAGGGAACGAAGGAATTTGAGCTCGACATGCGAGGTGCAACGCTCCTCGGGCGGCGTTACAAGAAGAGTACGACAAAGAGCCCGCTATCAACTCAATATATCCAGGCAGAGCCTGATTCACTTCCTGAATTGGCCTCCGGGAGTGAATACATCGGCAGTCCGATGCACAGTTAGATGGGCGCGGTCCTTCAACAAACCGGTTTGCCCTTCTTTTTCGAATTCTGCTTTAGCTGGTTCAATTTCAGGTGATTATTTGTCAATTTGCTGTGCAGTATGATTCTTTGGACACTGCCCTGAAACGTTCTCTCATTTAAGAACGTCTTCAGCTGTTGCAGAGCTCACGATCTTACTTATCATTCTCACTAGTCGTGTATTTCTAGCATGCACAACACTGTTATATTGCCCTTCGCGCTCCTGTCATTTAGAACGCTCAATGGACAGTAGCGTTGATGTCTGTATATCTACATCGCTCATATTCGTGTTACAGTAGCGGAGACAAGTCGACTTTCTTGGTCAAAATGATAGAAATATCGCCCATTGATGGAACTGCCAAAGGCCTTCAAGCGTTAATTTCCGCCAAATCATTCGATTAGAACACCATGCAAAGGATGACACATTTGCCATTCGGCCGAGAATCAGTCACAAAATCACCTCCTCTTATACGCACAATTGTCAAGCGATGTGCAGCGTTTTTTAGAGACACGAAAATTGATACTCGAGTCAATATGTTTGAAGTATACAAAAAAAAACAACTGCTATTTTGACCACAACGAAGGGGTTGGTTTCGTTTTGTGACCAAATGACGTCAATTTGTTATTGTAGACTATTTTTTGATAACGAGGTTCTGGACTTGAAAGGTTGTTTTTTTTCGTTTAGAGCCTGATCGGAAAAAAGATAATGATAACGTCAGGTCAGTTAGGTTATTCATTCATCTCTCAAGGCTTTTTTTTTGACTACAATCGTAAGGGACGGAGAGGAAGGCTGACTTTACGTGAAGGTTCAGGATAGATGGAAGGGCGGCGAAGAAGAAAAGGGAATGAACACTCTGTGGCGACTTTTTGATAATGATAAATGATATGGTAACCAGCTCCTCGGGTGTAGTTGGCAGAGGGGGGGGAAGTTGGGAAAAAAAGATCTCTCTCGGACATCGTATCTATATACTTATTATTTGAGTAACACAGGAGAGAGGCGTTCCAGGTTTTAGTTTTGTCTATAGTGCATAGGATGGTTCTTGTTCATTCATTCATTAAACTGGACAGGGCTCTCTGTATCCCTGTATCTCTCTCTGTCTGTCTCGGCCGTTTTAGAAGAGAAGCTTCATTTTATTTGACCGAATGAGCGTTGCAATTGACTTTCAATTAGAAAGACGCAACTCGAGACGAGGAAAACTGGTTTCCTGAAAAATAAGATATGTCGACCCATTTTTTTATAGGAAACCTTCATTTCATAGTTGAGGGTTAGACTCGGATATATGTATCAGAAGCAGAAGAAGAAGAAGAAGCGGGTTGTTCTGGTGACGTTGATGATGATCAAAAAACCTCAACGTTATCAATATGGTTTTTCCAAATGGAGAAAGAAGTGAGTGAACGAAAAAGGTTCGGCCGCCGGGTTCAACGAGTATTTTTTCAAAAAATATTATGGCATTTAGATTAGTATCTCAAAGGGCTTGGATTCAGGTTAGTTTGATTTGAATGTAGAATTGATCGGTTCTACTGTTCTCTCGTATAGCTGTCAATAGAAAGACAAAAAAAAGGGGGTAGGTAAAATGTCGACTACAGTTTTTTGGATTTTCGTTGCTAGTAGGGCGTCTAGATGGGAAATACCTAGGGGGGACGGATGAACCGACAACGGAAGATCTTTTACCATACACCAACTGGACAAAGAAAAGCAGATTTGATGCATACCTCGACTCTTTATCTGATGGGCGCGCAATCAGGTTTCTCTTTTTTTTTGAAGAAAAAGATGTATGTGAGAATAAATTCCAATTGTGAACGTGGCCGATCTTTGATGACAAATGCACTGTTTGTAGGATCAGCATGATATTAATAACCAACCATGAAGACATGTCACAACTTCCAAGGCACTGACTGGTATATGAGCAAGAGCAAGTAATAGAGCTTCTGTTGACAAAAAAGAGGCAGCTAAACTGTGTTCAACTGTTTGTGGGATTTCATAGGACATATAACAAAAGGAAAACAAAAGGACTGGAAGAGGGAGAGCGGAAATGAGATGCATTTGTAACAACGGATCAACTGAATTGCGGTCGAGCACCCAGCAATAGATAAAGAATCGTGGAAAAGAAGAAGATCAAGCAGGCATCTCAAAGCTCTCAATTTCTCTCACAACATTCCTTATGAATCTGTTTTGTTATAATAATAGAAAAGTGTTCAAAAATTGATGTATCTCCATCACCTCTGATGAACATAACCCTGGCCACGATCGCAACATTCAAAGGTTTCAAAGGTCAGAGAACAAACCAAACACTCTGGTAGACCAAAAAAAACAAAGAATTTCCTAGTCAATCAATTTTACACGTGACAAACTGGTCCGTGCGCGATTACGAGGTATATAATCAACCGTCTCGGCATCTGAACACTTCATACTTACCTTGATGGCACAAGCCCCTTCAGGTACATGGGTTTGTGGGCCGTGGAAGCTCTCCATAGCACGGCGACCTTTGTCCTCAGAGGGAGTCTGCGGTTTGTATGGGCTTCGGCTCATGCACTGTCTCAATATTTTCCTGTCCTGCTTTGGCCACTCTGGCTGAGCAGGCTTTTTTCATGTCAGTCGAGTATTCTAACCCTAACCCTATTCAATATTTGTATCTGTTTAAAATTCTCGATATCCTGTTCTCATCCCGAGTGGAGTTGACAGTCGTCCGTGGGATAAGGCTTTTGTGTGATCACCGCTCTACAGTAGTTAACCATTTTGAGGGAGGAGTCTGTCTGAGAGCTGACATAAACTTCTGACAGGGAAACGCCCTGGATCTCCATGGTGTGTAACAATCAATGTTCCCTATGCCATGGATGTTTCTCTCAATTTCTGTTGGGGGAACCCCCTAAATGTAAACCATTCACGAAAAAAATAGAATGTAGAGAAAACAGCTTTGAACATTCCAAGGTGTCATTTTTCTCAAGTTGCCATATCATCATCATTGCTCTTCTCTTCCTTCTTCTTCACATCTCAGGAAGTGGCCAACAACACGACTATGGTTAGGGGCTGTAATGTCACAGATGGTGCAGATCGGAAACAAGATCATCACCGCATTGGTGAGAAAAAAAAGATTGTCATGTATAAATAAAAATACGTCCATGAGAAAAGGGGTTAGCGTGAGTTGTTGTTGCTGTTGATCACTGCCCAGAAAAGATTCAGCCTGAACTGATGAGACCATGACTTTGACACACAACTAGACTAGAGTAAATTGGGGATAGGTAGCCCTTGTCAAGATCGTCCAGATCGAGAAGAAACTTGATGTTCATCAAATTCATGACCATGATTTCATTTTTGTGTTTTTTTTTAGGTTTGATTTTCCCTCTTCTTCTCTACGCGGAAAAAAAAGAAGATCTCAGGGTGCACGATGGGACAATGCGGCGCGGCAGAAGGTCATGATAACCATCCATCAATCGGGCGTGTGTGTGTGTGTTCCTTTCCAAAAAAAGGGGTATCACAAGACACACCTTTGCACCGGCGTATGGAGGACCCATTATGAGATGGCTAATGCAACACACATGCAAACGAGCGAGTCCTATAGAAATAGCTTATGCGGAAATGTGACTGTCATGGGTCATTTGAACTCACATTGAAAAAGATCTCTTTAGCGACGACGTCATTCTCATCCCAGTGGGAGACCATATCTATTCTAAACGAGCCCTCCTCCAATCAGCCACGTGAATTGTTTGTTTGTGAGTAGTTAGGACGATGTACCTTCCTCCCTGACCCAAGTTCCTTGTCGTCTGTGTCATCACAACATACTTGCTAACAAGTGGAAAGCCGTCAACCAAGGAGAGAAGCAACAGTGAACACGACGTACTATCCATGAGGCTGAATCTCCAACATACGCTCCTTGACCCGCTCTCCAATCTCCTTGTTCCATCCTTTTATACGGTCGTTTTGGTCTTTAATGTCAGGCCATGTGTTATCTTGAAATGTGGCCAAAAGAAGTTTCTTGATATAAACTCTTAGTGATTCTGAGTCGAATTTGCATGTTGGTTTCGGGGAGGCGGCAGTGGAACGAAGAGGAAGGGGAGAACGAAGACCGGTTGGGGAACGGGTGTAGGAGGATGACATGAAATTAATGTCTGAAAGCAGGATGGAGTGGGTGTTGTTGGTTGTTTGGCTGTACTTTTAGGCGCTTTAGTTCATGCTCATGCTCATGCTCGTACGTGATGACTCCCATCAGCTTTCCGTCTGAAAATCATTTTCAGGGGATTAATGAAGACTCGCAGCACTACTCTGCAGCATTTGATACCAGTGCATCATTTACCATGAATCCGCTTTCCTCTCACCCTCCACGGACACCAAGGACAAGCCAAAAGGGTGAGCAAGAAAGTAGAAAAATTGTGCAAAGAATGGATATGGACGAGGAGGAAAGACGCGTTCGGAAGGAGGATGTGTGGAGGGAAGTATTTCTGACGAGTTATGGTCGTGACAAGGCATTTGTAGGTGGATTGTTTGTGTTAAACTTAATACTGAGAAGGTGGATGGTAGAAAGTGATTCAGTATTCTATTCGTGTGTGTCTACTGTTCCATGGGCGAGTTGCTACTTTTCGGAGGATATCTGCAGGGTTGGTGAAAGGGTTGAGGTCAACAGCATCTGGACTGTCGATGACGAGGTTGGTGTTTGCTGTTAATGGAACAGGTGCAGGTGCTGATGGTGGACTGCAGGAAAACGTTACTGCTGTTTAATTGGCTGGAACCCCTGACGGAGATAATGAAACAAGAAGGAATACCGTACACTACTAAAGGGAGCAAGGAGGCATTGCTGCAGAGGGTGTTGTACGCGCCGCCACCGGTGCTGCTTGAGTTTGTGAACGCGGTTGCGGATGACGTGGGGACGTGGTCAAAGCTGGGGTTGCTGGGAAAGAAGACGGGGGAGCGGGCAGGACGGGTGGCGGACTGGTGTTGGTTTATGTCTACATGGGTGGGATTGGCAAAAAATGGACTGGAGCGGCAGGTTGTTCAGAGGCAAAAGGAACAAGGTAAGATAGGACAGGGACTGGGAGAGAGAGCCCAACTGAATTGTGATAGTGGAAGAACGATTATACCGGGACAGTGTAAGCAGGGCAGGGACGAGGACGAAGGAGGATGAAAAGGAATTGGAACAGCTAGAAGAGGATGGGTACTGGCTGGGGATGACTCAGGCGAAGCTAATGATGGATTTGATATTTGTCTGTGAGTGAGAGAACTGGTGATAGAGAGGGATGGCTGACTGGGCTGTGCAGCGTATGATGTGTTCAAGATCCGGCGGGGTCAGGACACGGTGCAAACAGTGACAGGACTAACGTCGGGTGTTTTGAGGTGAGCCGAGTGTGGACAACGGTGATAAACGGAACTGACGGTGACGGCAGCTGTGCGAAAGCGTACCATCGACACCGCGCTTACAAAGTAGATAATGAACTAGTATTATTTTTTGGATTCGCGGAGGGCGGCAAGCTGGGCCTCGAGGGCTGCGACGCGATGAGTAGCATGGTCCATGTATTTCTCATGAGCCAGGGTGAGCTGGGTGAGCTGGAGACCCTGCAGGAGATGAGCGACAGTGAGGGCGAGGAGGAGGTGGACGTACGAGATGGACGGCAGAGGCGAGGAGGAGGACGGGGACGGTGGCGGGGAGGATTTGAGCGTACCAGAGCACATGGCGGCGAGTCATGATGAGGCGTGGGAAAGCATGGCCTGGCTCCCGCTGGTTGTGTATGGCTCCTCCACCGTCGCTTTTCTCCTCCTCGCCGTCCTCTGCAGGCCCCAGCTCTTTCGTCGTCAGTCTCCCTGTCCTCTACGCTCCTCACTGCTCACTCCACACAGTCCTCGACAGCCTCGCCGCCGCACTCGCCGCCCACCCCCACGGCCAGCCCATCCTCTTCCTCCTCATCCTCCTCACCACCATCCGTCAGTCTTTTCATTGTCTTCGCTCCTCTGCTCATCTCTCTACAGCCCCCCTCCCTCTCTACTCCACCCTCATCCTCTTGTCAGGCTACACCTACGGTCCCTGGGTCGGCGCTCTCATCTCCTATTTCGCCGCTCTGTCTGGCGCCATCCTCGTCTTCACCCTCTCTCGTTCTTTCCTACATACCTCCATCACTTCTTGGCTCAATGCCTACCCCCCTATCAAGCGTGTCGTCCGTGCTATCGAATGCCGCCCAAAACTTCTCTTTCTCATCCGCCTTGCCCCATACCCGTACAATGTCATGAACTGCCTCCTCGCTGCTGCGCCTTCTCTCTCCCTCCACACCTATACCGTCTGCACTGCTCTCTCTCTCTTCAAGGTCATCATTCACACCACCATCGGCGCTTCCATCCACTCCTTCAGTGACTATCACCAGGATCACGCCCTTCCCAAAATATGGACAGCTGCTGGTATCCTTCTCTCCATCGCCATCCTCATATATCTCTCTGTCATCGCTCGCAGAGCAGTCGACGACCAGTTACACAATGACGATGACGACCTCGAACATGCTCCTCCAATGGCAGAATCCCCCTTTCGTTCTCATCACCCCGCATTGATTCCGCTTGAGCCAGAAGCTCAATCATAGACTTAGATATCTAGGATTACTATTTAAGCCTGTACTATACTTACATGCAACATATCACCATACACACACATACACACACGTGTGTGTGTCTTGCCCCCTCTTTCAAACCAGGGTGCTCTCGGCTGCTCCTAAAAGTTGGCTGATCGTGGTCATTTCCGACCGAGCTTCTTCTCTTTTGCAAACTCAGGGTTTCCATCACAAAATCCTAAATATCTTGCTTTCCAGCCTTTACCATTTTCGTTTCTGTTTTTATTTCCTCCGGGAGAGTGGAGTTTAGTAGGAGGAGAAAAAGAGAGAGAGGTAAAGGAGAGGGTTTACTATTAATGAAAGTGATAATAAGGTTGTCTTTGTGTGTTGTATGTGAGAATCACCGCCGTGGTATCGTGTGATGATTTATATTTTACACACGCCAAAAGATTTTCACACGGATTCCAAGCTTTCAAATTATGCCCGAGTGGGTATAGTGTGCCCATTGAAAACAAAGAAACTTGGCTTCGGCACCCGATGATGAATGATAATGATAATGACTCAAAAGCCCTACGAGAGAAAGAGAGAGAGAGACGAATTGGAATGCCCTTGAGAGTCTTTTTTTTTAACCTATATATATATCAAAGGTTGCACATGGAGCATGTCAATGGAACTACTCTTAATCATCGGCATCAATCACTCACCCCCCATTCAAACTATAATAATAAAAGATGTCATGTTCATGTCCCTATTACAAAGGGGGTGACGGGGATTCAAAAAAACACACACACACTCAATTCCGATCTATTCACGACCAAAAAAACAAGAAAAAAGACACGCACACACACAGACCCGAGTTTCAAAAGAAATAAATAAAAAACCGACCGTGCTATATAGACTTGAACACCGTTGACTTGGGTTATATGATTGATTGATTGATGTTGATTGAATTAGTACTTCGGAGATTCGGAGTTGGGTATACTAAATTCTCCCTTTCTCCCTCTCCCCCTCTCTCTCGATCCTAGCCCCCTGTCGCTCTGCCTCTTTGTCTCTCTACGGCATTCGAGAAACAGTCACCGATGGGGGCGGGTGCGTGAGAAAGAGAGAGAGAGAGAAAGGATTAGGGAATCCATCAATGACGCATGAAAGGCGGAGTCTACTCTTTTCTCCTCTCCTCTCTCTCGGCTCCACTACTTTTCGATCAGAACTTCTTTCCGGAAAACCATAACATGATCAAATCTAAATCCAAATCACATCTCAACAACAACCACCTCAACAGCTAAGCAAAAAAAGGGGTGGGTAGGAAGGGTCCTCGTCACCATCATGTCAGATATCAGATATCAGATCTCTATCAAAAAGGCCTTTCCTCCTCCCTCCCCCCAGAAAAACTGGAAGGAAATCGACCCGATCTAGTATGGGTTATATATAGAATCATGTCTCAAATCAGTTCGGTTCATCACACAAAAGACATGGCTGATCATCCCATCTTGCATGTCCCAAAACAAACTACACCAGACACAACATCATTTCCCTCAATAAATAGATAAAACCGACCCAGGTCAATGGGAGAGAGAGAGAGAGAGCGAGAAAGCGCATTTAGAGCGGAAAAACCAAAAAACTAGTCCATGTCATTAAAAATAGACGCAATGTCATCATTCGAAAAACCAAACACGTGGACGGACGATCCCGAACAGGAGGAGGTTTAGCTCGTCTCTAAACAAAAGGAAATCTCACCCCGCTCAAAGTGCCCGCCCTTCCGTCTGGTACGAGAAACAAAAAAAAACCTATGTAGGATATGACATTGCCTATATCAACTTTACATAAAAGGCCTAGACTTTTTTCCAAAAAAGAAAAACACACATTGGATCAAACGTCATCAGCAACATGATCCACAAGGAAAAAAAAATCACGGAATTATCGCGGCAGAAAGGTCCTCCTCCCAAAAAAAGGAAATTGCTGAAAACTCCGGACGATTGATGACGATTTCTCCATCGAGCTTTCCATTCCTCACACAACCCATTGGGGATACTACACCAAAAAGAAAGCATTTTTTTTGTTCGAAGAAAGCAGCAAATCTATGCACAAAAATCATCTTTTTTACCCCGACACATTTGGTTGACAGCACACAAGAAAAAAATATCTAAAAACTAGTAAATCACAGCGCGGTTTTTTTTTTCTCATGCCGCTCTCAGAAGGAAAGGA
>Ga0153924_1001277_pt1 | contig 13128 bp, 19 predicted proteins | sample TSNJ008MetaG_FD_104709 | JGI IMG/M metagenome (GOLD analysis project Ga0153924, IMG submission 104709) | Attine ant fungus gardens microbial communities from New Jersey, USA - TSNJ008 MetaG | ecosystem: Host-associated > Fungi > Mycelium > Unclassified | place: USA: New Jersey, Wharton State...
CCTTCCTTCTCTTCTTCTGCTTCGTCTCTTCAAATTCTTGTCTCAAGGTCCAACTTTAAACCTCCCCAACTGACTGTATGGTTATAACACTGTCAGAGCGTCATTGTGTGACAAGACAAGACAAGACAACTTGACATGTGCACCGTGTAAAGGTAATCAATCAGCACAATGATATTTATCCGGGCCGGCCTCGCTAGTTACACAAAATCCTCACCTTCCAAGTTTCCGAAAAAAATGCCCTCCTCGACGTCGTCGACTACTCATGCGCAATCTTGGATCATCAATGCCATTCGACAGCTCAAACTCATTGTGCCTGGTGCGATGATCACGTATTATCTGGGTACACTAGATAAATTCGGACGAGTGCTTGAGTCGGAGGAGGACGCTTTTCATAGGTGCGGGCGGTATTTTGATGTCCTATCGTCTTGTTTACATTGACTTGATTGTTTTTTTTTCTTTGCTCTTCTCTTTTCTTCTCTCTTCGTGCATCTATACGAAATAAAATCTCATTCTCCTATTCAGTAAAGTGGCGTTTGTGGCTCTAGGCCATGTTTTCGTGATGGTGGCTCTGGTTCTTTATGTTCTGTTCCTGATACATCGTAGAGATGAACGTCCTGACGTTACGTTGATTTCCTATCATATCTCATGCGGTCGAGTGTCTCAAAAGTCCTCCCCCCCTTTTCTAAACAATAGTGGCGCACCTGGCGAGAATCAGGCTCTCTTTCGGTCATTATCCCTGTACGTTCTTCATACTCTACACCCTTGTTCATATTCATCATCATCATGTGCATATGTATGTACAGGTCTTGACTGCCACGATCATCATCGGTTGGACTCTACATGTCTTGATACTAGGTAGTTGGACCAGTTTGGGCTATACGCAAGGAATCGTGGGTGGTGAGCCTGCTTCTTCTTCTTCCTCCCTATCGTCCTTTATTTCTAATGAATTTTTCTCGTGAAGCGACAAGTCTGTATGCACTGATATTCGGTGTTCTTGCTCTGATCCCTGCGCCGAGGAAACGTAAAGAAACTTGAACTTGTCGGATCGGCTTTTTTTTCTAGTTTACCCTATACCAGTATTCTCAAGTCCTCTACACAATTGTTTTGCTTTGCATTGTCATTACCGAAAAAAACACTAGGGGGTAGAGTGAAGCGCATAGCAGGGAAGTGAAAACCTAATAAATGAAGTAATAGCGGAAGAGTTACTCCAACTGCTTGACAGTCTACATGAACGGCTATGTATATCATCAAGGACCGTATTCCTTGTCTGGGTTCTTATCTAGGAATGATTGACATCCGTTACCATGTGTTCGTCCAGCGTAATATATTAAACATCTGATCAAAGGCCGATATCACAGCGCTATCATAATTTCCTGAGAAAGACAAAGGAGGGATAATACAACACACAATTCATTCGACAGTGATAATACACAAGGGAGAGCGTTACCTAGATCACCAATCACCAACAAAGAAAAGTCTTTGTTTATCAGATAGAAAGGCTACTTCTCAGAAAGCAGGAAGCGGAACGTCACACCAGTGTCCATCTTCACAAAACATCCATCCATCCTCTTCCCTCTTCCCACCAACCAGGCTTATCCCTCGCATAGGACTCAGTAGCTTTCAACTTGGCCGTGATATCCGCATGCGCCCTCTCGTACGATTTCCACGCCTCAGTTTTCTTCAACGCGTCTTTCAAAACTTTGGCTCTCTGCTTCGCAACTTCTGTCCTTTCGAAAAACTGAGCACTAGCCGAATTCAACAACTTCTCGCCCCTCTTCTTCAGATCCTTGGCACGTCCACGAGCTTTGTCGTTCCGCAAGACAACCTCCTCTCCTACTGCACGCGCTTTGCCTTTACCTTGGCTAACAACATTCTGAGTCTGAACTTGGATAGAGTTCATGAGACTGTCCATGGCCTCGACCAAGTCTTTGACACCGTTATCGAGCCCCCTTGTATTCTGGAAAATCCTGGCACCAATGTCCAGTGCCTCGGAAAGTTCGTTACCGAAACGCAAGCTAAGAGCATTGGGTTTGATCAAGTCGGGTAGAGCATACTTCTTTCCGATCGTTGCCGAGGGGGAAGACTCCGGTTTAATCTCGGAGAGGGATGTTGGCAGGACGGCATGCTGCTGCATGTCCTTGGACGATGAAGCTTGGGGCATATCAGAGGCCACGATGGGCGAGGGAGAAGGACAAGGGGGACCAGGCACTATGAGGGAAGGAGGAGTAAAACTGTGAGATAAAGAAGAAGGATGAGTGTGAACGGAAAGGGAGTCGGTTTGCGAGGTAGTAGAGAGCGAATTTACTTGAAAAGGCTTTACAGTGAGAGATGTGATTCCAGGTGACACGACACTAAGAGAGAAGTCCTTCAAAGAGGAAGTGGCAAGGGCGGTACTGGTACCGACTGGCACCGCAAGAGATCGATTGAATTGATTGCCTTGGTCAAAGACCCTAGTAGTCCCAGCAGGCGAGTGGAATGCGGTGTTGAAAGCAACACCCATCATGATAGAAACAAGTGCAAATCTACAAGCAGAGTTGGTCGAAGGACGAGAGAAGTACATGGCTGCACATACAGTGTGACCGCTCGGGCAGGATGGCCGTTGTCAGATACAGTCTTGATTTGCCGGGCGGGACTATCGAGGGCTTGATGGATCACTTGGAATGCTCTATAGGGCTCGAGGCAAGAGAGAGTATCAGCATCGGACAAGGGTTCCTTATCGGACGTCAGGAAGATGGTCTTGTGAGCCGGAACTCCAAGGAGCTCCCAGTCGTCCTCTGCGGCATGACGCAAGACAGGGTTTGCTTGATCGGCAGAGGTAGGGACAAGAACGGGCAAGTAGGCACTGTGAAGTGATAGAACCGGAAGAGTTGCAGCAGGAAGATAGACGATCGCCAGAGAGGCACGCAAGACATGATCCTGCAAGTCCAGCTATGAACGCAGTGAAGGTCAAGAGGAAGAGAGTTTAGCAAGGTAACGCACTGTATCAGCCGAGTAAGGAGTGTCGTTGGTACAGTCGTGGACAGTTATGGTGAAAAGGATGGAGTTGTCCCTCTCGCAGCGGAGATGCAGGGTTTGCACGGGGCCATTATCCGGATCAAGGGAGCTGAGGAGAAGATTTCCGGAGAAACTGGCGGCTTTCTGGACCAAGCCCTGGACAAAAGACCACTTAATGGGGGAAGATGAGCCATAAAGGATGATATCCAAGTCTATATTTGCAATCTGCTGCGGTTGGCAGGCCTGGGATGTCACTGGCTGATGATTGGATGCAGCAGAGTCAGAACGAGATATGGGATGCTCTAGGTAGTCTGTATTCAAGTGATCAGGAGGACTGGTAAGAGGATCTGGGAAAGAGAGACGAAGGTCGCGGATAGAGCTATGAGCAGCGGTGCTAGTACGCGATGCACTGAGGGTCCCGACTAGGCTCTGATCGAGAGCCTTCTGGTCGTCCTGGCTGATGTCGGGGACGTCGTCTGCTGGTCTGAGCGCAGGCTGCACGAGACACATAGGGGGCTGGAGGGCGGAGTCATCGTCGACAAAGCCCTCCCAAGCCTCGACTTCGCTGCCATGAGAGCTGCCGAGGCTGAGGGATGATCTGCGTGAAAGGGGTCTTGAGCTGAGAGAGTCGTTGTCGTCTGAGACGCGGCCGGCGACATCGAGCCAGTCAGAATCTGAAAGGCTGTCGAATTCTGACATTGGGGTAGAAAGAAAGGAGGGTGGGGTAGCCTTTTGCAGTGATTGCCTGATATAGCTCTTTCTCCTCCCCATGAGCATCCAACAAATTGCACAGGCCGTCGCCATCGCATCCGACCCTGCCCAGTCCGCTCTCCACCACCACGCCCTCCAGTTCATCGCCGACATCCAGCAAAATGCCAGCGAGACCTGGCGACTAGCCCTCCCCATCTTTGTCGACCGCGACGAGCAAGGCGTAAAACGCCACACGCCCCAGGCGAGGCTCTTTGCCCTGCGAGTCCTCGACGAGTTTCTCGACAATAGGTCTGCCTCCTCGGCTTGAAAAAATACTCCAGCTCTTACTTTTTCTAGATTCGACTCTTTGGACGACGACCAGTTCTATACCATCCAGCAGTCCCTCATGGCCTACCTCCAGACAGAGTACATCGGAGGGCCTGCAGAATCCGATACACCCTGTATGTCTTTCCTACTCACTCTGCTCGTACTTGCACTCACCCACCCCAATAGTCCTTAGAAACAAATTCTCCCATACTCTCACCCTCTTTTTCCTATGCACGTATATCGACCGATGGCCTTCCTTCTTTGACGACTTGTTTATTCTCATCCGGACACCCGTACCTAACGGTGCAAGCAGCTCAACAATTAATTTCAATCGCCATGTTTCCCTCCTCTTCTTCCACATCGTCCTTGAAATTTCAGGCGAAGTAGCCGACCAAACCATCAGGGCAGCAAGGTCATGGAATGCCACAAGACATCAGCGAGACATGCGAGTCAGAGATGTCGTCAGAGAGCGCGCCGCAGCAAACGTCAATGGAGCTGTCCTCTCGGTCGTAGCAGAAGCAGCCGAGAGAATGATCGAGCTGAGGAAGTTGGACAGTGCCGGAAACCACAAAAAGGACTTGGATGCAGCCGTCGAGACGGTAGATTGGGGCATCAGAACATTTGCATCCTATGTCGGTATGTCTCCTCTCAATTCTGCAACACCCGTGGCTCACATCAGATCTGGGTAGGTTGGATCGATATCAGCTTGACTGTGACGCCTGCGACTGTGAACCTGTTGTTCAGCATGCTAGCTGATGCCTCACTACCTATCCGACTGGCTTCCTCCCTATCCATCCTCCGCATCGTATCTAAAGGACTCAAAGAACCCGGTGATAAACTCCAACTCATTAAAGTGCTATCCCTCGGCCAAGTCCTGGATGCCCTTGAAGCCAAAACACGACAACAACAGATCGAAAGGGGTGATACCGTGGATGAAGGAGAGGAATCCTACCGGGAAGCTCTCGGCAGGATGTTGAGCATCTTGGGGCTGGAATTGGCAAAAATCGTCGATGTAGGGACTTCATTGTATTTTGACTTACGTTCATGCTCATCCAGCAAAGGAACCAGGGACAGAATCCATCTGCACAGAAGCTAACTCGTATATCGAGCAGGTATTGCCGGTCATGCTGCGATTTATGGCAGACGATTACGATGATACAGCTTCAACAATCTTCCCCTTCCTGCATGTTATTCTCGCCAAAGTGAGTACCTCGTTCGTCCCGGTTATAGTGTATGATAGAACTCTGTCTAGTACAAACGTGACCGAAAATCCACCAAAGAACCGCTCAGTGAGAGTAGACGCTCTTTCCTGACCTCTCTCGTGCAAGTCATCATGGCAAAACTCAGATGGGAAGAGAGGTCAGATCCTGATGAGTCGGACGATGACGATGTGATGGAATTTGACAAGATGCGCAAGGTAAATCATGCCCATCTCCAGAGAATCGATCTTTCTGATCTCTTTCCTCAGGATTTACGAACGTTCTTGGACTCTGCATTGGCAATAGATCAAGATATTGTCACAAACGCCGTGCAGACACTCGCTTTTGAGATTATTTCGGCGTACAGGCAAGGTGTGCCTCTCAAATGGAACGATGTTGAATTGGCAGTCTATCTTGTTTTCATCTTCGGAGAGATTAATAAAAGTCAGTGTGTTTGTGGACCACATGTTGACTATGGTACTCACCTTAGAGGTCACAGGCGGCGGCAAGGGCCGCACTGCCTTTTGCCAGGCTCCCCCTGGCGATAAAACTACAAAAATCAAGCCAGTCTCGGATTTTTCAACGTACCCCTTGACATCACTTGGAGGGATGTTACTTGCACTTGTGCAATCTGGGATTGCATCATATCCCAATAAGCACGTCGCACTGCAGTACTTTGAGACCGTGGCGAGATATACAGACTTTTTCAAAATCAGAAAAGAGTGTATATTACCTACTCTAGAAGCTATGATCGACCCCCGGTGTGTTCTTCTTTTCACTTTGCATTCTTTTGAGAGTTTGAGGCTGAGTTTGTGAGCAGAGGTCTACATAGCGAAGACGCGTCCTACCGTTTCCGACTATTTTATCTGTTCTATAAATTTATCAAAGAAAACCAAGTGGAGCTCTCACCGGATCTCAGTCCTACCATCATCAACAACATACGCGACCTTTTGCCTGTAGCCATTGAAATGTCAGACCTAGAAGAAGGCGAAACTGACGTTCTCGGTGAATTCGTTCGCGGCACCAATTTCGACTCTCAACTCTACCTTTTCGAAACCGCTGGCATTTTGGCTTCTCTCACGTCCAAAACACCGGATCGTCAGACGGACCTGTTGTTATCGTTGGTCAAACCTCTTTTGGATGACTTGTCGGTGAATTTGCAGTTGTTTAGAGAAAAGGGATTGAAGATGAAAGATTTGGATAGTTTGGTGCCGATTGTGAAGGTACATCATATTATTATGGCGTTGGGCAACATCGCCAAGGGGTTCCCGGATCATCCGAGTGTGGTTCCCGAGAACTATAGTATGCCCTCGATCGAGGTGTTTTCAGAGATTGCGAGGGTGATTTTGGTGTGTCTTGAGGCGATGAACGTGTTCAAGGTTATTCGGGATGCTGTATGTGTTGTTTTAATTAATCCTTCCCTTGTTTGCTGACTAGAGTTGTTGTGTTGGCCGAAACAGACAAGGTTTGCGTTTGCACGCATACTAGCTACTGCTGGGCCGGCTGTAGCTAGCTTCATTCCTCCGTTGATGGGGAACCTGCTGGCGCATTTCGAACCATCGGAGTTGGTGGATTTCCTGAACTTTATCGGGCTGCTGATTTTTAGATTGAACGTGAGTCGTGTTTTGTTTGTTGTTTTTTTGTTGATATGGAGATAGATACTGATTCGTGGTTTTTTTTTAACAGAAGGACCTGTTTGATGTGATTGATCAGTTGATTGGGCCCTTGAATCTGCATCTCAAGTCGCTTCTGTCACGACCTATTTCTGGAACGGACGATGAGCGCGCGCAGAGTGAAACGAAAAAAGCGTATTTGGCGCTGTTGAATAACATCATGGCTGGGGATTTGCAGGGTATCTTTACCTCGGAACGTGAGTTGTAATGCTTTTGTGTGTACTTGTGTTTTTTTTCTAACCATGGTTTCTCTCTCTCTTTGTATGTCTTTCCAGGAAATTCCGCTAGTATCGAATCTCTACTAGAGAGCATGTTGAGCATAGCGGATGATGTCTCACAACCATCGAATCAGAAAGCCGCTTTTGTTTTCTTTAACAAATGTGTTGCATGTTGGGGTAAACGGACCATAGAGCATGACCAGACCGGATTACCTGGATTTGATCGATTTATTTACGAGCGCATTATCCCACTCGCCTTTCGGGTCCCTTCTTCTCCTAATATCAACTTGAAAGACGGACAGGTCATCGTTGTAAGTTTCAAAAAAGCTTCTATGTTTTTGTGTGGTCCATTCATTGATTTTGACAAATTATTGTTCAGATTTTACATGAAATTTGTCACCTCCTTCAGACGATCATCTCGACGCGAGGCGAAGAAGCGATTAATTTTTACCTCTCTGTTTTTTTCCCTTCACAAAATTGGCCACCTGGGACGGCACTAGAATGTGTATCGATGATGCAGAATACGGATGCTAAAGCGTTTCGCAAGTATTTTATGGAGTTGGTTAGGTCTTCTCGACGTGTATCGTGAATGTGTCCCTTTTTTTTCGACTAGTTATGACTGTATTGCATTCTGTTTTTCCTCCTGCTCTCAGCTTCGTGGTTTGTGTGTGTCTGTGTGATAGTTGACGTTATTGGGGCAAACTGACGCAGTGGGTATGTGAGTGTTGTGGGTAATGCTGCTGTGTTTTTTTCAGACTGCGTTTTTCTTCAGTTCTTGGGTTGTTTGTTTACACGATTGAAACCATGCTGTTTTTTGTATCATTGGATGAATATATAATTTGACAAGGCGTAAGGATATTGTTGTCACGATGACAATCATGATTGAGGCCGCAAAAAAAAGGAAAAGAAAAGATTTGACTGATCATTTTACCTATACATAGTCTGGTGTAACTAATACTTACAAGCGACACCATCAGTTTCCAGTTCCGAGTTTCTGGCAGCAGACTTCTCGTTCAGCTGTGTGATGCTGGTCAATAGTCTGCCAGAGGAATTAATCGTAACTTGATCGTCATTTGAGAAATCTCTCGTCATTTAAGAAATCTCAATACAATCATCAATAAACCCTCCAGAGGACGCCCTCCACCAGAGCGTATTAGCCCGCCATACCAGCAGGAAAGGTCTGCCAAGGCGATGTTCAAGTAAATCTCATTCAAATCATCCTTCCTGCTCTTCTTCTACTTCCTCTCTTAACAATTCTGTCTCAAAGTACAACTTCAAACGTCCCAAACAGATGACACCACCAGCTCACTTCACCCCTACTCTTCTTCGTACTCAACCATCTCTACCGTTACCTACGTCAGGACCAACTGGCCACGTTGGAAGCTGATATCAATACCTTGTTTCTCAATTGTCATGTCGAGTGTGCGACAAGATATGCTCGGGCCATCAGCACCAATATTTATTCTACAACGTGGTGGAATACCGAGTGCTACACTCAAAATAAGTTAGGATTTATCTCCGGATGATTAAGTGTTTCTTGTCCTTAGATAGAGACAGCTGAGACGAGACTCGTTGCGCGTTTGCAACCAGTTCCCTTTTGCCGGCTTCGTCACCAACTGGGATGATATGGATGGAATCAGCTGCTATACGATGTGGCGGATTCGCTATCTGATTCCAGAGTGCATTTGCGGAATCAATAATTGGAGGACACAGCGTCCAATACCACTCCATGAAAAGAAATCCAAAATCGATCAGACTGGCTTAATACCTAGTTCGATGTCACTGCACCCCAATTTTATCTATTCCACTGACTGTATGTATCTATTTGTTATCCACTACTCATGTTCCCCAATAGTCCTCCTCCCTACGTCCCATCCCCTCAAATAGACAACACCACCAAACCCCAATTTTCTCCCGCTCAATTCAATAACAGTCCACCGCCCTCTGGGTTTCGGGTTCCTTTACATACTGACTCTGATTTCGCACCTCCTGATCAGACAGGACCGCCTGTTGCATACGATGTCGACAACTCTCCCATATTCATTGGATCTGCTTTATTCGACACTTCAGTACACCCTTGTAAGATCGGTCCTCACCTCCACTCCCATACATCAGTGCCCTACGGTGGAACCGAGCGAGCTCATAGCGGACGATATGATTTGCTCCCTTTTGTTCCAGAGCAGATGGAATGGGTTCACACATCGTATGGGCAAATCCCTTATGCGAGGCGGCCAGTGGAAGGTGGATATGAAGAGAATGGAGGAAAGCTGTACCACGCACTTGCCGATGTCGATGGACTCCGTGTTCCTGGCAAGACCGGCGAGCATCTGTATGCTATCTCATTTCTTGAGCGTCATTGTCAATTCTAACCTACCTCTCTCAAATAGGAAAGGAGCCAATGTGTCCTTCGGAGGCCAGGAGTTGGTGTATCAGGAGTATGAAATTTTGTATGTAGATCTAGATTTCGATGGTCATGAACTCATCCAACTATTAGATGTTGGAGATAAAGTAGTAGTATTACACCAATGTACATTGTATTTACAAACCTTTATGATATGTACTTTCACCCCGGAGAGTAGCACAAGCTCCACAAGCTAAATGTTCTGGACGATTTGTGCTGCGAGGAATATCTCAATCATTACAATGTTGGTTGATAAACAATAGTACCCACAGTGTACAGACCAAGCAGTTCCATTCACCGACAGGACCGATATTGCTGTTTCCGGTGCTTTGCGACTGCTCACGTACAGTCTTCGGAAGCTTGCGATGATCATCATCAAGACCCAAAGCTTCCTTTTTTCGGAACTGAAGCTCGCTTTGGATCAGAGCAGACCCTGCCTGCTTTCCTCTATCGTCTGTGGAAGAGACTGGGACCGCTCGCCGGTCGATAGACAGATCACCTTGCTTTTTCTTGCCTTGTGATTTGCCAATCGATTTCGAGCGAACAGGTAGGTTACGAGTCTCCCCATTAGATACGCCAGAGCTATCCGTCAAATTGAGAATATCAGAGTTTTCCGTCAAATCGAGAATGTCAGAGTGTTGCAGCCCAATCCGAGAACTTGCTGAATGGGAAGCTGAAAAGTTGAATTCATCCTCAAAATCTTTCCAACCTAAGCCTTTTCCCAAGTAACAATCATCGGCCTTTTTAGATCCTTCCAGAGCTTGTCGCCGCTCAGCGTCTGTCTCTTGAACAATCTCAAGATCACTGTCTGATCCCGCGTCTTCTTCATCGGGCTTCTGGTCAGATGATGGAACGTCTGCAAGAAACAAATCACTATCACCGCTAATAGGTGAGTCAATGTCTACCTCCAATCGAAATTGAAGCGTTCAAACGCCTTTCAGCGGCTAATGCACGCTCTTCTCGTGCACGGTTGCTGACAAGCGTTGAGTCTGAACGTTCAAGGACAAGGAAGTCGACTGATACCTTGCAGCCCTCTTCCCCTTGAAACTTTGAGCGTCGCCGGCCAGAGAGTTACCATCCCCGACAAATGCAAACTTGGAAGTTACCCGTGCACCTGCTTTCCGCCGCTTGGCAGTCTGTCTACCCGTGTGAAGAGACGGTGTGATATGCTGAGCCTGCCGCCTCCGTCGGCGTGCTGGTCTAGAGCGCATTTGCGCCCCACCACACTGCTAGGGAATCGCACAAGTCCCGATGGATGAGGTAAACAGCCACGCACCATATACTCTGGGAAGTCACCCGTCTCTATCCCATCACCAGAGATGCGTACAGAATCGGCCAAGCGAGTACCAGATGACCAGTAGCCTGTAGGAAGGATGAGTGTGAAGGCCTCTAATCTTCATAAACTGACAGGACCATCTCCATAGTACCCTCTATCTTGAAGTTGCCGAACCTCTCTCCGAAGACGTGCCCATAACGCCTGGAATGCAGGACCATGGTTCATATGCTAACGGAAATCAATCACCAGTCATACCCGAACGAGGGATAGATATTACCTTGATATGAGCAAGCTGCAACCGGAGATATGATTGTCAAATCCAACGCTATCCAAAGGAGATAAGCTAACCTCATGACAAAATGTGCTCATCAACCAGGAAGTTGGACAATAGGATCCGTTTGAGCGTCGTAATACTATCTCTGCCCCCATAAAATCAGATTGGTAGTCGCAAAGCGCACGATGTAACGAACCAATTGTCTCGCCATTGTTCCAATTGCGGCCTGAGAATACAGAGTTGTATTCATACTTGTATTTTGTCGGTCAAAAGAACCCATAGATGCGGTGGATCATACCTCCTCGAAGCTGTTGACTGTGAACCCATGTGCTTTCATCACAGGCCGGACTTGGGCTGCTAATGCTCGCAAAAGCTGTCGAGCCCCCTCAGTGTCCCGAGCCTCCGACATTGGAAGAGCTGTTATCAGGTTAATGAATGGATTGGGATTGGGCTCTTTCTCATTGAGACGAAGGTAGACCATGAAGGGAGACTTAAATGACCGTGTCTCGTCACGAGACCACGCGTTTTTTTTAAATTCCATGGACGATTCTCTCGAGCTGCCTGGCTCGTTAGCACAGAAGCCTACAGAACTGCAGCCAGAAGACGATGACCATCTATCTGACGATGAAGAGGGAAATATGGATTGGACAACGCTTTTGTAAAGAAAAAAACTATGTTTTTGCTTATCTCCTTGGAATGCTGAATCTCGCTCGCAGGCCTGCCGCAGCACGTCCGGTCATACCAAAACGCGGCGAAAAAGAGTTTGAACCCAGAGCTCATGGGGGTACAAATCTCCAAGTCCATGTGCTTGAACGGTCAAGGGCAGCTATGTTGGATACCTTGCGGACAACTCGTACTATTTCAAGGCAATGGCTAACTCTCCCCCTCATGGTATGCCTTGTGTACTGATTAGGCCATACCAGCAAGGGAATAAGCTATGGGATTTGGCACCCAAACCTTGGACGGGTACAAGTTACTGTACCTCGTGGGATCCATTTCAATTCCATGGGACACTCTGCGGTTCGATTAACGCTCGATGAAAACGGTTTGGAAAAGGTCAAGAAAAGATTGGAGCTTCTACCAGAAGAAGCCATTTATCTGATAGAGCGAGGAGCTCTTTTCTGCTGGAATGAATCTGATGTACATACTCCTCACCTCCAGGGGTCCGAAGGAATCGCTGGCATCCCAATGAGTGTACAACAAGCATATGCTGAGATGATCGGGAAGGAAAACTTGACTCTGGAGAAATTCCAGGTAGGTTTCCTAACCCCAAAAACAATTCCTCCTCATTTTTTTTCAAGGTCTATGCTTATCTTCGGCGACTTGGATACGCTGTGACTCGAAGCGAAGCTCCGAACGAAGATTACCCATTGCCTCCTCCGTTTGATCTCAAAAAAAGAACGCCAAAGCCACCACTCCTCATGCGCCTCCTATCACCATTCATATTTTTATATTCGAAATTTTTACAGGTATTTATACCTAAATTCAACTGGTGGAAACCCCTTCGTTTAAGCAAGTGGATACACCACAATCATGGTTTGTTTTGACCGACATTCGAGCCTAGTGGCATACTCACCGCCATTGCCTCCTTTCATCAGCGTGGGTGTATCGACACCTTCGATTCCTTCGTTCTGGACATAGCGTCCCTCTATATAACACATGCACTACACCGCACTCGCCTTACAAAGTTTTCTACAACGTCTTCAAACCGTCGACGCCCTTCAAGAAAACAGCGCCTCCCTTGCCTGATTTCCAGGTAGTTGTTGTGAAGTATATAACTTCCAATACAGAACCAAGAATCTAAGCTAATCACTGTATCTAAAAGCGCTCGTACAACGCCCATCCCCACTCTGCATGAACTCTCCACTCTCTTCGATACTCTTCCAGAACTCCCTCCACCTCTTCCCCGCCCGAAACGCCAAGCTTATGACGGAAAATCAGTCAAAGCTCCTACAACCCAGTCTTCTTCGAATGCAAACACTGCGACAACCTCGACGCCGCAGCCTAGACTGACCCTTTTCCAACGCCTCTTCCCCACCATTTTTGGTTCATCACCCTCCGAACCACTGCCCCAAC
>Ga0153924_1001278_pt1 | contig 13126 bp, 13 predicted proteins | sample TSNJ008MetaG_FD_104709 | JGI IMG/M metagenome (GOLD analysis project Ga0153924, IMG submission 104709) | Attine ant fungus gardens microbial communities from New Jersey, USA - TSNJ008 MetaG | ecosystem: Host-associated > Fungi > Mycelium > Unclassified | place: USA: New Jersey, Wharton State...
AGAACTTTTTTCTCATAAACATCTCCTTCCGTATTTCCTTATTAAGGATAACAAAAACTTAATAATATTTATACTATTATAATACTATTTACAATAAAAACCAATATATAAAATATTTTTATTTTACATAAGTATCTCAGAATAAATTTTTTCATATAAATTACATATAATAAAAATGTTAAATTCTTATTATCGCAATTATTTGCTTTAACACTTATATCATACCATTAATTACTATTATTATACAATTTATATTATGATATTAATAATTTAGAACAAAGAGTTTGCAACGCAAACTCCGGCGCCTAATGAAGGAGATGATATGAAAAAATTATTTTTTGCAGCATTTGCAGTGATAATTACCGTACTGGGGGTTACGGCTATTGCATTTCGTTCGTCAGATATTGATATTAATGATGAACAAACTCAAAGCCGAGATAATCTAAATATGGATAATTTAGAGAATAATGAAAGTACTTTAGACAACGAAACATCTAAAACGGATACAGACAATAGTCAGGCGTTAAAACAAATTGAAGACCCCTCCAATCCTCTGATCGTTGAACAGACAAAATTTGAATCAACACCATCACCATCGGTTTCATCAGAGAATTCTGCGACACAGGCGACTTCCCGTTCATCTTCACAGCCAACAACAAGGCAATCTCAGACGCAGCAGACGACTACAAGGTCAACAGCAGCTCAACCGTCGACAGTACGCCCCACAACTAATAATTCAAGCATAACTACGGAAGAGCAAGTAGTAAAATTAGTAAATGATGAGAGAGCAAAGGTTGGACTAAAAGCATTAAGTATTAATGCTAATCTTGCATCAGCGGCATTTATAAGGGCAAATGAAACCGAGATACTATTTTCTCATACAAGACCGGATGGCAGCGGATTCAGTACCGCACTTACACAAAACGGTGTCCGGTTTTCAGGTGCAGGTGAAAACATTGCATGGGGACAAAGTACACCTGCCGCTGTTATGGGTGCATGGATGAGCAGTGCGGGGCATAGAGCAAATATATTAAGTTCAAGATTTACAGAGATTGGAATCGGATATTATAGAAATGCCTCCGGCGTGATTTACTGGACACAATTATTTATTCATTAGTTTTATGTTATGATGTTGGAGTCAAAAGGTATTTTGACCGCTGATACCTATGGATTGCGAAATCCGCCCTATTTGGGCTACATTCTCATGTTTTGCGGGTCCCAAAATCATGCGTTTCATGCAAACATGAAACGCATGCCCTTTTGACCCTGGTATCATGTTATAGAAAGTAGAGAAAAGCCGATTTATGTTATTGCAAATTATAGAATTTGGTGATATGTTATAATTCAAATATAACAGATTAAAGTAAAGTTGGAGAACAGATATGGAAAATAAAATCTGTAGATGCAATATACCGGTTAATTTGCAGCAGGATGAAATGTATAAAAAGATTGAAGAATATATAACTAGAATTGAACCGGATTTATGTGTAACCGATGATGAATATGAAAAGCGATTACAGATTTGCAGTGGATGTGAATGTTTAGTAGGCGGACTGACCTGCCAACATTGTGGCTGCTTTGTATTGGCAAGAGCTAAAAAAATTACCCAAGCATGTCCGAAGCCTGCAGATAACAGATGGAAGTAAAGGACTACAATACAATTAAATATGATATATGAATAATTAGCAAAGATAAGAATAAATTAATAGAAGATAAAGAGATATAATTTTTGTGAAACAGTTCACAATTTGGACACATATATGTTATAGAATACATATAACAAAAAACGAATGGTATATTATACCTAAGTGAAAAGTACCATTATAAATATTATTTTTAATATAATACTTGAATTTAATGTATTTTTTAGGTAAAATATAACAGTTCGTTTATTATTAAATAGGTATAAGGAGGAATAAGGAATGAAGTTAGTACCATTATTCGACAAGATTGTAGTAAAGTTTATTGAAGCAGAAGAAACAACCAAGTCAGGTATTGTTTTGACAAACGCTTCAAAAGAAAAACCGCAAATCGCAGAAGTAATCGCTGTTGGGCCAGGTGGTAGTATGGATGGAAAAACTACAACTATGGTTTCAAAAGTAGGGGATAAAGTTATTTGTCCTAAATATGCTGGTGAGACAATCAAGGTAGATGAGGATGAACTGGTAATTATTAAACAAAGTGATGTATTAGCAGTTGTAGAATAAAATAAGGCTATGAAACAGGAGGAAGATTAGATGGCAAAGGAAATCAAATACAGTGCGGAAGCCAGAGCGGCACTAGAAGTTGGTGTGAATAAATTAGCAGATACGGTTAAGGTGACATTAGGACCAAAAGGTAGAAATGTAGTGTTAGATAAATCTTTTGGAGCACCGCTTATTACAAATGATGGTGTAACAATTGCCAAAGAGATTGAATTAGAAGATGCTTTTGAAAATATGGGAGCACAATTAGTAAAAGAAGTGGCAACCAAGACGAATGATGTAGCAGGTGATGGCACAACTACAGCTACTGTTTTAGCGCAGGCCATGATCAATGAAGGTATGAAGAATTTAGCGGCAGGAGCAAATCCTATTGTATTAAGAAAAGGCATGAAAAAAGCTTGTGATATTGCCGTTAATGCAATCACCGGCATGAGTAGTGAAATCTCTGATAAAACACAGATTGCTAAAGTAGCGTCGGTTTCATCAGGAGATGATTTAGTAGGTCAGATGATTGCTGATGCAATGGAAAAAGTATCAAATGACGGTGTTATTACAATTGAGGAATCAAAGACAATGCTGACTGAGCTGGATTTGGTAGAAGGTATGCAATTTGACAGAGGATATATATCTGCATATATGTCAACAGATATGGATAAGATGGAAGCTAATTTGGACGATCCATATATTCTGATTACAGATAAGAAAATTTCAAGTATTCAGGATATTTTACCATTATTAGAGCAAATTGTTCAATCAGGGTCAAGATTACTAATTATTGCTGAAGATGTGGAAGGTGAAGCATTAACTACTTTAATTGTAAATAAATTAAGAGGAACCTTTAACGTGGTAGCTGTTAAAGCTCCTGGATATGGTGACAGAAGAAAAGAAATGTTAAAAGATATCGCAATTTTAACCGGTGGTCAAGTGATTTCTGAAGAGCTGGGTTTAGATTTAAAGGATACTACGATTGATATGTTAGGCCGCGCAAAATCTGTTAAAATTCAAAAGGAAAACACTATTATTGTAGATGGTCTGGGTGATAAAGCTGAAATTGATGCAAGAACTTCTCAAATCAAAGTACAGATTGAGGAAACCACATCTGAGTTTGATAAAGAAAAACTGCAAGAAAGACTTGCTAAATTAGCAGGTGGTGTTGCGGTTATTCGTGTTGGTGCCGCAACTGAAACAGAGATGAAAGAAAATAAACTACGTATGGAAGATGCTTTAAATGCAACAAGAGCTGCTGTCGAAGAAGGAATTATTGCAGGTGGTGGTTCTGCCTATATTCATGCATCAAAAGAAGTAATGAAATTGGTTGAAGAATTAGACGGAGATGAAAAAACCGGCGCGAAGATTATCTTAAGAGCATTAGAATCACCTTTATATACAATTGTCAGCAATGCCGGACTTGAAGGTTCTGTAATTGTGAATAAAGTAAGAGAAGCAGAAGTAGGTACTGGTTTTGATGCATATGAAGAGAAATATGTAAAAATGGTAGAAGAAGGAATCTTAGATCCAACTAAGGTTACAAGAAGCGCATTACAAAATGCTACATCAGTTGCTTCTACATTATTAACAACTGAGTCAGTAGTAGCTGCTATTAAAGAAGATACGCCACAGATGCCGGCAGGCGCACCAGGTGGTATGGGCGGCATGATGTAATTCATATAAGTAAATATTAATAATTGAGAGCATAGTAGTAAACATTAATATCTATAAAAAACTGATTATATTAAGGAGAGATTCTAATATAATCAGTTTTTTATTTTAACTCTTTATTTTATGTGAAATTGCGGTAATTTAAGAAATTCTTAATCATTTTCCTACTTTTATGTTAAAATGTAATTGCTATACTTGGAACAAATCATTAAGTCTTATATTTATAGGTGAAAGGATTGAAGAAAGATGCAGAATATACTAGTATGTGATGATGATAATGAAATAGTGAATGCGATTGAGATATATTTAACACAGGAAGGTTATCATGTGTTAAAAGCTTATAATGGTGAAGAAGCGATAGAAGTATTAAAGAAAGAAGATATCCATCTATTAATCATTGATGTAATGATGCCAAAATTAGATGGAATCAGAGCAACGTTAAAAATTAGAGAAATCAGCAGTATTCCAATTATTATTCTATCTGCAAAGACAGAAGACTCAGATAAAATTTTAGGATTGAATGTAGGGGCCGATGATTACCTTGCAAAACCGTTTAATCCATTAGAATTAGTAGCAAGAGCGAAATCACAATTAAGAAGATATACGAAACTGGGAAATATCAATAATGAAAGTGAAAGTATATACACAACAGGCGGACTGGTAATTGATGATGAAAAGAAAGAAGTGACAGTGGATGGTGAAACTGTGAAACTGACACCAAGTGAGTATAATATCTTATTATTGTTGGTTAAAAATCTTGGCAGAGTATATACGATTGATCAAATATATGAAAATGTCTGGAATGAAAGCGCAATGGGTGCAGACAATACTGTAGCGGTGCATGTTAGACATATACGTGAGAAGATCGAGATTAATCCCAAAGAACCCCGATATTTAAAAGTCGTCTGGGGTGTTGGCTATAAAGTAGATAAAATATAACGGAAGGAAATAATTTAATGAAAAAGTCAATTGTGACAAAAGTAATATTTAATATTTTATTTGTAGTATGTTCCCTTTGGTTTTTGATAAATTGCTATAAATTGTTAGACAATGGTACGAATATTTATGGAATATTATCAAATAAAAATTATACTGAATCAGATGGAAACAGAGATAATTTTTATCAATACAGCGGTATGTTAATTGAGTTTATTGATTTTCAAGAATCCTATTGTGTTGATAATAAATTAGATACCTCAAAAATGGTCACAGATAAGTACGATATCAAAGATGTATTTGAGAACTTTTCATATAATCAGATAAGTAACAGCTACTTAGGAACATCATATAATGAGGACACTTATGACAATAGTTATATAGAATCTGGTAAAGTATATAAAATAAATGGTATAAAACTGACATATGACGAAGTGGAAAGTATATATAATTTTTATAGCGCTTATGAGACCTATCAAACGTACTTGGTCACTCTAAATGGTCAAAATACAAACTATAAATTCTATGTACAATGGACAGATATAAATGATAAGGAACATATATACAGCAATACATCTGTTGAGGATATGGATGCAAAATATAATGGATATAGTATTTTATGGTCAAAAGATAATTCTAATAATACGGATGGAGTATCCATTCCAACAGAAAAAAGTAATGGGATGAAATTAACGAATTATTATTTAGAAGAGATCAAAAATATGGTATTGAGAAATCGGGGATTTTCAGATAAGAGTTACAAAATAATGCTTGCTGTAGATACTGAATATCCTATAGCAGATAGATTTCAGGAAGATCAGTTAAATTATGAAGACAGCCAGCGATGGATGGCAGTATACTTTAAATCCTTCTTAATCAGTATCATTGGGATGTTAGTTCTTTTAAGTTTTATGATAGTTGGTGCCGGCAATAAAAAAGGTTACGATGGTGTCTATTTGAATTGGTTTGACAAATGGTACACTGAATTTGGTTTTATTGTAACAATGATTGGAATCATCATTCCAATCAGCATGCTCCCGGTGAGATATGTAGAGCATATCAGTGTCTATCCCTATACACTCGGAAGTATTGTCACACAATATAATACATTTGATATGATTGTCATAATTATATTATTGACCTTCTCTATACAAATGGCGGTCTTCGGATTTTTAAGTCTGATTAGAAGGATAAAAGCAGGTACTGTGATTAAGAACTCACTTATATCAACAGTATTTTGCAGTATTAAGAATGCAATTACACCGAGGGGGAAGAATGTGAAATTAGGTGCACATACTCTGGTGGCATTTATCTTTTATCTGGCAGTCAATCTATTCTTATTTATGATTACAGTACCGAGTGGAGAGATAGTAGTATTCTTATTTTTGGAATGTATTGTGCAGCTTGTTACATTAGTTATAATACTGAAATTTTTTGAAGGTTATAGTGAAGTCTATAACGGGTCAAATGAAATTGCAAAAGGTAATCTGGATTACAAAATTAATGAAAATATTTCTGGAAATATGAACAGGGAGATAGCAAGATCTATCAATAATATTGGTGCCGGTCTTGAAGATGCGGTAGAATCCAGCCTAAAGAATGAAAGGCTAAAAACAGATTTGATTACTAATGTATCCCATGATATAAAGACGCCGCTTACATCAATAATGAATTATGTTGAATTATTAAAGAGAGAATACATTGATAATGAAAAAGCAGCAGGGTACATCAAAGTACTGGAAGATAAGGCGGCAAGACTTAAGAATTTGACTGAGGATTTAGTCGAGGCATCAAAATTGAGTTCGGGTGTAGTTAAGCTGAATGTTACAAACATCAATATAATTGAATTAGTAAATCAAGTGAATGGAGAATTTGAAGAAAAATTTGAAGCAAAAGAATTGATGCTTGTATGTAATGTACCGGATGAACCGGTTACTATGATGGGAGACGGACGTAGAATCTGGAGAATTTTAGAGAATATATATAATAATGCATTTAAATATTCATTGGCAGGTACCAGAGTATATGTGGATGTAATTTCTGATAATGCAAAGGTGAGAATATCAGTAAAGAATGTATCAGAGAATCCACTTAATTTTGATGCAAGTGAGTTGACAGAGCGGTTTATTCGCGGCGACGTATCCAGAAATACAGAAGGAAGCGGCTTGGGCTTATCAATTGTGCAAAGTCTTGTGGATTTGCATGGAGGCAGGCTTGATATTCAGTTAGATGGAGATTTATTTAAAGTTGTGATAGAGTTTGATGAAAAAAGGTTTACTTAAAAGCTGCAATTTAGTATAATAGGTTTTAAGCATTTGGCTTAGAATTGATTGTCTTGATTTAGCAGGAGGTATCAGATGAGTGAAGTATTTTTAGAGTGGATTGTAAAAGCAAAGACGACGACTTTGGGGATTGCAGCCAGAATCGGCGGGATATTACTAGTTATTATAGCTGTTCTTTCATTTGTAATATTAGGCATTTATAGTATGATAGCTGTATTTTTCACGGGCTTTTTATTGTATAAGATTTGGCAGTGGACAAATATAGAATATGAGTATAGCTTTCTGACAGGTGAATTAGACATTGACATGATTATGGGACAAAATAGCAGGAAGAGAGTATTTTCTATCTCAATTAATGATACTGAAATAATAGCGCATGAGAAGTCGGACCGTATTGCTTATTTTAATAACCCGGACGTAACAGTTATAGATTATTCAACCGGAATACCAAGTGATGACAAATATGTAATAGCAGCTAATTTAGATGGTAAGAAGACGAAGGTGATATTTGAGCCTAATAGAAAAATGATTGAAGCGATGCGAGAATTGGCACCAAATAAAGTATTTCTTGGTTAGTATAGATATAAAAACTCCTTTGCAATGATTGATGTGTTGAGTTAATGAAAATATAGTGAAATCTCTTTATTTGTATCTATAAATATGATATAAATAGATATAACATATGTGATAAAGGAGAAGATAGTAATGAAAAAAAACATTTACCCGGTTGCAGTAGCACTGCTGTTTGGTCTGACAATCGGAATTTTGATTGGTTATAAGTTTAGCAATAAGGTTGATAATGACCAGAGTAATTCCAATTGGAGTGAATACATAACATTAGGTGATTATAAAGGATTAACAGGAGTAAAACAAATACAGATTGTAACTGATGAAGATATAGAAGAGGCGATTGCAGTTGAATTAACGACAGAAGAGGAAATTACAGACAGAGGCATTAAAAAAGGTGATATCGTTAATATTGATTTTGTCGGAACAATTGATGGAATAGCGTTTGATAACGGAAGTTATGAAGATTATGGCGGATTAGTGGTTGGAGACTATGACTTACTGGAAGATTTGGAAGATGGACTGATTGGTGCCAAGGTTGGTGATGAGCTTAAGATTCCGGTTACTTTTCCTGAGGATTATGATGATAGCAGCGTGGCGGGTAAAAATGCTGAGTTTGCAGTAACTATCAATGAAATAGCAGTAGAAAAGGTTGCCGAGCTAACTGAAGACTATGCCAAAAATACATTGGGATTTGATTCGATTGCAGAATTTAGGATGGCAGTGATAGAAAGCCTGGAGGAAGACAATCGAGCATCAGCAGAGGATGATTTAAAGAACACTTTATTCTCTGAGGTTTTGGACGCTTCTTCACTTAATACATATACCGACGAAATGTATGCTAAATTTCAAAAAATTATAGATACTGAAATTGAAGATGGAGCTGCACAATGGGGCATAGAGGATTCTGTATATAAGCAAGATTTTATGGGTTTGACGGATGATACCGCATATAAGGAATATGTGGAAATCAGAATTTTGGAAGATTTATTATTTGAGGCGATTGCTGATAAAGAAGATTTGAATCTGTCAAATGATGAATACGAAGAAAGTGCGCTGGAGATGGCACAAGAATATGGTTATGATACGGTAGCAGATTTCGAAGCAGATAATTCTAAAGAAGAGATAAAAAGTGTATTATTGAGAGAAAGAGTATTGGATTTTATTGTTAGTAACGCAACGGTAACAGAGGAAATAGTTGCGAAAGAAGAATAATTAAAAAGAGTGTTTGATTAGATCGTTTCGTCTAGTCCTAACACTCTTTATTTATCTTATAGGAAAGCACTACATTTCGTCCTTTACCGGGCAATGAAGTGTAGATGAGGCAGTAATGGATAGTAGAAGATATATAAGAAGAAATAGAAGACGGAAAAAAAGTGGAAATAATAGAAACTTGGTTATATATCTATTATTGCTCACTGTAATATTAATTATAGCAGTTGTATTTGTAAAGCAGCTAGGAACATTATTAGTAAAAGATGATCAAAAAAATAATGCTTTAGTAATTAATGATCAATATGTTTGGCCGGAACTTGATGTAGAGCTGTTAAGTATCAGTCCATATTCAAGACCGGGAACGGTGCTGGAATATATTAATAATGTTGTGATACATTATGTTGCAAATCCGGGATCAAGTGCGATTGGGAACAGAGATTATTTTGAGAATTTATCCAAAGCAAAATCGACAGCAGCAAGCAGCCATTTTATTGTTGGATTGGAAGGGGAGATTATACAATGCATCCCACTGAGCGAAATTGCATATTGTTCGAATAATAGGAATAATGATACAATTGGTGTTGAGGTATGCCATCCGGATGAAACAGGCCAATTTTCTGATATAACATATGAAAAACTGGTTGAATTATGTGCATGGTTGTGCTTACGGTACGGGCTTAATGAAAACGATTTAATCAGACATTATGATGTATCTGGTAAAAATTGTCCTAAGTATTATGTAGAAAATGAAGCGGCCTGGGAACAATTAAAAAGGGATGTCGGATTAAAAATGAAAGTATATCCAGAAAAATAATAGAATTTTATCGAAAAATGTAATAGAATGATAGAAATAAATGGCAAACTATGATATTATAGTTTTGAAAGGATATTTATAACATGGACAGACAAAAACGTATTGCTGTAATAAATGATATTTCGGGGTTTGGAAGATGCTCCGTTACAGTAGCACAGCCTATTATATCTGCTATGAAGATTCAGTGTTGTGCATTACCAACAGCAATATTTTCATCTCATACAGGTTTTCCAGGATACATCTTTAATGATTATACAGATAACATGGTACCATATATGAAACATTGGGAGAAAATCGGAATAGAATTTGATGGTATTGGGACCGGATTTTTAGGATCCAAACAGCAGATACAGATTGTAATTGACTTTATTAAGAAGTTTAAAAATGATAAAACGATTATATTAGTGGATCCAATTATGGGGGATTACGGGAAATTATATCCTACATATACGGATGAAATGTGTATTGAAATGAAACGTTTAATCGAGTATGCAGATGTATTGACCCCTAATCTGACAGAAGCCTGCAGATTATTGGATATGCAATATCCTAAGCGGAAATTATCGTTAAGTGAGTTAAAAAATATTGCCGTAAATTTGTCTAGGAAGGGTCCTGACAGAATCGTGATAACAGGGATTCAAAATGAAGATAATATTATAAATTTCGTATATAATCCAGATCAGAGTTTTGAAGTTTTAGAAGTTGCTAAAATAGGTGAATATCGTTCGGGAACAGGAGATATTTTTTCTGCCATAGTAATAGCGGACTTGGTAAATGGTAAGTCATTTCATGATGCTGTGAAAAAAGCGGTTGATTTTATAACTAAATCAATAAAGTATACAAATGATTTAAAGACACCATTAAATTTTGGATTATGTTTCGAAGAATATGTGCATGAATTAGCAGAATAATAGAAATGAGGAGCAGAATGGTTATATTATATACATTGCAGGATAATAATTTTATCGACATCAGCAATTTAAAAAAGAATCATGATGGATCATTTACAAATAATATATATGTCAATTTAACTAACAAATGTCCTTGTGCTTGTACATTTTGTTTAAGAAGCACAAAGCAGATGATGACAGAAAACAGTCTTTGGCTGGAAAACGAACCTTCCTATAAACAAATAATTGAAGAATTTGATAATACAAACATTGACAATTGTAGGGAAATAATATTTTGTGGATTTGGTGAACCATTAGAGAGAGTTGAAACAGTTATTAAGGTCGCCAAATATTTAAAAGAGCGAAAACTTGATATCAGCATCAGAATCAATACCAACGGACTTGGAAATCTAATCCATGGGAAAGACATAACAAAGTGCCTTAAGGGAGTAGTTGATACAATATCTATCAGTCTTAATGCATCTACAAAGGAAAAATATTTAGAATTAACACGTAATAGATTTGGATTAATGTCCTTTGATGCAATGCTGGAATTTGCAGTTAAGTGCAAAGATTCTGTGCCGCATGTCATACTATCGGTAGTTGATGTGATTGGTGAAGAAGAGATAAAAGCATGCAGAAAAATTTGTGAAGAAATTTCAGTAGAGTTTAGAGTCAGGGCTTTTGAATAAATATTAAGATTGAATTGTATTCATGATAAATGGGGAAGGAGGCAATGGATTTGTTTAGTAACAAGACAGCAAAGTCAAATAAGAAAAATGATGAAGAATTTATGATTGAATTGTATGAGAGTTATTATCCTCTTATGAAGGCAAAAGCTGTGAAATTAACCGGGGATATTAATGTGTCTGATGATATTGTCCAAAATGCGATTATTAAGTTAATCAATAATATAAAAACAGTAAGAAATTTAAATTTTTATGAAAGGACAGCATATATAGTACACACCGTCAAGAGTGTGTCATACGATTATTTGCGTAGGAATGGTCTTGGAATGGAAAAAGAAGAGATATATGAAAATATGCAGCTTTGCAAAGCCGAAGAGTTGTCTGCAGATTCACCGGAAGAAATATATCTTAAGAAAGAACAAAGTGCAGAATTAGACACAATCATGAGCAGGCTTAGTGAAAGAGACAGACAATTGATGTCCTGTAAATACTTTGAGGAAATGACAGAAAGTGAAATTTCGGATGAATTAGGTATTCCTACACATTATATTAGTACATATGTATTTAGAGCAAAAGAACGAATTCGAAGATTATTAGAGGAGTGATATATAATATGAACAGCGAAGATAAAATTATGAAAGAAGCGTTTCATAAATATATGGAGGCTGAGGGAAAACAGTATGCAGAGGAAAAAAAGGTTTATGATAATGATATTCAATTTGCCTTGACCTCTAAAGTAAGAAAAAAATTAAACAGAACAATAAAAGTAGAAAGCAAAAGAAGCAAGAAAATGTTTTCTTTCTCTACAGTATCCAAGGCTGCAATGATAATAAGTATAATAGGTGCATTAGGGACAACTGCTACTGTTCTCTCGGTAAATGGTGCTAAGGGAGAAACGTTAGGACTTAGCTATTATGAAAGTAATGATAATGTATATGTATGTAAAGATGGCTTACAGAATAATCAGGAAGCTGATGAACTTAAGGTTATGTATATACCCCAAGGATTAGAATTGACTGCTGTTGAAGAAAGAGAAGGCAGCAAAATGTACCATTATGTCGGAGAAGGATCCGAGGTTAAAATTATTTTTGAATCATCTGCTGATGCTAAGATTATATTGTCTGGTCAATATGACATTGTAAAATTTGGTGAAAAAGAAGTATTGAAAGTTACTAATACTAGATTTCAATCGGATAGTTATTTGTGGAGTCAAAATAATTGGCTTATTGCAATAAAATGTCAAGGTATCACTGAGGAAGGAGTAAAAAATATAGTACTTGGTATTAAATAAAATAGCAAAAAATAGCGATATAAGTATAAAAAAGTAAAAAAAAAGTAAAATATTTAGATTTAGGTGTTGTGTTTTGATGTTCTCGTTCGTCTATATTAATGAGGAGTTAAATTTAGGACTTATTTGTTATATAGAGTATAATAAACGAAGGGTAATTTGAACGGACGTGAACTAAAAATCCATACATGATGATGTACTTGGAGAACTAAAGGATTAATGCAATAAATGGTAGGGGAAACCGTTTATTGCATTTTTTCTTTGCACCCAGTATCGGAACTGCTGGCAACACTCCACTGGAATGTGCTATCATTTTTTTAATTGACAAAATTTATATAATTTTATATAATATGAGTAATAGTTGTGCGACTGGCGGAGATAATAGGATAACCTATGGGGAGCACAATGAATATATAGCCGACCGTCTGGGCATATCTTTATTTTTAAGTATGCCTGGGCGTTTTTTATCTTATAGGAAAGTACTACATTTCGTTCCATATTAGGAATGGAATCCTATAAGACAAAAAAGCGCTCCGCTAAGGATGCGCATGACGCTTCATAAGAAGATTGTCACTAAAGTGA
>Ga0153924_1001279_pt1 | contig 13125 bp, 9 predicted proteins | sample TSNJ008MetaG_FD_104709 | JGI IMG/M metagenome (GOLD analysis project Ga0153924, IMG submission 104709) | Attine ant fungus gardens microbial communities from New Jersey, USA - TSNJ008 MetaG | ecosystem: Host-associated > Fungi > Mycelium > Unclassified | place: USA: New Jersey, Wharton State...
ACTCCGCGGCGCAGGTGCCGCAGCCACCTGGACCACCACGATCGGAGCCCGCGCTTGATGACCGCCACCGCCGTCGCGCACCCCAACATCGCCCTCGTCAAGTACTGGGGCAAGGCGGACGCGTCCCTCGCGCTGCCGGCCACCGGCAGCGTGTCGATGGGACTCGACGTGTTCCCGACGACGACGACCGTCACGGTGGACGGCGGGTCGGGTGACGGCCTGGAGGCGCGTGATGCGTTCACCCTGAACGGTCGCGTCGTCGAGGACGCTGCGCTGGTGCGGGTCCGGGAGTTCCTCGACCTCGTGCGGGACCTCGCCGGCAGCGACGCCCGCGCGAGCGTCGTGTCCGAGAACACGGTGCCGACCGGTGCCGGCCTGGCCTCGAGCGCTTCGGGCTTCGCGGCGCTCGCCACGGCGGCCTCCGCGGCGTTCGGCCTCGACCTGTCCCCGCGCGATCTCTCCCGCCTGGCCCGCCGTGGCTCGGGTTCGGCCACGCGGTCGATCCCCGGCGGGGTGGCGGTCTGGCACGCCGGCGACGACCAGGGTTCCTACGCCGAGCCGATCCCCGCACCGCCGATGGCGATGGTCGTCGTGACGATCGACGCCGGCCCGAAGCCCATCGGGTCGCGCGAGGCCATGCGGCGGACCATCGCGACGTCGCCGTTCTACCCGGCCTGGGTGACCTCGACCACCGAGACCGTCGGCGACATGCTCGACGCGTGCGCCGCCGGGGACTTCACCCGCATCGGCGAGATCACCGAGAGCAACGCCCTCCGCATGCACGCCACGATCGAGGGCGCGTTCCCCCCGATCCGCTACCTCAACGCCCGCAGCGTCGCCGTGTTCGACGCGGTCGCCGAGCTCCGTTCCGCAGGGGTCGAGGCCTACGCGACCGCCGACGCCGGGCCGAACGTCGTGGTGCTCACCAAGCCCGAGGATCGCGCCGCAGTCGCGTCCGCGCTGGCCGGTTTCGGCGACGTCATCGAGTCCGGCACCGGACCAGGCGCGCGTCTCGTCCGCTCCGAAGGAACGGGGACGCCCGAGCCGGGTGTCGTCCCCGACCAGGAGGAGAGCGCCGAGTGATCGAGTTCCGCGCCCACGGCAAGCTGTTCGTCGCGGGGGAGTACGCCGTCGTCGAGCCGGGGCAACCGTCCGTGCTCATCGCCCTCGACCGCGCCATCACCGCCCGGGTGACGGAAGGCCACGGTTCGGGCAGCGTGCACTCCGAGGAGTACGGGCACCTCCCCGTGACGTGGACCCGCGCGGACGACGGCATCGCGCTCGACACCGAGCACCACCCGTACGACTACGTGATGGCGACCATCGACCTCGTCGAGAAGCTCCGGCAGGAACGGGGCATCGCCCCGCGCTTCCACGATCTCCGCATCCACAGCCAGCTCGACGACGCCAGCGGCCGGAAGTTCGGGCTCGGGTCGTCGGCGGCCGTGACCGTGGCGACCGTCGGTGCGCTCGACCGCTTCTACGGACTCGGTCTGTCCCAGCGGCAGCGGTTCCAGGTCGCCCTCCTGGCCACCATCCGGGTGAACCCGCGAGCGTCCGGTGGCGACCTCGCAGCGAGCACGTTCGGCGGCTGGCTGCGGTACAGCGCGCCCGACCGTGAGCACCTCGCCGGCATGCTCGACGGTCGGACGGTGTCCGAGATCCTGACCGACGCGGACGCGTGGGAGGGCTTCGACGTCCAGCGGCTGCCCGCGCCCGAGAACCTCGAGCTGCTCGTCGGCTGGACCGGGTCGCCGGCGTCCACCACGAAGCTCGTCGGCGTCGTCCGTCGACACCGCAACGGCGGGTACCAGGCGTTCCTCGACGAGAGCCGCACCTGTGTCGACGACCTGACCACGGGCCTCCAGACCGGCGACGCGTCGATGACGTTGGACGCCCTGCGTCGCGCGCGCGTGCTGCTGCAGCGCCTCGGCACGTCCGTCGGGTCGCAGATCGAGACCGAGCGCCTCGCCACCCTGTGCGACGTCGTCGAGGCGGCCGGCGGGGCGGCGAAGCCGTCCGGTGCCGGCGGCGGCGACTGCGGCATCGCGCTCGTCCCGGCCGACACCGACCTCGCCGGCATCCACCGCGCCTGGGAGGCGCACGACATCAGACACCTCAGCGTCGCGGTGCAAGCGCCCGAAGGGAGCGTCGAATGACCGACCTGCTGACCCCGATCCCCACGAAGTGGGTGGGGCCGATCCGCATCAGCGGCAACGCGGTGGAGGGCGAGCACGAGGTGCCGCTCGCCACGTACGAGTCGCCGCTCTGGCCGTCCGTCGGCCGTGGCGCCCGCATCTCGCGCATGGTCGAGGGTGGCATCGTCTCGACCGTCGTCGACGAGCGCATGACCCGCTCCGTCGTCGTCCGTGCCGACAGCGCGGCCGCCGCGCACCTCGCGACCGGGCGCATCCTCGCCCGCCAGGACGAGCTCGAGGAGATCGTCGCCGGGCAGAGCCGGTTCGCCAAGCTCATCGAGGTGCACCCGGAGATCGTCGGGGACCTCCTGTTCCTGCGCTTCGCGTTCACCACGGGCGACGCCTCCGGGCACAACATGGTCACGCAGGCGGCCGACAAGCTCCTGCCGGCGATCCTCGCGTGGGAGCCGGGCCTGCGGTACGTGTCCGTCTCGGGGAACTTCTGCACCGACAAGAAGGCCACCGCCGTGAACGGCATCCGTGGCCGCGGCCGGAACACGATCGCCGAGATCGTCATCCCGGGCGAGATCGTGTCGAAGCGGCTCCGCAGCACGCCCGAGCGCATCGCCGAGCTGAACGTCGCGAAGAACCTCGTCGGGTCGACCATCGCCGGTGCCATCCGCTCCGCGAACGCGCACTACGCGAACATGCTCCTCGGCTTCTACCTGGCCACCGGGCAGGACGCGGCGAACATCGTCGAGGGCTCGCAGGGGATCACGTCCGCCGACGTCCGCGGCGACGACCTGTACTTCTCGACCTCGCTGCCGCACCTCATCGTCGGCACGGTCGGCAACGGCAAGGGTGGCGACCTGCCCGTCGTCGAGGACGCCCTCGTGCGCCTCGGCTGCCGTGAGGACCGCGAACCGGGTGCCAACGCCCGTCGTCTCGCGGCCCTGTGCGCCGCGACGGTCCTCTGCGGAGAGCTCTCGCTGCTCGCCGCGCAGACCAACCCGGGCGAGCTGATGGCCGCCCACGTCGCGATGGAGCGTCGCGGCGCCAAGCCCGCCGGAGGCGCAGCATGACCCGCATCGGCATCCACGACCTCGCCGTCGCGACCGGACACCACGTCCTCGAGCTCGACGACCTGGCGGAGCGCCTCGGCGTCGACCCGGCGAAGTACCACGTCGGCATCGGGCAGGACGCCTTCAGCGTGCCGGCCCCCGACGAGGACATCGTCACGATGGGCGCCGCCGCGGCGAAGGAGCTCGTCGACCGGCACGGCGTCGAGGGCATCCGGACCGTGCTGTTCGCGACCGAGTCCGGCGTCGACCAGTCGAAGGCCGCCGGGGTGTTCGTGCACGGGCTGCTCGGCCTGCCGCAGAACGTCCGCGTCGTCGAGCTGAAGCAGGCCTGCTACGGCGGGACCGCTGCCGTGCAGCTCGCCCTCGGCATCGTCGCGCGTGCACCGCGGGAACGCGTCCTCGTCATCGCCGCCGACGTCGCCCGCTACGACGTCGACACCGCCGCCGAGCCCACCCAGGGTGCCGGCGCGGCCGCGATCCTCATCGCCGCCGACCCCGACCTGATCGAGATCGAGCCCGCCGCGGGTGTCTTCACCGCGGACGTCGACGACTTCTGGCGCCCGAACGACCGGTCCACCGCGTTGGTCGACGGCCGCCTGTCGGTCAGTGCCTACGTCGACGCGTTCGTCGGCGCGTGGGACGACCTCGCGGCCCAGGGCGGTCCGGCGTACGAGGACATCGTCCGCTTCGTGCACCACCAGCCGTTCACGAAGATGGCACTCAAGGCGCACCGGAAGCTCACGCAGCACGTGGGCGTCCCGTTCGACGAGACCGAACTCGCGCTCGGCTTCACGTACAACAAGCAGACCGGCAACACGTACACGGCGTCGCTCTGGATCGGGCTCGCGGCGCTGCTCGACCTCGACGACGACCTCGCGGGGGAGCGGATCGGCCTGTTCAGCTACGGCTCGGGCAGCGTCGGCGAGCTCATCACGGGGATCGTCCAGCCGGCGTACCGGGAGCACCGTCGGCAGGGGCGCGTGCGGGACCTCCTCGCGGCCCGGGTGCCGCTGACGGTGGACGCGTACCGGGAGCTGCACGCCGCGGGTGCCGCGACGAGCGAGGACGTCGAGCGTCCGCACGTCACGGCTGCGCCGTACCGGTTCGCCGGCGTGCGTGGCGGCGCCCGCCGCTACGAGGCGACCGCCTCGGCCTGACGCGACCCATCGCGAAAGCGACAGATCCCCGCGGAACATCCGCGGGGATCTGTCGCTTTCGCGGGCCGGACGTGGCCACTGCGCGCGATCTGTCGCTTTCGCGGGTCCACCCGAACCGGAGACGGACTGGAGGCGCGGTGCGGGCCCGCCACGCGCCTCCAGTTCGTCCCGTGCTCACGCCGCGGCGGTCAGCACCTCGCGTTCCAGACGCGCGTAGCTGGCCTCCATGCCGTCGGTCATGCCGGTGGCCTGGACCATGTCGCGCTGCGCCTGGTCCGGGTACGTGATGAGCAGTGTCATGAGCGTGACGCCGTCCGCTTCGTCGAACTGCAGGTCGTTGACGTTCGCGGGGAACGGCGCGCCGGTCATCCGCTCCGTGCTGACCATCCGCCGTTCGGGCTCGATGACGAGGTTCTCGCCTTCGAAGCCGAACGCCTCGCCCTCGGTGTCGCCGACCGGGGCCCAGGCGTTCCGGAACGAGCCGCCGACGACCAGGTCGTTCTCGCACACCGTCATCTCCCACCCGTCCGGGCCGAGCAGCCACCGCCGCATGAGCTCCGGCTCGGTGTGTGCGCGCCAGAGCAGGTGCCGAGGCGCTGCGAACGCGCGGGTGATCGTGACGTGCGTGTCGTCGACGACGTCGGTGACCGTGCCCTTGCCGAGGGCGTACTCGCGCAGGTCGGCCAACACGGTGTCGAGCTGCCCGAACGCCTGCTCGTAGCCCTCGAGCATGCCCATCCGGATCATGGCGTCGAGGTCGGCGGAGGACGCGAACGAGGTCAGCACCGTGACCCGGGAGCCCTCCCCGACGCGCTCGAACGACAGGACGGTCTCGCTCGCCGGCAGGGACTCGTCGACCGTGCCGTCCGCGTCGGCGAACAGGTCGCGGAAGGTGATCCGCTCGGGTTCCTCGGCCGCGGTGACCTGCCAGAGGGCGTGGAACCGTTCGCCCTGCGGTGAGGTCATCCGGTAGTCGGCGCGGCCGCCGGGACGGAGGTCGAACGACGTGAACGTGGCGGGGAACCCGGGCGGACCCCAGAACCGCTCGAGCTGGCGCGGGTCGGCGAACGCGCCCCAGAGGCGTTCGACGGGGACGGGGAACTCGGCCACGAGGGTCATCGTGAGTTCCTCGGGGTCGGTGTGGACGGACGTGGTCGGCATCAGTGGCTCCCTTGTTCTCGGTCGTGATCGCTGCGCGGCGCGTGGTCTGCGTCTTGGTCGCTCCGCGGCGCGCGGTGGGCTCCCAGCAGTGCGTCGAGGCGGTCGATCCGCCCGCGCCAGAGGTCGGCGTAGGCGTCGAGCAGCCCGCGGACCCGGTCGATCTGTCCCGGTTCGGCGCGCACGATGCGGGTGCGTCCCCGGGGTTCCTTGGTCACGAGTCCTGCTCCTTCGAGGACGGCGACGTGTTTCTGGACGGCGGCGAACGACATCGCGTAGGCGTCCGCCAGCTCGCTCACGGACGCCTCGCCGACGAGGGTCCGTCGGACGATGTCGCGCCTCGTCGCGTCGGCCAGGGCGTGGAACACGCGGTCGACCTCGGCATCGCTCAGTTCGATTCGTACAACCATTTGGTTGCACGTTACGCCGGTCGGGACCGCTCCGCAACGGCTTCCTCGGTATCGTTCGCGGGTGACGATCGTGTGGTGGGTCCTCGGTGGACTGGTGGTGGTGCTCACGGCGTCCCTCCTGGTGGTCCGGGCCGTGGTGGGGCGGATCGTCCTGCCCGGGACGGACCGCTGGACCCCGGTGCTCGAGGTCTCGGACGATTCGGTGCTGCTGCCGATCACGGACGACACCCTGCACGCGGGGGAGTACGGCCTGTGGCACGACGGCGCTGGGCACACCACGGTCGGACCCGTGCTCGAGGTCGATGAGTCCGCGGGCACCGTGCGACGCGCCGTCCTGCGGACCACCGGTGACGTCGGGTCCCGGGTGCGGTGGAGCGGGCACGTGCACCCCGACCCTGCCGCGATGGGGGTCGACTGGTCCGAGGTCGCGCTGGACAGCCCGGTCGGACCGGCGCCGGCGTGGATCGTCCGACCGTCCGACGGCGCCGACCGGTCCTCGCGCACCTGGGCCGTGCACGTCCACGGCATCCGGACCACCCGGGTGACCGCACTCCGGACCGTCCCCGCTGCCCTGGAGCTCGGCTGGACCTCGATCGTGCCCTCGTTCCGCGGTGACGGTGAGGCCCCGCGGGAGGGCCGCGCGTCGCACCTCGGCGCTCGCGAGTGGCCCGACGTCGACGCCGCGCTCGACCACGCCGTCGCCCACGGTGCCGAACGGATCGTCGTCGTGGCCTGGTCGATGGGCGCGACGATCACCCACGAACTGCTCGGCAGGTCGGCGCACCGGGACCGCGTAGCCGGGGTCGTCCTCGTGGCACCCGCGCTCGACTGGGAGGCCACCGTGCGCTCCCAGGCCGCCCGTGCCGGGGTGCCCGGTGTCGTGGTCGGGGCGGCGCTCGGTGCGATGGCGTCCCCGCTGCTCTGCCGTGCGGTCGGGCTCCGGTCCCGCGTCGACGTCCGGACGCTGTCCTGGCTGCGGCGTCCACCGGCGCTGCCCCCGGTGCTGCTCGTGCACTCGCCGGGGGACACCACGGTGCCCTTCGCCGTGAGCGAGGAGTTCGCGTCGCGCCACCCGGACACGGTCACCCTCGCGGTGAGCGCGCCGGCCGAGCACGCCTGGGAACGCAACGCGGACGCGGTCTGGTTCGACGAGCAGGTCACCGCGTGGGCGGACCGGCTCGGCTGACAGCCCGTCCGGTGTACAAGGACACATGGGCCATCTGATCTACGCGGGCGAACAGCTCGACCTCGCCGTGGACGACCGCGCTCTGACGCACCTGCAGATCGTCATCGTGAACCTGCTCCGTCGGGAGCACCGCTTCGTGTTCTCGTGGAAGGACGACGTCCTGCGCGGCGACGGCCGGAGCGCGATCTGGCTCCACCCGGACGTGAGCCTGCACTTCAAGTTCTCCGGCAGCCGCGTCCCCTCGATCAACCGCAGTTGGCTCGAGGAGCTCTACGCGGCCGCGACCTCCGGCTCCGGTCTGGTCCTGACCCCGGAGCCGCCGGACACCAGCACCGCGGAGGACTCGGCGTGGTCGCGAGCCGTGGTGCCGGGCGACGCACCTGACGGCTCGGGGCGCTAGCACGACCCGTGTGTCCGGTCAACGGGTTCCGCACGGACGTGCAAGGCCGTAGGTTGTGTGTCACCGCGAGCGTCCGCGCCGGCCCAGGGAGCCGGAACGGGTCCGCCGGCGGTCGAGGGGGGAACCACGCGACGCGCGAGGGAGTCCCGGATCAGGAGTCTCCCAGCCCTCAGCGCCCCCTCACCGTCGTCCCGGTCGCGGATTCGGGTTCCGCACCGGGACGACGGCGTCGGGCGTGCGCACGCGCCGTCGCACGCTGCGGAGCCGGCCGTCGCGCCGCCCCGGGCACGTGGCTCAGTACACGTCGCGGACGTACCGCTTCCCGCGGCGCATGTCAGCGAGGTACGCCTGCGCGTCGTCCTCGCCCTTGCCGCGCTGCGACCAGATGACGGACAGCAGGGCCGACTCGACGTCCTTCGCCATCCGGGAGGCGTCGCCGCACACGTACACGTGCCCGCCGTCCTCGAGCCACCGGTACAGCTCCGCGCCCTGTTCGAGCATCCGGGTCTGCACGTAGATCTTCTCGGCCTGGTCGCGCGAGAACGCCAGGTCGAGGCGGTTCAGCACGCCCTGCTCCTGCAGCGTCGTGAGCTCGTCCTCGTACACGAAGTCGGTGTCGCGGTGCTGGTCGCCGAAGAACAGCCAGTTCCGGCCGCTGGCTCCCGCGATCGCACGTTCGTGCAGGAACCCGCGGAACGGTGCGATGCCGGTTCCGGGGCCGATCATGATCATCGGCGCGGACGGGTCCGCCGGCACCCCGAACGAGGCGTTCGGCTGCAGGTACACGTCCACGGTGCCGTCGGGTGAGACCCGGTCGGCGAGGAACGTCGACGCGACACCGGCGTACATGCGGTGCGGGTCGCCGTAGCGGACGGACGCGATCGTCAGGTGGATGCGGTCCGGGTGCGCGAGCGGGCTGGACGAGATCGAGTACTGGCGGGCCTGCAGCGGTCGGAGGTTCGGCAGCAGTTCGTCGAGGCCCGGTGCCGCGGGACCGGCGTCGCGCAGGAGGTCGAGGACGTCCCGTCCCCAGAGCCAGCGGTCGAGTTCGTGCTTGTCCCCGTGCGAGACGACCGCGGCGAGCTCGCTCGACGGTGCGCGCTGGACGAGGTCGGCGATGAGGTCCTTCGAGGGCGTCCGGATCTCGCGGTCGGTCCGCAGGACCTCGGTGACCGGTCGACCGTCCAGCGACTCGGAGCCGTTCGCGCCGACCTGCTCGAGCAGCTCGCCGACGAAGACCTCGTCGTTGACCGGCACGACCGCCAGGGCGTCGCCGGCCGCGTACTCGATGCCGGAGTCGCCGAGGTCGAACTCGTAGTGCCGGATCTCCTTCGCGCTGCGCGGCGAGGAGAGCAGCCGGTTCTCGACCAGCTTCGACGGGAACGGGTTGCGCTTGTTCCACTGGGAACCCGGCCTGGAGGCACGGCTCGCGCCCGCCCCGCCGGACGCGGTCGCCGACGTGGCCGGGGCGCCGGCGGGGCCGGACGCGCCGGGTTGCGCGCCCGCTTCTGCCGCGAGTCGGTCGAGCACCGCAGCGGTCCACAGCGCAGCCGGGTCCTCGAAGTCCACGTCGCAGTCGACACGGTCGTTGATCCGCGTCGCGCCGAGCTGTTCGAACCGGGTGTCGAGGAGCTTGCCGGCCTGGCAGAACTCGTCGTAGCTGGTGTCGCCGAGCCCGAGCACCGCGTACTGCAGCCCTTCGAGCCGCGGCACGGTGGTCGCCTGGATCGCGTCCCAGAACAGTCCGGCGTTGTCGGGCATCTCGCCCTCGCCGTACGTCGAGGTGACGACGAGCACGTGGGACATCCCGGCGAGCTGCTCCGGCGTGACGGCGTCGAGCGCGGTGGCACGACCGCCGAGCCCGCGGGCCTTCGCGCCGGAGACCAGCTCGTCGGCGAGGAACTCCGCGTTGCCGGTCTGCGTGCCGAACAGCACGTCGATCGTCGTCGTCGGAGCGCCGCCCGAGGCACGCTTGCCCGCGGCGGCGATGCCCGCGATGAAGCCGGCGAGCCAGGATTCCTGGGCGGCCGAGAACGGTGCGTCGACCGGGATCAGCGATCCGGTCGGGGGCAGGAGGCTCACAGGGACACCGCCTCGGTCGGCGCCAGCGGTGCACGGCCGGCGATGTCCTCGAGCGCCGCGTTCGCGAGCAGCTCGTCGAAGCGGGCCTCGCGGACGCGGCCGTCGTTCTTGGCGTTCTGGTGCATGATCCACCCGGTGGTGCCCGGCGCGTCCATGCTGCGGTTGTTCCGCTGCGTGAGCGCGCGCTTGTAGTCGTCGAGGCGCTTGATGGCGATGAGGGTCGCGAGCTGGTCGTCCGCGAACCGGTCGAGCGTGCCGCGCAGGTACTTCACGACGCGCTGCTTCACGAAGAAGTCCTCGGTGAGGACGAGGTTCTTGACGGCCTCGGTCACGCGCGGGTCGTTCGGACCCGCGGCACCCGGGACCCGCTCCAGCGCGAGGTCCTGCGCGACGCCGAGCACCGTGTACGACGACAGGAGCGAGAACATGTCGTCGCCCTGGTCGCCGAGCGCCGGGGCACGGCCGCCGAGCACGGCACGCTGGTCGCGGTAGTCGACCTTGAACGCGCGGAGCTTGTCCGTCGCGATCGAGGTCGCCAGCTCGTCGAGCAGCTCGTTCCGGCTCGCCGCGGCCAGGATCTCGCCGGCGTCCTGGGTGAGCAGGAGCGCCCGGGGCATGCCGACGTACACGTGCTGGCGCGTGGTCTCCCAGTCGGCGAGCAGACGCTCGGCCAGCGCCGAGCCCGTCGCCTCGAGGTGCCACTCGAGCAGCAGGCGCGCGGCGGCCTCGTGGAAGGACCCGCGCTCGGTGTCGGTGACGGGGAACACGAGGAGCGAGTCGGTGCTCGCGCGCTCGGTGACCTGACCGGACGGGTCGTACTGGTACAGGAACCCGCCGGACATGCCGTTGCCGAGGCCCTTGCCGAACGACCCGAGGTTGAACACGGCGCCGCCGGTCATGTACTCGCAGCCGAAGTCACCGACGCCCTCGACGACCGCGCTCGCCCCGGAGTTGCGCACGGCGAACCGGTCGCCGGCCTCGCCCTCGACGAACGTGCGACCGCCGGTGGCGCCGAACAGGGCGAAGTTGCCGACGAGGACGTTGCCGCCCTGGTCGGTGCTGCCGCCGCCGGGCGCTCGGACGATGATCCGGCCACCGCTCTGGCTCTTGCCGACGCCGTCGTTCGCGGTGCCGGTGTGCTCGAGCACGATGCCGTCGTTGTTGAACACGCCGTAGGACTGCCCGGCCGACCCCTGGGTACGGATCGTGACCGCGCCGTCCACCAGGCGACGGCGACCACGGTCGTCCGTGGTGATCGCCGGGTGCCCGGACAGGTCGCTGTCGCGCAGCTCGTGGTTGAGGAGCCGCTCGACGTCGATGCCGAGCTGACCGCCGACGGACTTGTCGCTGTTGCCGAGCAGCACGCCGTGCACGAGCACGTGCTCCTGCTCGTGGTCGACCAGGGCCGTGCGGACCCGCTCGAGCAGCGCGTCGTCGGTGTGGAAGTCCTTCTCGAGGTACTCCGGGTCCTCGACGACCTTCTCCGGGACCTGCGCGAGGAGCGCCCGGACGTCGAGGCGTCCGACGCTCGCCGGGTGGTCGAGGAGCTGCAGCAGGTCGGTCCGGCCACGGGCCTCGCGGAGGGAGCGCAGGCCGAGGCGGGCGAGGATCTGCCGCACGTCGTGCGCGATGTTGAGCAGGTACTGCGCGAGCGCACGTGGGTCGCCCTCGAACGCCTCGGCGTTCGTGGTCAGGCCGGCCGGGCACTTCACGTTGCAGTTCTTCGCCATCACGCAGCCGAGCATCATGAGCGCGGTGGTGCCGAACTCGAAGCTGTCGCCGCCGAGCAGGGCGCTGGTGACGACGTCGCTGCCGGTCTGGTGCGCGCCGGAGCAGCGCAGCGTGACCTTCTGGCGGAGGCCGTTCGCGACGAGGGCCTGGTGGACCTCGGCCACGCCGATCTCCGCGGAACGACCCGCGTACTTCAGGCTCGTGACGGCCGCGGCACCCGTGCCGCCGGTGTTGCCCGCGACGTTGATGACGTCCGCGCCGGCCTTCGCGACACCGACCGCGATGGTGCCGATGCCCTCGGAGGACACCAGCTTCACGATCACCCGGACACGGGCGGCCTTGCAGTCGTGGATGAGCTGCGCGAGGTCCTCGATCGAGTACGTGTCGTGGTGCGGCGGCGGGGAGATGAGTTCGACGCCGGGCGTGCCACCACGGGCCGCGGCGATGTCCACCGTGACCTTCGGCGCGGGCAGCTGACCGCCCTCGCCGGGCTTCGCGCCCTGGCCGATCTTGATCTCGAGCTCCTCGAGCATCGGGTCGGCGAGGTAGCCCGCCCAGATGCCGAACCGGCCGGAGGCGAACTGCTTGATGCGCGAGCCGCGGATGGTGCCGTAGCGGGAGTGGTGCTCGCCGCCCTCGCCGCTGTTCGACATGCCGCCGACCATGTTCGTGCCGTGCGCCACCGCCTCGTGCGCGGTCGCGACGAGCGCGCCGTGGCTCATCGCGCCGGACGCGAGGGTCCGGGTGATCTCGTGGGCCGGCTGGACCTCGTCGAGCGCGACGCTGTCCGGGGCGCTCTCGAGCAGCACGAGCAGGTCGACCGCCGTGCCGGTGGCGCGCAGCGTCACCTGGGTCTCGTCGACGGAGTCGACGTCGACCTGGCCGGGGTGCAGCAGCGCGAGGCCGTCTGCCAGGGCCGCGTGGCGCAGTGCACCCGTCGTCCCCGTCGACGTGAGCTGAAGGCGGAAGCGCTCCGTGCCTCCAGGCAGAGCGTCGGACGACGACGGACGCGAGCCGGACAGACCGCGCACCGTGACGCTCGCGTTGCCGGTCGTGGCGAAGCGGCCGAGTTCGCGGGCGAAGTCCTCTGCCGTGTCGATGCCGGTGACGTCCGCGGGCAGCGCGAGCACGTCGCGGAGGGCCGCGGGACGGCGCGAGCGCTCGTCGTGCGTGGTCTGCAGGAAGGTGACGTAGCCCGGGGTGATCCGGTGCGCGTCGATCTCGGCGTCGCTCAGGCGGTCGTACCCGGTGTTGCGGTACGCCGTGTCGGTGATGCCGAACGCGTCGTCGAGCTGCCCGAGGGTGAGGAGCCGGAGCGCCTCGGAGTCACCGGAGCGCTCGAACGACGGACGTTCCTCGGTCATGCCGCCGAAGCCGCGCACGCTCGCGACGCCGAACGAGTGCCCGGCGCCGTCCGAGCGCTCCTTGAAGAGACCGAGCATGGGCACCTGGCCCTCGGACTCGACGCTGCGGGCGCGCTCGTGCCAGTCCGTCGCGGCCTGGGCGATGCGGGCGAAGCCGACACCGCCGACCGGGGCCTGCATGTGCGGGAAGACCCGGGCGAACAGGTCGTCACGGGTGTCGAGGTAGTTCGGTTCGAAGAACTCGCCGCCGATGTAGCTCTCGGCGGTGCAGAGCCCGACGCGACCCATCGTCTTGGCGAGGGCCTTCTCGGCGGCCTTCCGGAACTGCTTGAGCGCGAGGTCGGTCGCGGGTCGCCCCGCGGCCCGGGGCGGCGGGGCGGGGCTCTGTCCCCCCCCACCCCACCCTCGCGGAAGGGC
>Ga0153924_1001280_pt1 | contig 13118 bp, 13 predicted proteins | sample TSNJ008MetaG_FD_104709 | JGI IMG/M metagenome (GOLD analysis project Ga0153924, IMG submission 104709) | Attine ant fungus gardens microbial communities from New Jersey, USA - TSNJ008 MetaG | ecosystem: Host-associated > Fungi > Mycelium > Unclassified | place: USA: New Jersey, Wharton State...
GCCTCGTCCGTGAGGGTGTAGATGATCTTGGCCATGCTGGCGGGTACTCCCTTGTTCGACCGTCGGTACGTCCACGGTACTCGTGGCGCAGGATGTCTCGACATCAAGATACATGGTGCGGCCCGCGTCCGGCAGGTGCTCGGCAGACGCCCTGGAGGCGCACCGGCGACACATAGGAACGCCCGGTGGACTGGTCTTCCGCAGTTCCCGAGCCGCAGGAGGGTGACCATGTCGACGACGCGTCAGACGCCGGAGGAGTTCGGGTGGACCGCGGAGGACCTGCGCTCCGCCTACGCCTCGGACGGCAGTGGCCCGTACCGGTACGCCCCGGACGGCAGTGGGCCCTTCTCGTACGACGTCGACGGGTCCGGTCCGTGGCTCGTCGGCCCGGAGCCCCGGCGCGGGCCGGCACGGTTCGCCCCGCGCGACCGGAGCGGGCGCGGGCGACTCCGCCGGATCGGGACCGCCTGCACCGCCGGGGCCCTCGCGCTCGTGCTCGCCGTCGGCAGCGTCGCGGTCATCGCCCACGCCGCCCCTCCACACCCCTCGGTCCAGGCGAGTGTTCTCCACAGCGGTGAGCCCGACGGGACCTGATCGCGCGGACGGTGCCACGCTGGACCGGTGACCGAACTCCTCGTGGTCGGCGTCATCGCCGTCATCGCCATCGCGGGTGCTGCCGTGCTCGGGCCCCGCATCGGGGTCGCGGCGCCGCTCGTGCTCGTCGTCGTGGGGATCGTCGCGAGCCTGCTGCCGTTCGTCCCGGACGCCGAGATCGAACCGGAGTGGATCCTGGCGGGGGTCCTACCACCGCTGTTGTACTCGTCAGCGGTGTCGATGCCGTCGATGAACTTCCGGCGCGAGTTCGGCGCCATCAGCGGCCTGTCGGTGCTGCTCGTCATCGCGTCGAGCCTGGTGCTCGGCCTGTTCTTCGCCTGGGTGGTGCCGGACCTCGGGTTCTGGTGGGGGATCGCCCTCGGGGCGATCGTCAGTCCCACCGACGCCGTCGCCACCTCGATCGTCAAGCAGACCTCGGTGTCGCGCCGGGCGATCTCGATCCTCGACGGCGAATCGCTGCTCAACGACGCGACCGCGCTCGTGCTCCTGCGCACGGCGATCTTCACCGCGGGTGCATCGTTCTCGTTCTGGGGCGCGCTCGGCGACTTCGCGAAGGCCGTCGCCATCGCCGTGGCCATCGGCTGGTTCGTCGGCTGGTTGAACGTCTTCGTCCGCGCCCGCGTGCCGAGTGCCGCGGTGAACACGGCACTGTCCTTCGCGGTGCCGTTCGTCGCCGCCCTGCCGACCGAGCACTTCGGCGGGTCCGGGCTCGTGGCCGCGGTCGTCGCGGGTCTGTTCACCGGCATCGTCGGGCCGCGCAAACTCCCGCCGGGGCACCGACTGTCGGACGCGCAGAACTGGCAGACCATCGAGCTCGTGCTCGAGGGCGCGGTGTTCCTGACGATGGGGCTCGAACTCGCGTCGATCCTCGGCGACGTCCAGCGGGAGCACGCGGGCATCGCACCGGCGCTGCTGATCGCCGTCGGCGCCCTCGTGCTCACCGTGCTCGTCCGTGCGGCGTACGTCGTGCCGCTGCTGCTGGCGCTGTCGGCGAGCGCCAAGCGCGGCGAGCGGATGCAGGAGCGCTTCGCCGAGATGCACGCCGGCGACCGCGACGCGATGAGCGAGGTGATCCGCGAGCACCGGCCCGGCAACCGCGCGCCCTCGGAACGAGAGCTCGACCGGTTCACGACGCGCGTCCGCCGCACCCTGGCGGACATCGCGTACTACACGAAGGCACCGCTGGGCTGGCGGGAGGGCACCGCCGTGGTCTGGGCGGGCATGCGTGGAGCGGTGACCGTCGCCGCTGCGCAGACCCTGCCCGAGGGCACGCCGCAGCGATCGCTCCTGGTCTTCATCGCGTTCGCGGTCGCCCTGTTGTCGCTCGTGGTCCAGGGCGGCACGATCGGCCCGCTGCTCCGGCGGATCGCGGCACCGGCACCGGACACCGCCGCGAAGGACACCGAGGAACGCCGGCGACTGCTCGACCTCATGCGCGGTGCTGCCGAACAGGTCCCGGGGACGCGTGAACAGCCGCCGGCGACGAACGAGGAGCTCCGGGCCGCCGACCCGGCCGAACTCCGGGCGTGGATGGGCCGCGAGAAGGCCCGACGGCTCGCGGTGCTCGAGGCGCAGCGCGCGGCGATCCTCGATGCCCGCGACGACGGCACGTTCGACGCCGAGGTGCTCGAGTCGATGCTGCAGAACCTCGACGCCGAGCAGATCGCCCTCGAGCTCCGCGGGGCACCTGCCCGCTGACGGCTGTCGCGCCGGTCAGGTGCCGATCGAGACGCGGAACACCCGCACGCCGGCGGCCCGGAGTGCTGCGAGCCCGAGCCGCATCCGCATGCTGCGGAACGGCCGCTCGAACCCCGACGGTGCCGCTGCCGCGTCGATCTGGTGCAGCACCTCGGAGGTCAGGGTGCGCTCGACCTTGGGCGCCAGCCGCGTCAGACCCGAGACCGTCACGACGATCCGGACGGCGTGCGGCACGAGCAGCGGGTCGATGAGCTCGGCGGCCTCCTGCGCACGGTGGAACGCGGGGTCGTCACCGGGGCGTCGGATCGCGATGACCGCGAGTTCGGCGGCCCAGGTCTCCTCCGGGTCCGGCAGGTCGTCCACCCCGATGACCCGCATGCGGGCGGCGTCGATGCCCGCGCGCACCGCGGCGGCGCGGAGCACGGGCAGGAGCTCCTGGGTGCCGGCGAGCACGACGTCGGCGGTGCCGAGGTCGACCTGCGCGGGCCGCTCTCGCGGCGATCGGGCCATGGTGCGGGTCCTTCCGTCGCTTTCCCACGACGCTACCGATGTCGGACGGTCGGGGGACGCCGGAGCCCGCAGTGGTCAGGGGGCTCCCAGCCGCGCCGGTAACGAAAAGATCACGGTGGGGCCTGTACAAAGCGACAGAGTCGTGCAGAATGGTGGGCGGCCATGACGACTGCACCCGAACTCGACCAGCACCCGGAGACCCCGGTGGTGCACCTGTCCCGTCGCGCTGCCCTCGAGGCCGAGCGCGCCGCAGCCCGGAAGCCCCAGCGCCGAGCAGGCAAGTCGGAGAAGCCCGCCGAGGCAGCAACGGTCGCGAAGCCCGCCAAGGCAGCGAAGGTCATCGAAGCAGCCACGGTCGCGAAGCCCGTGGGCCGCCGCGCCACCGCAGCCCGCGCGACCACCGAACACGTCGACACCCGCATCACGCGCGTGGTCCGCCGCCCCGCCGCGACCGTGACGAGCGTCACGAAGGCCCCACGGGCCTCCCGGTCCGGTCGTGCCGGGCGGATCACCCTGACCAGCGCGGCTGCCGCGATCGCGATGTTCGCCGCCTCGGCGATGCCCGCCCACGCCAGCGCCGGCACCTCGATGGCGACCTCGACCATCGCGCCGATCGTGCGGACCCAGGACTACGCGGTCACCCAGGCGGTCACCGCGACCGGACTCGACCGCGACGGGTTCACCGTCGGCGGCGGCACGACACGCACGGTCGTCACTGCGGACGGCACGGCGGACGCGAGCGGCATCGCAGGCGAAGCCGTGTCCTACGGCGGGGCCGTCCGATCCCCGTTCCCCGGCCCGGTGCAGATGAGCTCGGGCTTCGGCTACCGCTCGGCACCGTGCGGCGCGTGCTCCTCGCTGCACCAGGGCCTCGACTTCACGCCCGGCATGGGAACGCCCATCGGCGCCGTCGCCGCCGGCACCGTCCGGATCTCGGGCACGTACTTCTCGTACGGCAACGCCGTGATCATCGACCACGAGATCGACGGCCGCCAGGTGTCGACGCTGTACGGGCACATGATCCCGGGATCGTCGCCGCTCAAGGTCGGCGACCAGGTCGAGGCGGGCCAGTTCATCGGCCTCGTGGGCTCCTCGGGTGTCTCGACGGGCGCGCACCTGCACCTCGAGGTCCTGATGGACGGCGTGACCCCGATCGACCCCGAGGCGTGGCTCGAAGCCCGCATCGGCCGCTCGCTCACCACGTAGCGCCGAAGCACGCACAGCAGACGTCGAGCGCTGGTGGGGTGACATCCCAGCAGCCCTGTGCAGACTCACAGGCATGGACGATCACCACAGACCGCCCGCCCGTCGTCGATCCGAGGAAGCTGCCCACTGATGGGCGCCGACACCTGGATCGCCTTCGGGCTCGTCATCCTCTTCGTGCTCGTCGGCGGGGTCTTCGCCGCTGCCGAGATCGCACTCGTCTCGCTCCGTGAGTCGCAGTTGCAGCAACTCGAACGCCGGGGTTCCCGTGGCCTTCGCGTCGCCGAGCTCGGACGCGACCCGAACCGGTTCCTCGCGGCCGTGCAGATCGGCGTGACCGTCGCCGGGTTCTTCTCGGCTGCGTACGGTGCCTCGTCGATCGCACCCGACGTCGCGCCCCTGTTCACCGGCCTCGGACTCGGCCAGGGCGCCGCCGAGACGGTCGCCCTCGTGCTGATGACCCTCGTCATCGCCTACCTGTCGCTCGTGTTCGGCGAGCTCGTGCCGAAGCGACTCGCGCTGCAGCGCGCCGAGGGCTTCTCGATGCTCGTCGCGCCGACCCTCGACCGCTTCGCGACCCTGATGCGCCCGGTGATCTGGGTGCTGTCCGCCTCGACGAACCTGGTCGTCCGTGCACTCGGCGGCGACCCGAACGCCCGCAGTGAGTCGATGAGCACCGAAGAACTCCGCGGACTCGTCGACGAGCACACCGGTGTCGACGAGCAGGGGCGCCGGATCGCCCGGAGCGCGCTGGACGCCGGTGACCGGATCCTCCGTGAATCGATGCGCCCCTGGTACGACGTGTCGACGATCGACGCAGGACTGACCATCGCCGAGGCCACCGACCACGCGATCGAGGTCGGACACACGCGGTACCTCGTGACCTCCGGCGGGCGCGACGAGGTCGACGGCTTCGTGCACCTCCGCGACCTGCTCCGGCCGAGCGACCCGTCCGCGCCGGTGTCGACCCTGGTCCGCCCCGTGTTGGCGCTGCCGGAGACGAAGTCGCTGTCGGGCGCCATCGCGGACATGCGGACCGACGGACACCAGATCGCCCTGGTCGTGGACGAGTACGGCGGCAGCGCGGGCATGGTCACGCTCGAGGCGCTGCTCGAGGACCTCGTCGGCCGCATCCGCGACGAGTACGACGAACCGACGGCCGAGCACGACGGCGTGGACGGGTCCACGGTGCTCGAGGACCTCGTCGCGGACGGCGGCCCGGCGCTGCCCGACGGCGACTACGAGACCGTCGGCGGGCTCGTGCAGGTCCACCTGGACCGCGTGCCCGAGGTCGGCGACGTCGTCGCCGCAGGCGGCCACCGCCTCGAGGTGACCGCCATGGACGGTCACCGGGTGGCGCGGGTGCGGATCACGGCCGACGTCGGCCCGTAGACGCGACCGCTTGTGCTCGGAAGGCCCGTGGCGGCACCGCCACGGGCCTCCCGTCCGCCCGGCGGGTACCGCCAGTGCCTGCCGGACGGACAGCACTGCCACGTACGCTCTCCCCATGGGTATCGACGTGCGCAACGAGATCCGCGACTTCCTGTCCTCCCGACGGGCGCGCCTCACGCCGGAGCAGGTCGGCATGCCGTCCTTCGGCGGCGGCGTCCGCCGCGTCCCGGGGCTCCGGCGCCACGAGGTCGCCATGCTCGCCGGCGTCAGCGTCGACTACTACACACGACTCGAGCGCGGATCGCTGAAGGGCGTCTCGGACAGCGTGCTCGAGGGCCTCGCGAGCGCACTGCAGCTCGACGAGGACGAGCGCGTCCACCTGTGGGACCTGACCCGGCTGGCGAACTCCGGCGTCAAGACGATGCACCGGAACGTGCCCACCCGGGTCCGCCCCGGCGTGCAGCGCCTGCTCGACGCGATCACCGGGGCGCCGGCGTGGGTGCGCAACGAGCGTGGTGACGTGGTCGCGACGAACGAACTCGGTCGCGCGCTGTACTCGCCGATGTTCGCCGGCCCCGGGCGCCCCGTGAACACCGCCCGCTTCACGTTCCTCGACCCGGCGGCCCGAGACTTCTTCCCGGACTGGGCGCAGACCGCGAAGGACGCCGTCGCCGTGCTCCGTGCGGCCGCGGTGTCGAACCCGTGCGAGCCCGGACTCATCACCCTCGTCGGGGAGCTCTCCACGCGCAGCGAGGAGTTCCGCGGCTGGTGGGCCGCGCACGACGTCCGACTGCAGCGTGCCGGCGGGAAGCGCATCGACCACCCGATCGTCGGCGAACTCCGGCTGGCGTACGAGGCGCTCGACCTGGTCGCCGACCCCGGTCTGACACTGTTCACGTACTCGGCCGAGCCGGGAAGCGAGACCGAACGGTCGCTGGCGCTGCTCGGCACCTGGGCGGCGACGGAGCGGGCCGAGCAGTACGCGGCCCTGCGCGAGTCGGAGTCGGAGTCCGAGTCGGTCGACTGAGCGCTGGTCGGCCCCGGACGCCGTCCGTAGGCTGACGTCGTGACCAGGACGACGGACGGATCAGCCGGGGCCGCCGACTCCGCCCGCAGCGGCCAGGGGCACCGGCAGCACCGCCGACCCGAGCCCGCGTTCGCCCGCGCGATCGCGAAGGCCCTCGGCGACGCTCGCAGCGTGCTGGACGTCGGCGCGGGTGTCGTGTCGTACGCGCCCACCGACCGCGACGTGACCGTGGTCGAGCCCGCCGGGTCGCTGCCCTTCGACGACGACGCGTTCGACGCCGCGATGACGACCTTCTCGCTGCACCGGTGGGGCGACCTCGAGCGCGGGCTGGCCGAGCTGCGCCGGGTGACGCGGGGCCCGATCGTGATCCTGACGTGCGACCCGGCCCGCATCGAGGACTCCTGGCTCGCCGAGTACGCACCCGAGGTGATGGCGACCGAGGCCCGCCGACACCCCGCGCTCGACCGCATCACCGACGCACTGGGCGACGACACCGTCACGAACACCCCGCTGCCGATCCCGTTCACCTGCGTCGACGGGTTCTCGGAGGCCTACTACGGCCGTCCGGAACGCCTGCTCGACCCGGGTGCCCGGAACGCGGACCCGGCGTGGAGCTCCGTCGACGAGTTCACCGCACGGCGATCGGTGTCGGCCCTCCGCACCGCGCTCGACTCCGGCGAGTGGGACCGGCGCCACGGGGCGCTGCGGATCCAGCCCGCCCACGACGGCTCGCTCGTCCTGGTGACGGCCGTCCCCGCCGCTTGACAGGTCGACGTAGGCTGGTCGCGTGAGCTTCCAGGAGGTGGTCGGCGCCCGTTACGCCGGCATCAGGGCGTGAGGCCCCCGGTCGTGCCCGCGGGCACGGCCGCCCTCGTCGAACCCTGACCTCCTCCGCCCGGTGCGGTGTGCGTCCGCACGCCCCGGGCCCGCTCGAAAGCGATCCACCATGCTCCCCATCACGGAGAAGACCCTCCGCACGTCCTTCGTCAACGCCTCCCGCAAGGAGACGACCGACATCACCCTGCCCGCCGGCTTCGAGACGCTCGACTGGGACGCGTTGGACTACCTCGGCTGGCGCGACCCGAAGATCGGTCGGCGTGCGTACGCCGTCGTCCCGACCCTGGACGGCGAACTGATCGGCATCCTGTTCCGGCAGGCCGAGGCGTCGTCGCGCTCACGGGCCCAGTGCTCGTGGTGTCAGGACGTCAAGCTGCCGAACGACGTCGCGTTCTACAGCGCGAAGCGGTCCGGGCCGGCCGGCCGCAACGGCAACACCGTCGGCACGCTGGTCTGCCAGGACTTCCAGTGCTCGCGGAACGTCCGGAAGCTGCCGCCGCCCGCGTACGAGGGCTACGACGTCGAGGCCGCGCGCCTGCGGCGCATCGAGGACCTGCAGCTGCGCGCGGCATCCTTCGCATCGGAGGTCTGAGACGCCGGCGTCGTGCGCCCGCAACGCGACGGACGGCGGACGGGAGGCACGGGGCGGGGCCGCCACGGGCCTCCCGTCCGGCAGATGCGACCGTTTCAGGGCCGCGGGTCACGTTGCGGGGGAAACCGCCCGGTAACGCGGGTGAAACGGTCGTTCCGTAGCCTCGGCACATGGACCTCGGCGACCTCGACGACGCGACCGCCCCCGACGCCGCGGCGGTGATCCGGAGATGGGCCGACGTGCCCGCGTGGGTCGACGCCCTGGTGGCCGCGCGCCCGTTCGGGACGGTGCCGGCGCTGCTCGACCGCGCGCGCACCGAGTCGGCGTCGTGGGTTGCGCCGGAGCTCGACCACGCCCTGGCCCAGCACCCACGGATCGGGGAGCGCACGGCCGACCCCTCGTCGGCCCGCGAGCAGTCGTCGATGCGCACCGCCGACGACGACGTGGCTCGCCGGATCGCCGACGGCAACGCCGCGTACGAGCAGCGCTTCGGTCGGGTGTTCCTGGTGCGGGCCGCCGGCCGGACCCCCGAGGAGCTGTTGGCCGAGCTCGACCGGCGCCTCGCGGGGGACCCGGCGGCCGAGACGCAGGAGGCCGCGGCTGCCCTCGCCGACATCGCCCTGCACCGCATCCGTGCCACCTTCGCCGTCCCGCACCTGACCACCCACGTGCTCGACGCCACCACCGGCACCCCGGCGGTCGGTGTCGGCCTGACCCTCAGCACCGTCGTCGGTGCGGTCGTCGCGACCGGCACGACGGACGCCGATGGCCGCGCCGCGCTCGGCCCCGACGTGCTCGCGCGCACCGACCACGTCCTGCGGTTCGACACCGGCGCCTACTTCGGCTCCACCGGGGCCCCGACCTTCCACCCGTTCGTGACCGTGGCCTTCCGCGTCACGGGCACCGAACACCTGCACGTCCCGCTGCTGCTGAGCCCCTTCGCCTACAGCACCTACCGGGGGAGTTGACCGCCGGGTCTAGGCCGAGGGCTCGCCGCGCGATCCGCGCGGGTCGGGCAGCGCGATCGGCGCCGTCGACCGCACCCCGTCGTACGAACCGACCGCCGGGTCCTCGCCGTACCGCTCGGCCACGGAGCGCGACCCGAGCAGCAGGTTGAGCAGGATCGCGGCGACGGCGCCGGCCGAGATCCCCGAGTCGAACACCAGCGTGAACCAGGTCGGGAACTGCCCGTAGATCTCCGGGGCGACGGTCGGCAGCAGCGCGATGCCGAGCGGCAGCGCCACCACGAGGACGTTCCGGTTGTCGAACCGCACCTTCGACAGCGTCCTGATGCCCGAAGCCGCGACCATGCCGAACAGGGCGACACCGGCACCACCGAGCACCGCGTGCGGGATCGCCTCGACCACCGCGGCGACCTTCGGCACCAGGCCGAGCACGACGAGGATGCCGCCGGCCGCCGTCGCCACGTACCGGGAGCGCACGCCGGTCAGTGCGACGAGCCCGACGTTCTGCGCGAACGCCGTGTACGGGAACGTGTTGAACACCCCGCCGACGACGGTGCCGAGTCCGTCCGCCCGCAGGCCGTCGGCGAGCGTGCGCTTCGACACGGGACGCCCGGTGACCTCGCCGACCGCGATCACGTCGCCGGTGGTCTCGGTCATGATCACGAGCCCGACGACGAGCATCGACACGATCGAGGCGAGGTCGAACGTCGGCAGCCCGAAGTGGAACGGCGTGACGACGGCGAACCAGCCTGCGTCGGCGATGCCCGACCCGTCGACCATGCCGGGGACGAACAGGGCCACGACGGTGCCGAGCAACAGCCCGAACAGCACCGACACCCGCGCGAGACCGCGCGGAGCGAAGCGTTCGACCAGGACGATCACGAGCAGGACCCCGGCGGCGAACGCGACGTCGAGCGGGTCCGCAGCACCGTCCTCCCCGCCGTCGGTCACCCAACCGGCCGCGACGCTCATGAGCGACAGGCCGATGATGAGGATGACCGTGCCGGTGACGATCGGCGGGAACAGCCGGACGAGCTGCGCGAACCACGGCGCGACGACCACCATGAAGACCCCGCACGCGATCGTCGCCCCGTAGACGGCGGTGATGCCGTGCTCGGTGCCGATCGCGATCATCGGGCCGACCGCGGCGAAGGTGACGCCCTGCACGAGCGGCAGCCGGACCCCGAACCGCCAGAAGCCCACGGACTGCACGATCGTGGCGAGGCCCGCGACGAACAGGTCCGCGCTGATGAGGAACGCCAGGTCGGCACGGTCGAAGCCGAGCGCACCGCCGACGATGAGCGGGACGGCGATCGCTCCCGCGTACATCGCGAGCACGTGCTGCAGGCCGAGCGGCAGGAGTCTCGCGAGTGGTGGGACGGAGTCCACTCCGTCGTCACTCCGGGTCGTGCGCGGTGTCTTCTCGGTCGTCATGGCGTCCCCTTCGAGCGGTGGTCTCCCTGTGCTCCGGACGCTATGCAGCCCGTGTTTCCCCGGGATGACGGACGTGGGTCGCGTCGGTCACCGGGCTCCGGCCCGAAACGCACGCCGAGACGGACGGGAGGCCCGTGGCGGATCCGCCACGGGCCTCCAAGCCGTCGTCCGGTTGCGTCAGCGACCGATGGTCGACATGTCGGGGTAGCGGTCGCCGGTCGGGACCGGCAGCGCCGACAGACGCGACAGCTGGTCCGCGGTGAGGGTCAGGTCGGCGGCGCCGACGTTCTCCTCGAGGCGGGAGACCCGCTTCGTGCCGGGGATCGGCACGATGTCGTCGCCCTGGGCCAGCAGCCAGGCGAGCGACACCTGCGCCGGGGTCGCGTCGGCCTCGGTCGCGATCTCCTTGACCGCGTCGACGATGCGCATGTTCTGCTCGAACGCCTCTTCCTGGAAACGCGGGTTCGCCAGGCGGAAGTCGTCGGAGTCCAGGTCGGACGGCTTCGTGATCGCACCGGTCAGGAAGCCACGGCCGAGCGGCGAGTACGGCACGAGGCCGATCCCGAGCTCACGCAGGGTGTCGAGCACGTCGCCCTCGGGGTCGCGCGTCCACAGCGAGTACTCGCTCTGCAGGGCCGTGATCGGGTGGACGGCGTGGGCCTTGCGGATGGTCTCGGCTCCGGCCTCGGACAGCCCGATGTGCCGGATCTTGCCCTCCTGCACGAAGCCGGCGAGCTGGCCGACGACGTCCTCGATGGGGACGGCCGGGTCGACGCGGTGCTGGTAGTACAGGTCGATGTGGTCGGTGCCGAGGCGGCGGAGGGAGCCCTCGAGCGCCTCGCGCACGGACTCCGGTGCGGAGCTGATGCCGCGGCCCCGGGCGGGCGTCTCCTCGCCGGCGGTGTGGGTGATCAGGCCGAACTTGGTCGCGATGACGACGTCGTCGCGCCGGCCCTCGAGCGCACGGCGCAGGAGTTCCTCGTTCGTGTAGGGGCCGTACGCCTCGGCCGTGTCGAACAGGGTGACGCCCAGGTCGATCGCGCGGTGGATGGTGCGGATCGACTCCGCGTCGTCGGTGCCGGCGCCCGTGTAGAAGGCGCTCATGCCCATGGTGCCGAGGCCGACGGGTCCGACCTCGAGGTCTGCGAGCTTGCGTGTCTGCATGCTGCAGGTCTACTCCGGGTGCGCCGCTCGGAGGAAGGCACTGCCGGTGCCGGTCAGACACGGGCACCGTTCGTGTGGATCCTCCAAGGTCCACGCGGGGCAGCGCGGCCTTCTGGTGTGATCGGCGCGTGAACCTGTACTTCCGGCTGTTCCTGTTGCGCCTGCGTGTCCGCCTCCGCCCGACGACGGATGGACGGCGGCCGTCGCTCTGGGACGCGGCACGCACACCGTTCCGCGTGACCCTGACCGACCTCGACCCGCTGCGGCACGTCAACAACGGGAAGTACCTGTCGATGCTCGACCTCGGGCGGCTCGACCTGATGCTGCGGTCGGGGTTCTGGGGCGCGATCGCGGAGCGCGGCTGGTACCCGGTCGTCTCGGCGCAGACCATCACGTACAAGCGGTCCCTGACGCTCGGGCAACGGTTCGAGCTCGTGACCCGGGTGCTCGGCGTCGACGACCGGGCCGTGTACCTGGAGCAGACGTTCGTCCGTCGCGGAGCCGTCGTCGCCCGTGCCGTCGTGCAGGCGCGGTTCCTGCGACGCTCCGGCGGGACCGTCCCGATGACGGACCTGCTCGACGCCGTGGGCGGAGCACCAGCTGACCGCGAACTGCCCGAGTGGGTGCACGGGTGGGCGGGCGCCGTCCGGATCAGCAGCACCGCCTGACGGTCACGGAACGGCGACAGTTCCCGGCTCCGTTGGATGGCATCGCACCGCCGGCGCTACGCTGCGAGCACGGGGTGGACGCCCCGGGACGGAAGGGGAACGTCATGGTCGTCGTGTGGATCGTCGTCGGAGTGGTCGTGGCCATCGCCGCGCTGCTCACCGTGCTCGAGGTGCAGAACCGCCGTCGTGCGAAGCGCCTCGCCCACCTCGAACCCGTCGACCCGACCCTCGGCGCCCGCTCCCTCGCCGACGCCGAGGCAGCGCACTCGATGACCGAGGGCCTCGCGAAGTCCGCACACCCCGGCATCACCGGTGCCGGCGGAGGACTCGCCGGCTCGTGAGCCGCACGTCGACCCGGCGCGCCCTGCTCGCCGGGGGCGTCGGACTCGGGCTCGCCGGGGTCCTGGCGGCGTGCACCCGGCCGGACCCCGCTCCCTCGGGCTCGCCGCGACCGACCGCCAGCGGCTCCGCCGAGCCGACGAGCACACCGACGCCGGGCGGCCCCGACTCGTGGGACGCCCTCGCCGCCGCGGTCTCCGGCACGCTGCTCCGGTCCGGGTCGAACGGGTGGGACGGCGCACGCGTGCTCGAGAACCCGCGCTACGACGACGCCGATCCGCAGGGGATCCTCCGGGTCGCGGGGATCCCCGACGTGCAGGCCGGCCTCGCGTTCGCGCGCACGACCCACACGCCCGTCGCACTGCGAGCGGGCGGGCACTCGTACACGGGGTGGTCGGCCGGTGGCGCCCCGGGCACCGACGTCCCGCGGTCGCTCGTGATCAGCACGCAGGACCTCGACGACATCGAACTGCACGACGACGACACCGTCACGATCGGCCCGGGCGCGCAGCTCGGGGACGTCTACGCCGCGCTCGCGAAGGCCGGTCGGGCCATCGGCGCCGGCTCGTGCCCGACCGTCGGCATCGGCGGCCTGACGCTCGGCGGCGGTGTCGGCGTGCTCGTCCGGTCGTTCGGGCTGACGTGCGACCAGCTCACGGGGGCGACCGTCGTGA
>Ga0153924_1001282_pt1 | contig 13113 bp, 14 predicted proteins | sample TSNJ008MetaG_FD_104709 | JGI IMG/M metagenome (GOLD analysis project Ga0153924, IMG submission 104709) | Attine ant fungus gardens microbial communities from New Jersey, USA - TSNJ008 MetaG | ecosystem: Host-associated > Fungi > Mycelium > Unclassified | place: USA: New Jersey, Wharton State...
TATAATAACCGTATATATTTGTGGGAATAAGTGGGAAGAAAGAAATCCCCTATATTTAAAGCTGCAAATTATAATAAATTAATTTTCTGAAATAACAGGAGGAAAGCACAATGGTATTCGAAAAAATCAGAGAGATGATAGCAGAACAAACAGGTAAGGATGCAGATGAAATAACAATGGAAACAAACATTAAAGAGGATTTAGATGCAGATTCTTTAGATTTATTCCAAATCATTAATGACATTGAAGATGAATTCGGAGTTCAATTTGATGACACTGACGCAGTTGCTACAATTGCTGATGTTGTTAAATATGTAGAGCAAAAGCAATAATTATAGACGAACTTTGAAGCTACGAAAGAACAATTGGTATATGGTATCATTATTCTGATTGTTCTTTCTTTATAATCAAAAAGTATTTTGACTATCAAAATATTAATAATAGAATATAAAATGCAGTATCGAAAGCCAGCTTACGATATGCGGAAAAGAGGAATATATGGGGATTGCATTTATCTTTAGCGGACAGGGCTCTCAATATGTTGGAATGGGAAAAGAATTATATGATAACTATTCTTGTGCCAGAGAAGTTTTTGATAAGGCTGATAAAGCTTTGGGATTTTCTATAAAAGATATCTGTTTTGAGCAAAAAGAAGCATTAAATCTGACAGAAAATGCCCAGCCTGGAATCTTAACAATGAGTATAGCGGCATTTGAAGTATTAAAGGAAAAAGGTATTCAGGCAGACGTAACTGCGGGCTTAAGTTTAGGTGAGTATTCAGCTTATGTAGCCAGTGGAGTGTTAGACTTTGAAGAAACTGTAGCATTGGTAAAAAAACGTGGAAAATTTATGACAGAAGCAGTACCGCTTGGAGAAGGCGGTATGTATGCAATAATTGGATTAGAGAATAAATTAGTCGAAGAGGCTTGTCAAGAGGCATCTGAGATTGGATATGTAAGACCGGCAAATTATAATGCACCGGGTCAAATAGTAATTGCAGGCGAGATGGCAGCAGTTGGCAAAGCCGCTCAGATAGCAAAAGAAAAGGGCGCTAAAATGGTAGTAAAGCTTAACGTGAGCGGACCTTTCCATACAGGATTACTGCAGCCTGCTGCGGATAGATTAGCAGAGGAGTTAAAGCGAATAAGTGTGAAAAATATGAAGATCCCCGTATATACAAATCTAACCGCGTCTAGAGTATTAGATAAAGATGATATCAAATATATTCTAAAGGAACAAGTTATTAGCCCTGTCAGGTGGGAAGAAATAATTATGAAAATGTATCATGATGATGAGATAGATACTTTTATCGAAATTGGCCCTGGAAAAGCATTAAGCGGCTTTGTAAAAAGGATATTAAAGGGAGTTACTGTTCTGAATATAGAAGATTTAGCTTCGTTAGAAAAAGTAGCGAATACCATATGCGGAAAAGAGGAATTATGTTAAAAAATAAAACAGTTGTGGTAACAGGTGCCGCAAAAGGAATTGGAAAAGCAATTGCGTTGGAATTTGCAAAAAAAGGAGCGAACATTGTACTTAATTACAGGAGTACAGTAGACAAAGCATTAATACAAGAAATTAAGGGGTATGGAGTAGGGTGTCTTCCGATACAGGGAGATGTCAGCAATTTTACTACAGCCCAGACCATGATAAATACTGCCAAAAATGAATTTCAAACCATAGATGTTTTAGTTAATAATGCCGGTATTACGAAAGACGGCCTGTTGATGAGAATGTCGGAAGAAGATTTTGACTCAGTAATCAATGTGAATCTAAAAGGGACATTTAATATGATAAAGCATGTAAGCGGGATAATGCTAAAGCAAAAAAGCGGAACGATTATTAATATGACTTCGGTTGTGGGCATAATGGGAAATGCAGGGCAGGCTAATTATGCATCCGCGAAAGCCGGTATTATAGGTTTGACAAAGTCAACGGCAAAGGAATTAGCTTCAAGAGGGATTACCTGTAATGCAATTGCCCCTGGGTTTATTCAGACAGATATGACAGATGTACTAAGTGATTCGGTAAAAGAGGCAATGAAAAATGTAATTCCTCTAAAGCAGTTTGGTCAAGTAGAGGATGTAGCGAAAACAGCCGTATTTCTTTCTAAAAGTAAATATATCACAGGTCAGGTGATTCATGTAGATGGCGGAATGATTATGTAATGAAAGAATATAGCGGCGGATTGGAGTGAAAAATGGAAAGAAGAGTAGTGATAACAGGAATGGGTGCAGTGACACCACTTGGGTGCAGTGTTGAAAAGTTTTGGGATGGTCTGAAAAATGGAGAATGTGGGATCGACTATATAACTAAGTTTGATGCATCTGGCTTTAAAGCTAAAATTGCAGCGGAAGTAAAAGAATTTGATCCGGAGCAATTTGTCGAAAAGAAAGATTTAAAACGAAATGACATGTATTCCATTTATGGCATTGCTGCAGCTGTGCAGGCTTTTGAAGACAGCGGATTAGATATATCTAAAGAGAATGCTGACAAAGTCGGCGTTATTGTAGGATCTGGAATTGGAGGGCTGGGTACGATTCAAGACAACGTAGAAAAACTTTGTGAGAAAGGACCTAACAAAGTAGCTCCGCTTTTTATTCCGATGGCAATCAGTAATATGGCGGCAGGTCTAATTGCAATTCGTTTAGGTGCAAAAGGGTTATGTCAGAATATTGTAACCGCATGCGCATCCGGTACAAATTGCATTGGCGATGCTTTCCGAAATATTAAACATGGTTATCTGGATGCATGTATTTCCGGTGGGACAGAAGCCTCTATAACAGAAATAGGTATTGCTGGTTTTAGCAATATGAAAGCACTGTCAACAAATGAAAATCCTAAGGATGGCTGTAAGCCATTTGATAAAAATAGAAATGGGTTTGTAATGGGAGAAGGTGCAGGGATTTTAATTTTAGAAGAATTAGAGCATGCAAAACAAAGAAATGCTAAAATATATGCAGAAATAGTCGGGTATGGAGCAACAGGAGACGCCTACCACATGACATCACCACATCCGGATGGAGAAGGTGCATACAAAGCCATTAAGCTAGCGATGGAAGAAGCAGGTATTACGCCAAAAGAAGTTGGATATATCAATGCGCATGGTACAAGTACAGGACCAAATGACAGCGGAGAGACAAAGGCTGTCAAGTTTGCATTAGGAGAGGAAGCGTATCATACGCCAATCAGCTCAACAAAATCAATGACAGGCCATCTGCTGGGCGCCGCAGGCGCGATTGAAGCAATTGCCTGTGTTAAGGCTTTAGAAGAGGGATTCTTGCCACCGACAATTAACTATAAGGAAAAAGATGATGAATGTGATTTAGATTATATTCCCAATATCGGCAGGGCAGCTGATATTACCTATGCTTTATCAAATTCATTGGGATTTGGCGGGCATAATGCAGTAATCTGCTTAAAAAAATGGAATGACTAATTATATGGTATAGGAGATAGAGAAAATGGACTATAATCAAGTAAAAGAATTGATTGGAATTATACAGCAGACAGATTTTACAAATTTTGAATTAACAATTGATGGTGTATCGGTTATAATGCAGAGAGGTCATGCAGAATCTAAAAAATTAAAAAATGCAGATAGCGCAGAAATGATCAGCAATATAGACTATAAAACGACTGCTGCAACGGATACGTCTGTAGTTAAACAGGCAGAATTACCGAAAGAAGAAATAAAAGGGAATATTATAAAGTCTCCAATTGTAGGAACATTTTATGAAAGCGCATCCCCAGATAAGCCACCATTTATAAAAATAGGTGATAGAATAAATAAAGGTGATGTGGTTTGTATTGTCGAAGCCATGAAATTTATGAATGAAATCGTGAGTGAATATAGTGGAATAGTAGAGGAAATTTATGCAACAGATCAGGATATGGTTGAATTTGACCAGCCACTATATAAGATTGTCTAAAGATACCTATTATAACATACTTGACATGAAAGGAATATGAAATAATGTTAATGGATATAAAACAAATCATGGAAGTGCTTCCACATAGAAGCCCATTTCTATTGGTAGATAAAGTAGAATCAATGGAAGCAGCAAAAAATATTGTAGCTTATAAAAATGTGACTATGAATGAACCATATTTTCAAGGACATTTCCCGGGAGCACCGGTTATGCCGGGTGTATTGATTATCGAGGCATTGGCCCAAGCAGGAAGCCTCATTATTTTATCAATGCCAGAAAATAAAGGTAAAATAGGTTATTTTGGTGCAATCAATAATTGCAAGTTTAAAAGAAAAGTTTTCCCGGGTGATACATTGCGCTTAGAAGTTGAGATGACAAAATTAAGATTACCGGCAGGCATGGGGCGTGCTGTAGCTTATGTAGATGGTGAAGTGGCGGCGCAAGCCGATATTACATTTATGGTCAGCTAGGATGTGTCAGAAAACTCATCGCTAGTTAGCTTGCGAGATATTGGAAAGAGGAATATGAGACTTAATAGCAAAGTCTCTATGGATTAGGAGATATTGCAAGCCAGCTTGCAATATGTGAGAAAGAGGAATATGAGACTTAATAGCAAAGTCTCTATGGATTAGGATATATTGCAAGCCAGCTTGCAATATGTGAGAAAGAGGAATATGAGACTCTAAAAGCAAAGTCTCTATGTATTAGGAGATATTGCAAGCCAGCTTGCAATATGTGAGAAAGAGGAATATGAGACTTTAAAAGCAAAGTCTCTATGGATTAGGAGATATTGCAAGCCAGCTTGCAATATGTGGAAAGAGGAATATGATGATTAAGAAAATTTTGATTGCAAATCGCGGCGAAATTGCGGTAAGGATTATAAGGGCGTGCCGTGAAATGGGTATTCTGACCGTTGCAGTATATTCTGATGTTGACAAAGAGGCCCTGCATACGCAGCTTGCAGATGAGGCAGTTTGTATTGGGCCTGCTAAGGTGGCACTTAGCTATAATAATATGCAGAATATTGTTACTGCGGCAGTACAAAAGAAGGTGAATGCAATCCATCCGGGATTTGGATTTCTATCTGAGAACAGTGTATTTGCTTCTATGTGTGAAGAATGTAATATTAAATTTATCGGACCTAAGCCGGAAACAATAGATGCATTAGGTAATAAATCAAATGCAAGAACCACAATGATTGCTGCGGATGTGCCGGTTATTCCGGGCAGTGACGGTGTCGTAAATACATTAGAGGATGCATATATTACAGCAGATCAATTAGGGTATCCGGTTATGGTGAAAGCATCCGCAGGCGGCGGTGGCAAAGGAATTAGGATTGTAAGATCGAAGGACGATTTAGCAAATGCTTATGAGTCAGCAAAAAGTGAGACAAAATCAGCATTTAATGATGACAATATGTATATGGAAAAATTGATTGAACATGCTAGGCATATAGAAGTGCAGATTCTTGGAGATCAGCTTGGAAATGTCATCCATTTAGGTGAAAGAGATTGTTCTTTGCAGAGAAAAAATCAGAAAGTATTAGAAGAGTCACCTTCACCGGCAATTACAGAAGATATAAGAGATGCAATGTGTGAAGCGGCAGTTAGAGCAGCAAAAGCTGTTAACTATGAAAATGCCGGTACAATAGAATTTTTATATGATAAATCAGGTAAGTTTTATTTTATGGAGATGAACACCAGAGTACAGGTAGAGCATCCAGTTACGGAGATGGTTACAGGGGTCGATATTATTAAAGAACAGATCAGAATTGCCTCCGGTGAGCCATTGTCTTATAAGCAGGACGAAATTGAGATTAAAGGTCATGCGATTGAATGTCGAATTAATGCAGAAAGGCCATATATGAATTTTGCACCATGCCCGGGTAAAATCGAATTTTTATTAATGCCCGGTGGAGGTTTGGGTGTTAGAGTAGACAGTGCGGTTTATGCAAGCTGTGATATTTCACCTCATTATGATTCTATGGTAGCAAAAGTAATTACTCATGGCAGTAATAGAGAAGAAGCCATTTGTAAAATGAAACGTGCATTACACGAATTTGTAATAGAAGGTATTGAAACAAACATAGAATTTCAAGAGGAAATTTTGAATAATAACAAATACCTTACAGGAATATACGATACTTCATTTATCGAAAGTGAAATCTTAAAGTAGAAAAGAGGTGATGGCTGTGAATTTATTTAAAAGGAAAAATTATGTATCCATCCAATCAATAGCAGGAACAAATATAGTAAATGAACCGGAGTCAGAACCAAGTATTCCAGATGGTATGTGTATTCAATGCAGAAGTTGTAAGACAACAATCTATAAGAAAGAGATTGGTGCATATAATGTCTGTCCTAAATGCGGATATCATTTTAGATTAGGCTGGAATGAAAGAATCTCACTTACTTGTGATGAAGGATCTTTTGAAGAAATGGACTTCAATATAGTTCCTAAAAATCCCATGAATTACCCAGACTATGAAAATGTAATCAAACGTGCTCAGATAAAAGCCAATACAAAAGAAGGTGTTGTGACCGGACATTGCATGATTGAAGGGACTAAAACCATAATTGCTATTATGGATTCATATTATATGATGGGAAGTATGGGGTCCGTAGTTGGAGAAAAAATCACAAGAGCTTTCGAACTTGCTACGAAAGAAAAACTGCCCATTGTAATATTTACTACATCCGGCGGAGCCAGGATGCAGGAAGGAATCACTTCTTTGATGCAGATGGCAAAAGTGTCGGCAGCAGTTTCAAAACATAATGAGGCAGGTTTATTATATATCACTGTGCTAACCGATCCTACAACCGGAGGAGTAACGGCGAGCTTTGCAATGTTAGGAGATATTATATTATCAGAGCCAAAAGCACTAATTGGCTTTGCTGGACAAAGAGTAATTCAAGATACTATCAAAAAGGAATTGCCGGAAGGCTTTCAAAGAGCTGAATTTCAGCTAGAACATGGATTTGTAGATAAAATTGTAGAACGAAAAGATATGAAAACTGTTTTAGGCAGATTACTTAAAGGGAACCGGGTCACGACCAGCCTCAACCGGGTCACGGTCGATCGAGACCCGGTTGAGGTCAGCCTTAACCCGGTTCCGGCTGCAGTTCCGGCTGCAATGGATATCGTAAAAGCTGCCAGAGACATTCGCCGTCCCACAGCCTTAGAGTTTATCAATACCATCTTTGATGACTTTATCGAATTGCATGGAGACAGATTATATAAAGATGACAACGCAATTGTAGGTGGTATTGCGACATTAAATGGCATGCAAGTAACCGTAATCGGTATACAAAAAGGTCATACATTAGAAGAAAACATAAAGCGGAGTTTTGGCTCTCCAAATCCTGAAGGATATAGAAAAGCACTTCGTTTAATGAAACAGGCTGAAAAATTCAATCGTCCTGTAATAACCTTCATTAATACTTCGGGAGCTTATTGCGGAATTGAGGCTGAGGAAAGAGGTCAGGGAGAAGCGATTGCCAGAAACTTAATGGAAATGGCAAGTCTGAAAACTCCGGTTATAAGTATCTTAATTGGAGAAGGCGGAAGTGGCGGTGCTTTAGCGTTAGCAGCTGGAGACAGAGTATGGATGCTTGAAAACTCTATGTATGCAATCCTTTCTCCGGAAGGCTTTGCAAGCATTTTATGGAGAAATTCCGGAAAAGCAGCAGAAGCGGCGCAATTAATGCAGCTTACGGCAAGTGATTTATTAGCGAAAGGGGTCATTGAGAAAATTATTCCTGAAGCCAATGAAGGGATAGATGTCAAACCGGAGTATACAATGGATATCATAAAAGATTGTCTGATTGATGAGCTGGCACAATTATATCAGAAAGATGTTGACTCTCTGTTAGAGGAAAGATACAGTAGATTCAGGAAATTCGGTGAATTTCAAGAATAATAGAAAAGAGAATAAAGAGGCTGTCGTACAAATTGAAAGAGTGCGACAGCCTCTAGCGCCTTTGAGGTTTATAAAGTATCAGCCCGATGTGAAATATTCTTATGGAAATTAATCACTTGATGATCATATTCAGTTTCCATATAGAGAGAAGTAATCATAAAGTCTGCCGTTGCTTTATTGATAGCCATTGGAATATCATACACCTGAGAAATACGAAGCAATGCCTTTACGTCAGGATCATGAGGCTGCGCAGATAAGGGATCGGAGAAGAAAATTACAAAATCAACCCGTCCTTCAACAATTTTAGCGCCAATCTGCTGGTCTCCGCCAAGGGGACCGCTGTTGTAACCACGCACGGGTAATCCGGTTTTATCGGTAATCATTCGCGCAGTAGTTCCGGTACCGCACAGAAAATGTTTCTTAAGCACTTCGCTATTGTCAGCACACCACTTTATTAACTCAGGCTTCTTACTATCATGTGCAATTAATGCAATATTTTTCTGAGCCCCAATCGTAAATGTTATATAATCATCATTAAGCATAGTTCTTTCCTCCGTTGGCTATATTATCTCATATCAAAATCATAAACCATTTTATGACAGCTTACAACCTCTTAACTTTAAATAATCCTCAATCAGGTTGACACATTCATCAATTTCTAAAACACTGCTGTTGATCATTAAATCTTTACCTTCCGTACCGCTCCATTTGCGGTCAGTATAAAATTGATAATACATTTTTCTCTGCTTATCAATTTTTTTTATAATTCTGAGTGCAGCTAAATCTTCAGCAATATTTTCTACTTTCATAATACGTTCAATCCGGGAATTTACAGGGGCATAAATAAAGAAATGAAATGCATTCTCCAAATCACGCAGTATGTAATCGGAACAGCGCCCGACGATAATACAAGGTTCCTCTTTTGCTTTTTCCTGGATAAAAGAGGATTGCATTTGAAATACAGCTTGATATGAAGTTCCAATACCATAGGCATTATATGGATCGGCAAAAGGATTCAAAGGTTTTTCATCTTTAGATAATAAAGTCTCCGCATTCATATGACGTTCCTCTGCAATAATTTTCAACATGTTTTTATCATAGCAGGGAATATTCAATTTCTGTGCCAGTTTTTCGGCGATCTCATGGCCGCCGCTGCCATATTCACGACCTATTGTGATAACAAAATTTTTACTCATAATAACCTCCAATCTATGAGTTGTGACTCCTATGAGCTTAACTCATTATGTTCCTGGTAAAAGTATAAGTTTACATTATATTATGCAACGGCAATTTCTATGTTGCTACATATAGTATACCACATTCCTCCATAGTTTACTATTATTTCACGATATAAAAAAATGCATTGAATAAGATTTATAAAATTGCTATACTAAGTAAATATAGTAGATAACGAATTATATAGAATTAGGAGGAACACTATCTATGTCTACACCACATAATAATGCTGATTTAGGTGATATTGCTAAGACTGTTCTAATGTCGGGAGATCCTTTGAGAGCTAAATTTATCGCAGATAACTATTTAGAAAATCCGATTGAATTTAATACGGTTAGAAATATGCTTGGATATACCGGAGTTTATCAAGGTAAAAAAGTTTCAGTTATGGGACATGGAATGGGAATACCTTCCATTGGAATCTATTCTTATGAACTATATCATCAATATGAAGTGGAATCAATTATCAGAATCGGTTCAGCTGGTGGGATTGCGGATGATGTTAAAATAAGAGATCTGGTGATTGCAATGGGCGCTTCAACGGATTCTAATTATGGTAAACAATTCGGATTACCAGGATTATTTGCACCAATTGCAGATTATGATCTGCTGAGCCGTGCCGTACAGTCTGCGGTGAAAAATGATATCTCAATAAAAGTAGGAAATGTATTATCTAGCGATGTATTTTATAATGATAACGAGAATGCCAATGATGCATGGAAGAAAATGAATGTACTAGCGGTGGAAATGGAAGCTGCAGCACTCTATATGAACGCGGCAAGAGCCGGAAAAAAAGCGTTATGTATCTTAACAATTTCCGATCATTTATATACAGGTGAAAGTCTATCAGCCAATGATAGACAGACAACATTCAGAGAGATGATGGAAGTCGCATTGGATTTAGCATAATAATGAGAATAATGTCCAAACTAATTGCTGACGGCAGGAAATTATTACACAAAGCGCACGACATGGAGGATTGGTATGAAAAAAAATATAGCAGATAACTACTTTTTTCAATATATCATTTTATTTATTTCCTCCATACTGAATGCGATATCCATAAGCTTATTATTAGATCCTAATAAATTGGCACCAGGCGGAGTAACAGGTATTGCAATTATAATTAATTACCTGTATCACATTCCAACCGGTACGATGATTATTCTCTTAAATATCCCAATTATGATATTAGGAATATGGAAGTTTGGAATTAAATTTTTTATATCCACAATATTTACTATTATATCATCTTCAATTTTTGTGAATTTATTAGCAGATATGGAACCGTTAACAGAAGACCTGATGTTGGCAGCAGTTGCAGGCGGCAGTTTATTAGCACTTAGTATTGGTATCATTTTTAAATTAGGGGCTACAACAGGAGGAATAGATGTTGTGGTTAAGCTGATTAGACTCAAATACAAACATATCAAGATTGGCCGGATATTTTTAACGATTGATAGTGTAGTGGTTATTATTTCGGCAATTGCATTCAACGAGATTACGATTGGTATGTATGCCGGGATTGCAGTAGTCGTATCTTCATTTGTACTGGATTTTGTCTTATATGGCGGTGACGATGCAAAACTAATTTATATTATCAGTGAACGGGAAGATCGGATTGTGAAGAGACTTATGGAGGAAGTTGTAGTTGGCGTGACTTATCTGGACGGAACAGGCGCTTATTCAAAAAAAGAGAAAGATATTATTATGTGCGTCAGTAAAAAGCAGCTTTTTCCTAAAGTACAGCAGATAGTACACGAGGAAGACGAAAATGCATTTATGATCGTTACGTCAGCAAATGAAGTATTTGGAGAGGGATTTAAGAATTATAAAGGTCTGCAATTATAGCCAAGGAGATTAAAGAAGTGACAATTTTATTGATTGCAATCATATTAGCATCTATTCTAAGTTTATATTTTGTGATGGTTACACCTAAGTTATTTAATAAAGCTGATTTTGAAAAATTAAATGGTTATTATTATGCACATAGAGGATTATTCGACAATGGAGGAAATGCACCGGAGAATTCACTAAATGCATTTAAGCGTGCTGTGGAGTATGGATATGGAATTGAATTAGATGTTCAATTGAGTCGGGATTCTCAACTGGTGATTTTCCATGATTGGGACTTAAAGCGTGTATGCGGAGCGGAAAAAAAATTAGAACACTTAACACTTAACAGATTAAAACAATACACACTCTTTCAATCAGACCAGAAGATACCAACCTTACAGGAAGCACTCAAAGCGATTGATGGGAAAGTACCTGTCATAATAGAGTTAAAAACACGGAATTTGACTGATGAACTATGTGTTACTGTGTCTAAATTATTAGATCAGTATAATGGAACCTATTGTATAGAATCCTTTAACCCGTGTTGTTTAAAATGGTATCGGAACAATAAACCGCATGTAATCAGAGGACAGTTGTCTGGGAGAGAAGTTTTTAAAAAAGATGAGGGTTACCGTTTCCTAAATTGTATCCTAAAAAATATGCTGTTTAATTTTATGACAAAGCCTGATTTTATAGCCTATGATAAGAAAGGTAAAAAGGCTTTATCCTTTAGGATTTGCAGTAAGTTTTATGGTGCTAAGACATTTGGATGGACGATTAGAAATAACGATGAATTAGATGATAACAAGATTGACTTTGATTATATTATATTTGACAGTTTCAAACCTAATATGATAAAATAAAAAACTGTGTTCATTATAACTATAATATAGAAAGAAACTAGGTGAAGTATGAGCAAATATGTATTGATAACAGATGCTACAATAGATTTACCATTGAATATAGTAGAGCAATTAGATATTGAAGTAATACCGATGAATTTTGAAATTAACGGAAAAACATATCATCATTATCCGGATGAAAGGGAAATGCCGATCAAGGAATTTTACAGCATGTTAGAAAACGGTACCATGCCAACTACGGCACAGGTCACTCCTTTTGTATATGAGGAAGTTTTTAAGAAATTCCTTGAACAAGGATTAGATATTTTATGTATTGTATTTTCCTCAGGCCTCAGCGGAACTTATCAGTCTGCCAGTATAGCGAAAGAAGAGATGCTTGAGAAATATCCTGATAGAAAGATATTTTGTATTGATTCTAAATGTGCTTCCGTTGGTGAAGGGATTTTAGTATATCATGCGGCTAAGAAACGCCTTGAAGGTATGGAGCTAGAGGAATTAAGCAACTGGGTCGAAGAAAGTAAATATAATGTTAGGCATTGGTTTACAGTGGAAGATTTATATCATCTTAACCGAGGCGGAAGAGTATCTTCATTAGAGGCATTTGTGGGGACAGCACTTAAGATTAAGCCGGTACTCAGTGTGGATGAAGATGGCAAGCTGGTTGTAGTTTCTAAAGTAAGGGGAACTAAAAAAGCTTTGATCTATATGTTGGAGAAGCTGACAGAAGAAGGGGCGAATATAAAAGAGCAGACTGTGTTTGTTGGACATGGGGATAATATAGAAAGTGCGGAGAAGCTTAAAAGTATATTGTTAGAGGACAACCTGGTAAAAGATGCGATTATAACAAACATTGGACCAATTATTGGCTCACATACCGGTCCGGGTATGGTGGCATTGGTGTTTATGAGATAAAATATTAATTCATAAGTAAGAGATAATGTTGTCGCAAAATGAAAATGGAGATGGTGTAGTGTAGACTGCCATACTCAAAACAGATTTGACTTACTATGCTTCTATTAATAATGGATTTGAATGATTACCGTTTCATGAGTTTGGCAAACTCGCTGCACAAGACAGTACCAGACTCATGAAAACATTCAAATCCATTACTTAATGAAATATAACGTAAGCCTGCATGTAGTTTTGAGTATGGCAGTCTACACTACACCATCTCCATTTTCATTTTTCAACAGCTTCATCTTTGTGTGTTATAAATATACAGTTATTTTGACATATTTATATAAATGTGTTAATATATTGCACAATAACATTGTGCTTATGATTGAAAAGGAATTAATATCTAAAATGCAATATATACTAATTAAAA
>Ga0153924_1001285_pt1 | contig 13108 bp, 7 predicted proteins | sample TSNJ008MetaG_FD_104709 | JGI IMG/M metagenome (GOLD analysis project Ga0153924, IMG submission 104709) | Attine ant fungus gardens microbial communities from New Jersey, USA - TSNJ008 MetaG | ecosystem: Host-associated > Fungi > Mycelium > Unclassified | place: USA: New Jersey, Wharton State...
ATGGTCTACGCCTCAGCTTATCATTCATAGCAGTAGGGACTTTAGGCTTCCTGAGACGGAGGGTATTGGTGCTTTCCATGCTTTACAAGAGTGGGTGTCGTTTCCTTAGTTGATTTGTTTTTGGATCTGATTCTGATGATTCGGTTCGGTTCGGTTCGTTTTTTTTGGGGGGGACTTGAATTGTATAGACTTGGTGTACCTAGTCGATTGGTTATCTTTCCTGATGAGAACCACTGGGTTTTGAACCATGGAAATAGGTGCGGGAGTTTTCGTGTGGCGTCTTCCGTTATTTTTTTTGCTCACTTTTTACTTTGTGTAGCCTCAAGTGGCATTACGAGGTCTTCCGCTGGTTCGATCAATTTGTCGGTGATCACTTGTATAAGAAGGACGAGGCGAAATAGAGTTTGGGAAACTGGAGAGATGGTCTCAAGAAGCTTTCTTGGATTATTTGACTTATATCTTATATCTGTGAACAACATCTTGTGTATCAACGATTCTTTGCAGCAAGAAAATACGTTGGTAGATGATTCAAGAGAAGAGAAAAGACCAAGAACGTGTTTATTGGTGACTTGTGATGATGGAGGCTCTCTAGTGGTGTTGGTCCATTGAGAGCTTCAGGCCGTGACTGCTTTTCTTCAACTCGGTATCAAAGTCGCTGTTCATGTCTTTGTATATCCTTTGGTCTACCTTAAGTGCGGGGTTGATCATCTCGTGCGACTCGACGTGAACGAAAACCTAGTTCATTTTTCATTTTTTTGGAATCAATCGTCTCGACACACATACAAGCAAGAGATTTTTCGAACACCCACCTCGGGTCGTTTTGTAGAGACAAAAATAGGTTTGGACTGATTTTGTAGATTGTTCAAGCTGGACTCCCTACCCACCCACGCACACGCACAAAGACTATTTAGCTGTGAATGAATGAAGAGATAGCGTACAACTTGCTTGTGCTCAAAAGACAGAGTTGTGTCATTATCTTCGTTATATTTCCATCCGCTACGAGAATTGAGGCTACTCATGAGCGAGTTGGTGTATAGCTTTGAGAGACAAAAGTTGAAGAACAAGTGACTGGGAAAGTTATCTGTCATCTGCAGTCCGTGAACGATGAATGAGTTTTGAAGACTTACTTTCCAGAAGGCTAGAACAGTGTAGTTCGGGGATCAATCAACCATGGAGGGGTATGAATGAGAAGCGCCTGAGGAAGCTTACGCTGGAAAGGTAGAGTAAGAGATCAATGAGGCTTATCCATTGTCAATCAGAAAAATCAATAGCACAAAAGAAGACTACGCCACACTTACGCCCAAAGAGCGGTCGCGAGTCCTGAACTACAAAGTTAGTACTTGCGATTAAGATTAGATTACAAGCTAATTGACCTGTGTGCATCGTCACTGGACGAACCCATGTCAAGGTATGTCAACCTCGCACAAAGGTGGAGCAATGACCACTTCACTTACCTCTGATGATTCTATCGATTTGATGATCTGTCTGTGAAAATCCCGTCTTGTGCCTTCGCTACTTGGGTTTTTGATCAATGATCACCGTCTAGAACGAATCTATAGAATGGAAGGCGCACCAGATAGAGCACCATGGTAGATGTGATCACGATATCCGCCATGCAGGACGATCCAAGCCCTAAGCAGGATCACTACAAATCCCACATCGGAGGTTGAAAACAGGCTGACATAAGATGACAACAACTTTGAACTTGAGGAATTGAGTGAATGAGGGAACGAAGGATATGGCGGCGGCGGTTGCGAGCCCCATGACTGGTACCAGTGAAACATGGCATTGATATGAACGAATACGCGTCGAGGGTTCAGACGAACTTACAGAATGAAATGATCGAACAGAGGAGAATGAGTAGAGAGATGACGTTCTTGTGAGTTAAGACCCTGACTCTCCAGGAGTAGAAGGCTTGCACAGCGCCTCCTATGATACCCTTTGAAGAAAGGCAATAATAACTCGGTCAATTAAAGGTACAATCTAAAATGTCATCAACGTACTGTCAACGCAGGCTCTGTACAAGATAGCTGAGTTTATGGAAGTTAGTGTTGATAACGAAACAAACCTGTTGCAAAAACCCAGTCGGCTTTCTGCTGATAGTCTAGATTTCCTATTGTGCATATTTATCCCGTCGTATTTTCTTTCAGTCATGGATAGAATGCCTACCAAAATTCTGGATCAGAGACTCGTACATGTAAACAAGTATGAAGACGGTGTGGGCTGTGTCTGCAAAAAATAGAAAGTAGACCTGCGAGCATTGAGATTGGATGGCTGTAATCACAGTTCCATTTCCTTACAAAGTACTTGATGAACCACCTGTCGCTGTGTGCATTGGTTGGCCTTTGAGCTAATGCAAGGGAAGTCAATATGGGGTTGGAACACTAACGTCTTATAGTTAATCAGGTATAGGTATGTCTGGGTGATCGAGATGCCATAGAATAGTATGTTGAAGGCTGTCCCGAGGAACATTGGACCATGGCTAAGACTCTCGGTCCAAATCAGCTCAAACCATTCACTATATTATAGCACATACACGAGCTCGGCTGGAAAGTTGGAGGACATTGTTGTACCCATATCTTGATTCAAAAGAGAAATTCTCGGAAGGGCCATTGCACAGCTGGCGCTGCCACATGAAAGCTACTTTTATATGGGCAAGACGCACCCACTAATGAGGCTTGTGTGATCCAAATTTTCAGCTTACTCTCAAGGTGCGTAGTCGACTTCAAAGTAGAAGTAGCGTGCGTCAAACGAGAAATGGCACATGAGTAGTAAGGTGGCGTTCAGGAGGAACGGTATGTATCTCCTTGTAGTGTAAGGTCAGAGACTTAGATTCAGAAAAACTGAGAATCCCAAAGTGACATTTGATGGTTCTTTTATTTTTGCTCGGCGATCATTTGATCAAGTCAAGGGTCATCTCAGTTGATATTGAATTTACATCTCAGTCCAAGGAGTCAATCTACATAATTCCAACTAGATCATCTTCTAGGAAATCATCTTTATACATAAACATCAGAATCGTGGACTCATTAAACACCAAGTTGCAACTCTGCTATAGACACACAAGCGACGTCAGTGCATTTTTGCAGACCGGCGTGATGAGTACGCACCTCTTGAAAAGCTGTTTCGTCGATTTCTATGTCTGTCTATTTGAGAAGCATGCGCTTGATCCTGTCCAACCGCGAGTGATTCGGACTTGGAATCATGGTTGACATGAAGTGAGCGCTTTCCTTGCACTGTAACATCTTCCGATTCGAAGGACTCAACCTGGACATGAACTCCGGGTGTCGGCGTTTGCAGGGACTGTGGTTTGACAGCATCGCTCTATCAAATCAAAGATAAGATTGTTGTGGTGCAAAGCACGGAGCACTTACATCCAACTGCTTGGATCTATCCTGGGTCTCCTCATCACCAATTTGCTTCAGCTTCCAACTTGATTGCGATGGGCTCTCCTGTCCATTTCCGGATTCCTCTAGATTTATTTCTACATTTGGGGACTCTAAATCTACGAATTCTTCCCAGCCTTTACGAGAGTTTAAGTTGCTCATCAATGAGTTGCTATAAAGCTTGCAGAGCAGGAAGTTGAATATGAGGTGGCTATGTAGATTTTTCTGAGAGTTCAATAACTCTCGTAGGCACGTTCACTCACGTTCCAGTTGACTGTTCAAATGTTTACTCGAGATGATAAATAAAAGAGATGCACAACTCACATCCGCAAGGTAGACGATAAGATCAACGACGGCGAATACAGAGGTAATGAGCCCAGTCTGTATGGTGACTGTAACATAATAGTTATAGACAGACTTTCTTTCTGGAAGAGGATGCACAAACTTCGGATTATGCGATCCACCATGAGATCGGACTTTTTAAAGCCCGTCTTTTGCTGGCGCTGCTCCTTCCAGTGAGAAAAGAGAAATATAACACTGAAGATATCAAGCATACCCTGAAAACCATCAGCATAGGTAGAAGTTCAAGTTTAGCCACTTACAGATATGAAACCAATGTCAATGTGATGGAAATGTCAACCAATGCCGCTATTACAAGCCAGAAAATAACGACGATCTAGAACATTATTAATGGGATGGTAGATTGTGGCGAATATTCCTGACCTCAAAATCTTGAAACTGCGTAAAATAAAGCGTCTTGAGAACTTCGCAGCCAGTGACTATACCTAACGCTGGAAGGATGTATCCATCAGCTGGAGGTCAAGGACAGAGACCTTTTTGTTATACCTCCACCTGCAATAGCTCCGATAGTCACAATAGATCCAAGGATCCATCTTTTCGTCAAGGAGATAACACGCCAAGCAAAGAACACCTGAACAAGAGCTGCAATCACTCCCTGGGAAGCAATTCAAGGCGTGAATGAGGAGTAAAGAATATATTATACTCACGGTGAAAGCAGGCTCTAGAACAGGAACAGGCCAGAATCTCAATACTTTGTAAGTTCCGACGTAATGCCAGCGACGAACCTGTTGCGAAAACTACATGTATTCAATTGTTCATTCAGCATTTGAGAAAAGTAGAGAGACTCACCCCAATTCGCCGTAGCGAGGAAATTTACGTCATCTGCCTAGCAGTTCAATCCTGTATGTTGCAGGGCGATTCACCACATACCGAAATGTACAATGAGGCTGTCGTAAAGGTAAACACAATCACAGACAGAATTGATTGCATCCAGTATGAAGACAAGGAGTACCTGTCCGAGGTCGGTATATCAAACGCCTCGAAGAGAACAAGACTTACGAATATCTTGATCCTTAAGCGATCTCTAAACCAAGGCGTTAGAATCGGATACATTCCGAAGCAACTGAAGCCTCACCTCTGAAACTTGGTATAATAAATGTAAACCTGGATAGCCATCATCCCAAACAGAAAGATGTTGAACACCATTCCGATAAACATCGGTCCATGTCTTGAATACGGTTCAGTGTCAGTGTGAAGGAGGGAATTCATAAATTTGAGTCCCTTACGCAATTTCTGCTGGGCCCTTCATGTCCTGTAATGGGTTGACTATGGAACTGGAGCGCAGATAATTTACAGAGGGAATAACCCAAGGAAATCGGATACCCCAGGCCGGGTTTTATTCACGATTGAGGGCATAATTCGGTAGCTGCCGGTTATTCTTATCCCAGAAGCTTCTACCAAACGTATTAACCTGTTCTGAACCAAAAGGATGTCCCATGAGGACAAGAATTCTGATGTCTTTGCGCAGGGCAGACTATGAAAACAGCCATCACACGTGGTTCACTGTTTAAGGAAGGAGGACAAGATTTGAGATGGAAAACACTGTCTCAGACATGATGTGTTGATGTTGTTCTGTTGTTTTGTTGTTGGCTCTACCAAAAAAGGATACCGCTTGTACCGGCCAAAGCTAAGAACCACATCTTGACTTGAAAATGAGAGGGTGGCTGTATCACCATAGACAGTAAGAGATAACCGGCTGTAAAATTCCAAGCTTATCTGAAAAGCTACACCAGAGCTGCTTTATCTGAATCGAAATTTCTCACGTGAAGATCCATAACAATACTACTACTAAATAGTAATATTGCTTCATATGGAGTATTTGATTTGAGACCATTGAATCATATTTGAAAATCATCTAATCATGTTTCAAATTCCCATGTATAGTATTGAACCAAGATTGAGACATACATATCTTTATGCTATTCCAATACTATCCGTGCAGTGTGTGTAGGTGTGGACCCTCGCCATGTGGGCAGTGGAGAAAATCATTCTTCAAATACCCAAGCGGTCTTTTATACTTTTTCAAGCTGATGTCCTGGAGGTGGAGGCTGCCTCATATTTGTCACTTCGACGAAGTATCCACACCAATACTTACTATTGATCTCCAGGAGACCAACATTCAAAAGAAGATTCGACGATGAAACATTGCCGATTATCCTATACTACAAAGAATACTTGTTGACATAATACATCATTATATTTGGAATCAGGCAGAAGTGTCCATGGCCGCATTCGCAATTCTCTGATTTCGTCTCTCAATCAGAAATGTGTCAATTCGAGCTTTCAGATCTGGCACTGTGAAATTTTTAGCTCACTTAGCCATGACATTCTAAGCGATCTACTAACCCGGAACTACTTCCTCAATTTTCAATGGGGAGCGATTAAACGGGTCCTTTGTGTCAGAGAGGAGGTGTGACTTTATAGTAGCGCGGTCCACAATTGTTTTTGAGGTCGGTAACATGACTGGGTCCCTCATGAGGGTAAACATCAGAGGATCTGTTTCATGTACGTCAGGTTCTGATAAATAATCGTTTGTTCAACGACAGACCTAAATATTCCTCCGGAACCTCACCCAAATCTTCCTCGGCTTCCATATTGGCTTTCGCCCCCTCTACCTGCTCAATAAATGACAAGAAAGGCGCAATTTCTATTTCTGTTTTGATACCCCTTTTGATTACAATCCTTGCAGCCCGTTCAAATAATTCTTTATTGTAGCTTCGTCCATCATTTGCTACTGCTTTCGTGAAAGCCTCTTGGTCGCTCAAGTTGACAAAGATGTCAATGATATCCCGCAATAATGACCGAGGCTCCCATCCATACCTCTGGGGATTACGAACATTCAGCTCTTGACATCTTGGCCCTGCGAGAGCGTTCAAGTTGTAGTCCAGCATCGCTGCTAGCCTATCAACAATCTCAGGCATCATGAAAGGCTCTTGCGTTTGTCCGGTGAATATTTTCAAGAGTTCAACTGTTTGAGAACCCAGACGAGCATTCATCGAAGCTTGTCCTTCCAGGCCTCGCAAAGTATGAGCTCGTTCCTCTCTATATTGAGGCGTCTGCGCAGCCCAAGCTGTCGAATCATGCATCTCGTTTTGAATGTTAAATATCTGAGAAATGGTGTTTAAAGATTCATCGAGAAGATAGGTAACATCATTCATCATCAGGTTGGCAAATCGGACAAATTTGTCCACATTTCTAGGTATAGATCAGCAAAATTTTTCCTTTACAAGTGCTGAACCATCCTACTTAGCCTCTCTATCAACTGCATCACGGTGGTTCTTGTTGGGCCATACAATCTTAAGGACATGAGCGATACTGCGGCGAGAGCCTTGTGTTACATAAGTTGCATAGTCAACCGCAAAACAAGTAATGCGCATACTGAATTTATCATAAAATTGTGAGCTTGCCCCCGTTTGTTCCACCTCTGTGATTGATTAGTCTGAAAGCCATATACTTCTTCAACTTCAACCAACCGATGTAAAAATGAGTCAATGCAGGTATGAGATGTTGCAAAGCCAAGGGCTCAGTATTGAGAAAGTTCCCCAACAGCCCAGTACGCTCTCTACCGTAGCCTTGAGTGGCATAGAATAAAATCTACCAGACATCAGCTGAGTTTGTAAGACATTCTCAATGTAAGGAGATACATACATCATTAATCTTTGATTTCAAGAAGGGGTTCTTAATGTACCAAGTCGAAGTCAAGAATGTCAGAACAAAAGTCAAGAGCTCTGTTCTTCCCGACATTTCCCACATGTCCGAGCTTGCACTGCAGATACCATACTCAGCTAAGCGCCGAAGGTAGTCAGCGTTATAACTTACGTAGTGGAAAAGAGTGTGAAATCCGCAACATCTTCAATGATGTACTCAGGAAGGATGCGAAACGCCATGGGTACCTCCTCTGGCAGGGGTAATCTACATCATTCTATTAGTCTAGGCATCTTCATATAGCGGGCCCAAACGTAACTGCACAACAGGCTTTGGATGAGATTTTCGAGGGTCCACTTGCCGAATCAACCATGTGGACAAGAAGGTCATGAAATTTATCGAAGTAACTACGAGTTCGGGGTCGAGTAATACTACCTGATATGCATGTAGATGCGAGCGTAGCGTTTCCAATTCCAGCTAAGTAATGGGCGCGAGTCAGAAATTGAGTGATAAGTTAAGTACTTGTACCTTCTTCAACCTGATCGCCATCTCAATGCGATTTTGTTGAGGGGTCTGGTTTTCTCATTGGATATCCCTGAATCAGGAGCCGGGTGAATCACTTACGCCCACCCATGATCTCTCCTGTTCAACCAAGTCAATATGCCTCTCAGAGTCTTCAACGTGCCTTGAAGCATCGGTATACGAATTGATGGTCTTGAAATAACCGTAGTGCCCCATCCCAATGCAGAGGAAGAATATTTCGGAAATGAAGTTAGGCGCCGAAGCTTTCAAAAAAGGGCGTCAATCGAGCAGTATAGGATAAGGCAGCCCTACCTCGAGGATCTTGATTTATCCTGATCCATTCGTTAGCCTCCTCGCTTGTACTTTTGATTCGCGTCTCATCACTCAAATCAATCCTGTCCGAATGGATATAGAATAACGAATCCACACGATCCATCTTGAGTCGATTATGCATTATTAGCAAGAAAGAGGACACCCAATTAAGGCAGACTGACTTTCGAGTAGGTAGCATCAATGAATGGGTCGGCGAGTTTGTAGAGTACACTTTGTAGGTTGACCATAAAGCCATCAGAGGCTACCGTTTCCGGATCCACCTAATGTGGCAAGGTTAATTCAGAAAAGATAAGGTAATGTTTGGGACATACGTGCGTGCCGGCACGTTTCTTGTTCAATGATATCACTCGAGCAAAATATTGCAAGACAGATTCACGAGATTCGGTGGAAGCTCTAATCAAGTTGTTGAAAATGTGAAAAAGGGAGGTCTAGTTAGAATGTTAACCGGAGAGTCCGGACAACCTAAAGAAGGTATCACCTGCAAACTCTTGAGAGTACCCCGCAGGCTTGCGTAGGAAGATTCCAGTTTGTTTCCTTCAGTGAAATAGCTCTTTGCTATGTCTGGCTAGAACCGACTTGAGAGGTGGAATCAACAAGCACTGGTCGTGCTCACCCATTCCTTTCCAAAGATGCTCAGTCGACAAAGTGGCCCAAGCAAGGACGTCTTCTCGATCGTAGCTGCCGTAGCGTCCGAAGGGTTGAATTCCGGCATTTGTGTCATCAAGATAGCCACACGCTTGTTGGACACGAGCATCTCTAATCCGCTGATAACTCCACGCCATGCTGCGTCGCCACTGACTAAACCTTCCGGGCGGAAGAGGCTTTCATGGAACAAGAGAGACTTGATGACAGGGCCAAAGACGCTTTCCAGTTCGTCATTTTCAAACCTACGAGTAAGTTCCTGGAGAAACTGTCCGATTTCCGAGGAATCGAGAGTATAAGGATCTGCCACTGGGCCTGAGAAAAGGGGCGCAGAGAGAGCAGAGAGAGAGAGAAGAGATTTTGTGAGTTCAGGAGCACCGATCAGGCGCCTGAAACCATGTTCACTTCTTTAAAAAAATTGAGCAAAGGAGATGCGCACCTTTCAGGTTGCGGGAACATCTCAGGTTCCTGAAGAGTCAAGCCAGCATAACTAATCAGGAGTTCGCGCAAAGTGTCCAGCTTGGCGAGCGCTTGTTGGGTGTCCGGAGGAGAATAATTCTGTAGTAATTATTTCAATCAGGCTGGTTATTCAATGAAGTCATAAAGCAGCGTGGACCAACCTTCTTTGTTAGAGCAGATTTTGTTGCACGCAGCCTCTTCCAGCTTCCTACAAGATATTCAAAAGTGGAGATATTCGGTAACGAGACGAGTGTGGGTAGGTATTCAAGGTCATCACTGAAAAGCTTGTCAGAGGGGGATAGATTGCATTCAAGATAGGGCGTACGTCATCTCTTGTGAGTTCATTTCTAGGCGAGCAATTAGTGTGCGGTCAAAAAGGTCCGCGCTGAGAGTTTCGGTAACTAGATAGGTTTTAGTATACAGATACATCACACTCTAACAGCACCTACATATGCCTTCGGAGGCGAGTTCTTGTTGCAAGTTCTTTAACCACGTTATCTCGTAACCACTTTGCTCTGATACCTCTTTCTGGAGGATATCTATTACTTTCTTCCAGAGGACGAGAGAGGAGATAGCTTACACTGAGGGTCACTCTGAGAACGTCCTGCATACTCTGATTCTCCCAGTGGGCATGATCAAGCTTTGCGACAGCATTAATTTTAACGGAAGGAAGAACGGAGTTTCGAGGCACTGGTGGATTGGCCACAATGGAACCCGGTCTTGTTGCTGTTGAGGAAAAAATTTGTTGATCAGGCACATTCGCTTTTGAAGACTGACTGGTGCTTGGAACCGTAGATGACATGATGGATGATTCCGGGAAAGCTGTCGGACCCTGTGAGGCCTGCAGCTTTGCGAGTCGTTTCAGCCTAATCTGGAGTTTACCGTTAAGTATCCAAGATCGACGCAATGTCATTGGATCTTACATGGTCTGTATCTTCTTTAGACTGTAGAGGAGAGTTGGGATCGGCCATTATGTACCGTTTGTTCTGGAGAAACGACGAGTATATGAGGTAGTATGAGGCAGCAACACTCCTTCAAAATGCTGACATAACCTCTATCTCCTTCCAATCTTGAAAATTTATCAAATACCTTTTTAATTTGTGTGATGGTGAATCGTTGTTCTCTAGCACGGTCCAACCAATTTCTAAATTAAGTCTATATAACAGTCCACAGTAGCCTACTGACTACAGAGGCTTAGACCTCTGATAATATGAGAAAACCAGCAAACGAAGAGAAACAAAAAAGAAAGGAACGATAAAGATTGAAGGTATAAGAAGATATGTCTACAGGTCGCGTGTAAGTGTAAGTTAACAAGAGGCGAGTATGAACTCACTGATCCTCAGTCGTCTGCCGCAGTGGGTGACATCTGAGGTTAGTTCTACCATCCTCATAAATGAATATACGACAGATTTACCCGCTGTCTGAGGTTAGTGGAACATCTCCTTCCTATATCCCATGATACCTCGGTAAGACTAAACTTAGTTGCTCCTCATTCCGAAATGTGCTAGTCCATTCTAACAGAAGGGATAGCAAACTCCAAAGTGCGTAGGTGAGTTCGTGTTGATACTCCGAGTAGGGAAGGAGGTCAAGGGTGCATTCCCTATGTCATTAGCGGACTTTGGGGAGTTATGGGGGTTCTCTGGATGAATGCCGTGGGATTGGACATGAGAAACTTGATGAAGCGTAGGTAAGGTAGTGTGACACGCCCCTTCTTGAACCTAGAGCATTCTGTCAAAATGTGAGCTCGCATTTCGAGGCCTGACCCTCCACGCGGGCATGCAATTGGTTACTGGGAGTGGAATCTCACCTTGTATACTTCAGACGTCACCTAGTGGGGTAGTAACTGCTTAGATATTCCCAGACTCCCACATCTGTCTCGCTATACTATATACCTATGCTATATAAGTATGTGCTCTGGTTCGATGTGACATAGATATGACATTCTTCGCCATGCCCACTGTTCCTAGCTTTGGCAGAAATCAAGCAACGATGAACAAAATCCCAGCCCCTCAAGACCCTCCTACACTACAGGATCATCATTGGGCAAGTTTCCTCGTTGACATAACCAGGAGTACTCACAGTAAGTTGTCCAAGGTATATTGAGTAAGTGCAGTATATTCATGGTGTCATGCAGATCAATGCAAGGTGTCCCATAAGATATACGCCAAGACTGAAAAGTACAAACTCGAGTTGTATAATACAAATCTGGGTAATGGATGTAAGAAATATTTTTTTGTCTGAGTTGGGTAGGAGATTACTGACAAAGACCTAGTGGCCCATCCGGACCATGCACCATTGAATAGGGCAATGACAGAGCTCACGAACCAGCTGCAAAATATGCAAAATAGGCCTCAAAAAATGCTTGGCCAGTCAAATTGTGTAGCTGTGGCAAAGATTGAGACACTTGATCGCAAGGCGGGGGAGCTTGGCCACAAAGTTGACAGGGGTCTTCTTAAGGTCTGAAGAATGGCTACAAAGGTTAGTGATTTTATTCTACTTTGCTTGCAACTTGTTCTTATGCTTCATGGTATTTAGCAATACAACTTGTCTCAAGGTGGAAGTGCATCTAGTCCATCGATTCCTGATGGAACTGAGCCAATAATTTTTTTTCCATGTGCAGTGACAATTCTTTTGCTGAAACTCATTCTAGGAGATCTGGTGTGCTCAAGACACCATTGACACGCTAAACAAAGATCTGAACAAGCTATACAGGAAATACTTTCCTTGGAAGCGAGTTAATGCTAATCACGGACAAAAAAATTCTGAAATTTTACAGGAAGCTGGAACAATATACGTATCGGGAGTAGTAGCGGAAAGTTCCTATAATACATGGCTCTATTTTTTTTTTGTCATCTCAGATACAATGGTAATGCACAGATACCCCTTTGATTTTGGATGAGAATGATGTGTTGGAAGTACTTATCCTCATACATTGATTGCGTCGTGTTACTCTACTAACGATAACCTTCCAAGTGCAAGCCCAGGCAAAAGTTACTTGTCAAAGGCACACAACACTCGTCAAGTCGCTTGAAATCCTGAAAATAGTCTCTTCACTCCAGGTCTTTTCTCGAGCCAAATTACTTCAGGTAACGCCGTGGGATTGATGAAGTATAAGTAGTGTAATACAATGCTTCTTGAAATGTGAGCTCCCGTCTCGAGGTCTGACATGGGTATGCAGTTGGCTCCTGGGGATGGGATTCCACCCTGTATATCTTAGATGTCACCTAGTGAGATAGCAGTAGTAAGACTCTTTTTTTTTTGGGGGGGGGGAAGGTCATCAGTTTGTTACACGGTGCTCGATACAGTAATAAGACTCATCAGAGTTGTATATACTATGGTTCAAGATGTGACACATCTGTGACACTCTCCTTTGACATCGCCATTGTTCTTGATTTTGCAGAGAACAAGTGGCAATGGACCAACTCTTTGTTATACTGCACTTACTCCTCAATATATCTTGGACAGCTTACCATGAGCACTCCTGGTCATGTCAACAAGGAAACCTGCCCAATTGAGATTCTGCAAGTGGGAGGGCTGGGAGAACAGAGTTTGTTCATCGTCGCTTATTCTCTGGGAGGTAGAGAACAGTGGTCATGGCAAAGGAGAATGTCATAACTATGTCTCCTTGAATGCAGAAGGCTAGGGAGCTTGGCCACAAAGGAATACAGAGGGTCTCCTCGAGGTCTGAATAATGGCTACAAAGGTAAGTAATTGTAATCTACTTTGCTCGCAACTTTTTCTTATGCTTTGTGGCATTTAGC
>Ga0153924_1001286_pt1 | contig 13105 bp, 7 predicted proteins | sample TSNJ008MetaG_FD_104709 | JGI IMG/M metagenome (GOLD analysis project Ga0153924, IMG submission 104709) | Attine ant fungus gardens microbial communities from New Jersey, USA - TSNJ008 MetaG | ecosystem: Host-associated > Fungi > Mycelium > Unclassified | place: USA: New Jersey, Wharton State...
CAAACGCCGCACGTTGGATTCTCGACCTCCGGCGGTTCGTTCGGTCAAAGCGAGAACTGGCTCAACGCAACCGGCACGCACGATCGCCTCGGCTATGCCTTCGCGCTCGACGATCAGCACGAAGCCGGTTACGTGAGTCAAACCGTGCCGCTGTATCCGGTGAACTGCGTGGTCGGAAGTCCGTGCACGCCGACCGAAACGCCGCTGGGCTCCTCGGTCGCATCGCGGCTTGGTCTTGGCGACCTCACGTGGACCTTTTCCCAGAACGCCGACATCACGGCGCGCGTGTTCCTGCTCGCCGACGCGCGTGACCAGAGTTCCTCGATCAACGGTCTCGATTACGAGGCATCCAGCATCGGCACACCGGCATACGGCAATTTCATCGGACCGGGTGATCTCACGTTCATGCAAAACATCCGCGCGTATCAGCTACGCGCTCGCGCGCCGCTGGGCGCGGGCGAACTAACCGCGGATCTTTCGGAAAGCGACAACGGCGTTACCACAGAGGGAAGCCCCAGCTCGCCGTACGACGTGACGCACATCGATCATCGCTACAATCTCGGATTGACGTGGCAGCGCACGTTTGCGACCTCGCAGTTCGCAGTCGGCGGCTATACGCGTTACGAGTCGCTCGAATTCCTGGCGCCGGCATCGACGAACGGTTCGAGCCTCACGCCTTCGGAGATCGAGCCGTCGCTCGGACAAACGATCAACGTGTTCTACGCGCGCGGCGGCTTTCAGCCGACCGACAAGCTTCGTCTCGACGGCGGCGTTTTCGAATCGCGTTACACCACGTTCGGATCAAATCTGGACGGACGCTTCGGCGCAATCTACAACCTGCATCCCAAAACGGCGCTGCGCTTCAACCTGGGCACGGGATTCCGTGCCCCGCTGCTGCTCGAGCGCTATGAATTCCCGCTCACGCAATTGCAGCAGGACGCGAACGGCGTGTTCATCGGCCAGGGCAGCCCCGGCGAACATCCCGAGCACGCTACCGAGTACGAACTGGGCATTTCGCACGAATTCGTGTCTTCGACGCTCGACTTCTCGCTCTATCAGACGAACTTGCGCGATCCGATCGAGATTTACTATCCGCTCGCACTGGCCGATTCGGGCGCGTGCAGAACGCAAACGCCAACGAGTCCCGTGCCCGGCTGCATCTCGTACAACAGCAACGTCGGAAACGCCGTCTATCAGGGGGCGGAAGTGCGATACGTGCAGCGTTTCGTGCCGCAGCATCTCTTTCTTACAGCGATGTACGGATTGAACGTTGCCTATCCGAAAGATCTCAACGCGAACTACTCCAATCCCACCTCGGCCGGCAATCTGCTCGACAACACGCAGTTCCTCGGCATTCCGCAGCAGCAGGGTTCACTCGAGCTGGATTGGGCGAACGGCAGCTGGCACGCGGCAACCGAAGCGGTGTTCCGCGGAAACAACAACGAACTCAATCAAGGGCCGATCACGTGGATCGACGCGTCAGCCGGGTTCAAGCTCAACACGTGGAGCGATCTCACGCTGGCGGCGACCAACATCTTTAACGATGCAGCCGGACGATTCACCGAGTTCGGAGCGGGCGTTCCCTACATCGGTGCAGACGATGAAGTATTGCCGACGAATCGGCTGTTCGTGGAACCGGTCGGTGTGAGGGTTATCTTCACGGCTCGCCAATAGCCAGCACATGAGCGCGACGGCCAGCGTCCCGCTGCGGCTTTCGGTAGATCGCATCCGGCTCTACGGAGTCGGATGCGTGATCATGGGGCTCTCGCCGTTCGCGGTGCTCTTACCGCGGTGGCTCCGCTACGGGACCTCGCAGGGTGACTTTGCGAACTATTGGGCCGCCGGCTCGACGGTCGGCACGCCCGTACTTATGACGCCCGGCGCTCTTGCCACGTGGCAAAGCGCGCGTCACCTTGCACCGCAGCCCTTTGTGTATCCGCCGGGTTTCGCGTGGTTTTACGTTCCGTTCGCGCACATGCCGCCCACGGTAGCTATGATCGCGGAGCTCCTGTGCATGTTCGCATTATGCGCGCTCGCGGGCTGGCTGCTTACGGAAATATACGGCTTTCAGCCCTGGTTCGGACAGCTTGTGGTGTTCGCATGGGCCCCAGCTCTGCTCTCGGTTGAGATCGGCCAGAATACGGTTCTTGCGCTTGTGTTGATGCTCGCCGCGACCCTTGGGCTCATTCGCCGGAATCCGATCCTCACGGGTTTGGCTGTCGGGTTTCTCCTGTACAAACCGAATGAGGCGTTGACGCTCGTCCTGCTGCTAGCGGTTCGCCGCGAGTGGCGCGCATTATGCATCGTTGCCGGTTGCGCGGCGGGATGGTACCTTCTTAGCGTTCCCGCGTCCAACGGCGACTGGGCGTGGCCGGTTCGATACCTGCAGATCGTCCATGCATGGTACATCATGGATTTCCCGCTGAACGCATCCAAGGCATTCACATTACCCGGCGTTTTGATCGAATCAGGCGTGCCGGCGCTGGTTGCGTTCGGCGTGGCTGCGGCGATGATTCTTTCCGCACTGCCGCTTCTAGCCAGGCTACCGCTTCTCGAAGCGGCTGCGATGGCGACACTGGTCGGTCTTGCCGCAAACGTTCATGCATGGCACTACGAAGCAGCCCTGCTGCTTCCGGCCATCGGCTACGCTATCAGATATCTGCATGAGCCATGGCGGACCCGCATCGTCGGCGCTACCTATATTGCTGTAGCGATTGGTATGGTTACGCCGCAGGCCGCACACTTGCTGTCAATTGTTTGTATCGGTGGAACAGTTTGGTGGATTGCGAGCGGCTACCGAAACTTGAGGCTAGCGACGTGAGGATGAGCGCGACACGATGAAGGCCGTCCGTCTGCACGAGATCGGCGGCCCGCAGAATCTGCAAGTCGACGACGTCGCGCTGCCGATCCCGAGTGAAGGTGAGATACTCGTTCGCGTGCGCGCCGCGGCGTTCAACCGTCGCGATGTGTTCATCACGCAGGGGCTCTATCCGGGCATCAGCTTACCGCGCACGCTCGGTTCCGACGGCGCCGGCATTTTGGAAGAGAGCGGCGAGGAAGTCGTTATCGATCCGATGCTCGGATGGGGCGACGATCCACACGTATGGTTGGCGAATGCATCGATCTTGGGCATGCCGCACGACGGCACGTTTGCCCAATACGTTGCCGTACCGAAAGCAAACGTGTATCCCAAGCCGGCGCATCTTTCGATGGAAGAAGCGGCGGCAATTCCACTGGCCGGGCTTACGGCATATCGCGCCGCGTTCACGCGCGGCGAACTGCGCACCGGTGAAACGGTGTTGATTCCCGGCATCGGCGGCGGCGTGCAGACGTTCGTGCTGCTTTTCGCCAAAGCGGTGGGCGCGCGTGCGATCGTCACGTCGGGTAGCGAAGAGAAACTCGCACGCGCGCGCGAGTTCGGCGCCGACGTCACGCTCGACTATGCAGCCGATCCCGACTGGCACAAGCGCCTCAAGCGCGGCGAGGTAGATTTGGTCGTCGATTCCTCCGGTGGCGATACGCTAAACAAAGCGCTCGGAGTAGTGCGCCTCGGCGGGCGGCTCGTGATCTACGGCGGCACGCGCGTCGAATCGACGGTGCGCCTCTTCCCGATATTCTGGAACCATCTCGACATACGCGGGACCTCGATGGGCAGTCCGGCCGATTTCCGCGGGATGCTCGACCTGATCACCAAGCACCGCCTCAAGCCCGCCATCGACCACGCCTACCCTCTCGACCGGGCCGTAGCCGCGGCGGATCGCATGGCCACCGCCCAACAATTCGGCAAAATCGTCCTCACGGTGCCCTGAGCAACGCCACCCGTGCCACGGTGTCACCCTGAGCTTGTCGAAGGGCCGCACGAAACGTGTCACCCTGAGCCTCTCGAAGGGCGAGCTTGTCGAAGGGAGTGGGGCTTCTTGAACGGGTGTCAAAATGATGACCTAGCTCCCTAAAGGATAGGTCTTTCGGTCCAAGGGCGTGGTTGCTGGGGTAAGGAACCTGCCACAAAGGACGCAGGTCATCGCGGGAATGGCCGATACTGAAAAAAGACGACTGGTCGGGGGCCTCATAACTGAGTCCCCAAAACGGGTTATCGCACCAGGTTCGGGAGCGGTTGTCAAGGAGCACTTATGGCCATCTCTTGTGCGCCCCGGATGGCGCCGACGGTGATTCGTCGCCCGAGATTGGAAGACTGGTTCGCTCGGTTCAAGAGCGTACCGGTTCGCTTTTTGGTTGGACCTCCGGGCTCTGGAAAAACGACCGCTGCCGTAAGTTACCTTGTGCATTCGAAAACGCCCGGTTTCTACGTTAGCGTTCCGAAAGGCGCAACCGGCGGCGTTGTGTCGATGGGCATTGCGCGCGCGATGGGACTCAAAGTCGCGAAGGATCTGCACGGGGCCGTGATCCGTGCACTCACCGAAGCCGCGCCCGCTGAGCTCGCAATCGATGGCGCCGATCTCGCTTCGGCCGATGGTATCCACGAAATAAACCGACTTATTGAAGAACTTCCCAACGGCGTCTCGCTGCTGATCGCATCGCGATCGCGTACGGCGATCGACGTCGCCGCGCTCGTCACGCGCGGCATTGCGACGCTGTGCGATGCCGAACGGCTCGCTTTCGATATTGCCGAGATACGCCATCTGGCGGAAACCTGCGACGTTTCTGCCGCGCACACCGATCTCGTGCGTTTGCACGAGGCAACCGACGGATGGGCGATGGCGGTCAGCGGCGCGATTCGCCGGGCTGCCGAGGACGGCCGCTCTCTTGCCGGTGCCTTCGAGCACTGGTGCACGCATCAAGGTCACCTGTTCTCCGAGTTCGTGAGTGCGGCGATCGAGGACGCACCGCCTGAAAAGGCGTCGTTAGTGCGTCAACTTCAGAGCGGCGTACCCTGCACCGACCAGAACTTGCTGCGTTCGCTCGAAGCCGAAGGGCTGTTCGTCATTCATGGTTCCGGGGAATACCGGCCGCTGCGAGCGCTTTCGCGCTTGCACTCACACGCGCGGCCTACGTCCGAAGCGCGCAACGTACGGCCGATGCATATCCGGATGCTGGGCCGCTTCCAAGCCGAAATCGACGGCACGCCCATCGAATGGATCCGTCGCCGCGACGCGCAGATCTTCCAGTACGTTGCGCTCAAGCGCAACGGAACCGCATCGCGTGCAGAGCTTGCGGAAACGTTCTGGCCCGGAGCCGAGAAGCACTTGGTGGCGCAGAGCTTGCGCACCGCGTTCTCCAATATCCGCAAGGCGATCGGTACCATCGTCGGCTTCGATCTGATCGACGCTTACGTTCATGCCAACGGCGATCTGTCGCTCAATCTCGGGAACGTCATCGTCGACGTCAATCGATTTGTAGCGCACGCCAATGACGGCGATATTCAATATGCGCGCGACGAGCTGCGCGCGGCGTTTGCGCACTATCGCAGCGCGGACTACGCATACTGGGGCGATCTGCTGATCAGCGACGCGGCGCAGCCCAGATTCGCAGCGCAAGCGGCCATGCTTTCCGATCGCCACTTGCTGATTTTGGAACGCCTCACCGAGATTACCCGCGAGCTGAATAACTACGGCGCAGCGGTTCACTACGCGCGGCGTGTCGTGGAGCTGCGCCCGGGAAATGCGGCGGCGCAGGAAGCGCTAACGGAATCGATGCGTCTTGCGCGACTTCACAGGATTGCAGTGGTGACCCCAGCGCCCGAGGCGACGCCGTCATCCGTTAGCGCAACCACGTTCGCGTAAGCCGTCACGGTGAAGAAGGCTTGGCTTTCAGCCGTCATCATTGTGGCGGCGCTGTTGCCGGTCGCCGTACACGGCGCTATCGTCGTACGCGCGGACGGGTTCTTCGCTTTCGATTTCCGCGCGTTTTATTGTGCCGCGCGCGTGGCCTCCCATGGCGCTGATCCCTATCTGACCGAGCCTCTGCGGTCGTGCGAACGCTCGATTCCGCAACGGCTGTTCTACGAGCAGAATGAGGGCGTAGCGGTCCCTGCTCCTCTTCCCGGATATGCCATCGCGGTGGTTTTGCCGCTTACGCTTCTTCGGTTCGACGTTGCGGCAGTCGTCTGGACGTTGCTGCTTTTGGCCGCGTGGCTCGTGTGCGTCGCCACCATCGTGCGCTTTGCCGATATCACGTGGCAGGCGGCACTTGCCGTCACCGCGTTATCCCTAGGCGTAGCATCAATTCCGCTAGGTGAGATCATGCCGCTCGCGTTTGCCGGCCTTTGCTTGGCTGGATATTACGCATGGCTCGGGCGCTGGCATGCCGCGGGCGTCGCAGGCATGATTGCGATGCTGGAGCCACATATCGGCCTACCCGCATGCATCGCGCTCGCCGTATGGGCACCAGGCACGCGTATCCCGCTCGCAATCGGATTTGGGGCATTGGCGGGCCTTTCGCTGCTCATGCTCGGCCCAAACGTGAACCTGGAATATTTCTTGAGTGTATTGCCGGCACACGCGCTTTCCGAAGCAACGCGCGATACGCAGTACAGTCTTACCGCCGTTCTCACCTCGATCGGTGTCGGAAGCAGTGCCGCAATTCGAGCGGGGTCGATTTGGTATGCTGCAATGGTCGTGATCGGGACGATTGCAGCCGGTTCCCTTGCAAGAAGGACGAACAACCGAGCATTTCTCGCCTGTACGCCGCCCGCATTCGCCGTTCTCGGCGGAACGTTCATTCACGTGACGCAACTTGTGGCGGCGCTTCCGGCTGCCGTACTGGTCATACCTTACCTGATTGGCACAAGACGGGCGCTCGCCATCGCTGCATTGCTGCTGCTGTCCGTGCCGTGGTCGTTCGCATGGTCGCCGGCGCTCGGCATCGCAGCCGCATTCCCGGTCGCCTACCTTGCGTGGATCTACTCGGAACGCAACGCGCGGGCTACGGCGATGGCCGCCGTGATCGCCGGGCTGCTGCTCGTGGGAGTCAATCATACATACTTGTCGTACGCTTCCGGTTCAACATTTCAAGCGCAAACCTCGATCGATCCGAGACTCGCAGAGTATTCATGGAGCGCGTTTTCGAGCAAGAGCTCGACGCACGGCCTTGCATCGTGGGCCACGCGCGCTCCGACGTGGGCCGGGCTGATCCTCGCGCTCGCGATGTTAGCGAGTGCTTCGTAATGAAGGGTATTTCGGTACTCGTTCTGCTAGCGATCGCGGTCGTGTGCTCGATCTTCCCGATCGTGAGCCAGACGTATGCAGATAGGCAAAACGGATGGCTCATGGTCGACTTTCGGGCGTACTATTGCGGTGCGCTCGTTGCGAGAGAGCACGGCGATCAATACGATGCGCAGCCGATGCACGCATGCGAAAGCACGACGCCGCGTCCATTCTTTCGTGCCAAGCCGGGCGTGACGGTGCCTGCGCCATACCCTCCGTATGCGTTAGCGATAATCGCGCCGTTGACACTCCTTCCCTTCACGACTGCGGCAATGCTTTGGTACGCGCTGATGACGCTTTGCTGTGCGCTGGCCATCGTGTTGCTCGCACGCGTTGCGAAGTTGCCGATTCTGATTACATGGGCTGCGCTAGCATTATCGCTCGGCTTGGAATCGTTGCCCACCGGCCAGGTCGTGCCGCTTTGCCTTGTCGCATTGCTGGCTGCGGCGGCATTTGCGCAGAGCGCAGAGTGGGATTTCGCCGCCGTCGCGGTTGCAATCGCGATGATCGAACCGCACGTGGCGTTTCCTGCTGCCATAGCGCTCTATATCCGGTACCCGGCCACGCGGACGGTCATTGTGCTCCTTGGCATCTTGTTCATTGCGGGGTCGCTTGCGTTCAGTGGAATCGAGCGCAACGTCGAGTACGTGGGGGCAGTGCTGCGGGCTCATGCACTTTCGGAGGTTTCGCGAGACAATCAGTACAGTCTCTCGACGATCCTGGCGGCTCTGGGCGTGAGCGACGAGCGGGCGGTCTTCTTCGGAAATCTCTCGTATTTGATCATGCTCGTGCTCGGCACGATCGTGGGGCTGCGTCTATCCGATCGTTTTCGCGACGCGGCATTTACCTTGCTCGTGCCGCCTGCGTTTGTGGTACTCGGCGGTCCGTACATTCATTCGGTTGAAATCGTTGCGGCGCTGCCGTTCTGCCTGCTTCTCTACAACTACACCAAAGCGTATCGCAGCGCGCATATGGCATTGTTGGTGGCGATCGTTCTTCTGGCAGTGCCGTGGATCGATGCGACGTCCGCGGCGCTGTTTAACGCACCGCTTTTCCCAGCGGCGTTTCTGGTCTATACGCTGCACGGGGGACGAACGTCGACGCTTGCGACGGCTGTTGCAACGGGCTGCGCGATCCTCTTGCTTTTCATTCTCGCGGGACGACCCGGGCCTCCCGCACATCAGTTTGTAGCTTCGGCGCATCCGTACCTCGATCCAAATCTGGCGGACGCTTCCTGGAGGGCGGTCGCGCTTGCGAATTCGACGAATCGATTCGTCATGTGGCTGTTGCGCTTACCGACGTGGATCGGTCTGATCGGCCTGGTCGTAATCGGCTGCCTGTTCACGCGCAAGACAGCTTTGGAAGAGGCGGTGCACGCGTAGTGGAGTCAAAAGCCATCGCGGCGCCGTTGCGCGTGTCACCGGATCGCGTTGCGCTCTACGGGACATTTTTCGCAGCGCTTGTGTCGATACGGTTTATCCTGGATCCGGCGTATTTTCGGGTCGTGGCCTACCGCGGGGATATTGGGAATTTTTGGTCTGTTGGCGCGACGGTTGGGAGTCCTGCTCTCGCAAACGTAGCTCTGCATATTGCATGGCAGAACGCGCACGGCCTCGGTAGGAATCCGTTTCTCTACCTGCCGGGCTTCGCATGGCTCTATGCGCCGTTAGCTCATCTTCCAATCATGACGGCGCTCGTCGTCGAGGAACTGTCGATGGCGGCGATTTGCGCCTGGGCTGCATGGCTTCTTGCGCGGCTCTATCGGTTCCCGTTGTGGTTCGCGTTCGCTTGCGTCTTTGCTTGGGGTCCGACAGTAAGCATGATCGAGCTGGGCCAGAACGCTGGGCTCGCACTGGCGCTGGCACTTACGGCAATTGTCGCGCTGGTGAGAGGCCGCGACCTGCTTGCCGGTGTGGCGATCGGTTTACTCTTGTACAAACCGACTGAAGCCGTGCCGCTGATTTTACTGTTGTTGATGCGAAGGCAATGGCGTGCCGTCGGTGTTGTAGGGATCTGTGCGACCGGATGGTACCTGTTAAGCGTGCCGGCAACGCACGGCGATTGGCGATGGTTCGTCACGTACGCGCACACGATTCGCGATTTTTATTCCTATGTTGTAAGCGCGCAGTCGGATAGGGCTTTTACGCTGCCGACGCTACTCGTTGCCATGGGCGCTCCAACCGTGGCGGCCTTGTTTGCGAGCCTGGCGATGCTTCTGCTGGCCCTACCACTGTTCGCTCGGGGAAGTGCACTCGAGGCCGGCAGCATGGCTACCATGGTCGGTTTGGCCGCGAGCACCTATGCCTGGCCGTATGAGGCGTGCATCTTGCTTCCGGGCGTCTGTTTTGCGATGGTTCGGCTGACGGAGCCGTGGCGGTCGCGAATCGTCGTGGCCGCGTATTTTATCGCCTCTATCGGGATGATCGTGCCGTACGGTGCACACTCTTTAGCAATCATTGGTGTAGGCGGTGTGGCCTGGTGGATGTTGGACGGTTATCTCGGGCCAAACGCGCCGGCGCGTTTTTGGATTGCGCGTGCGCGTTCGTAGCGCCTCCGCGATCTTTGCGATCGCGCTCGGGTGCGTGGCGTTACTAGGACTATGGCAATACACGCTGCATTCGCGCGGGATTCTCATGTACGACTTTCGCGCCTTTTACTGTGGCGCGGGTGCCGCAATTGGGGGCCACGATCCGTACTTACAGGAGCCGCTCTATTCGTGTGAATCGCATCCCGACGGGTCGTGGCTCATGAACGCGGGCGGCAATGTGGCCGTGCCGGCGCCGTTTCCGGGGTACGTGTTTGTGCTCCTGATGCCACTTACGCTGCTGCCGTTTCCGATCGCGTCGCTCGTGTGGGCCGCCGTCATGCTCTTGTGCGCTGCATTGACGGTCTTGGGCTTGAGACGGCTGACGGGAATAAATACGTGGGCGCTCTCTGCGCTCGTTTTTTCGGCGGATTGCATCGTGCCGTTGACCCTCGGCCAGCTTACACCCTTGGCGGTTATGGGCCTGGTTTGGGGGGCGGTTGCAGTTGAGGAGGGGCGCTTCGTTTTGGCGGCTGCGGCGCTAGCCTTCGCCGCGTTCGAGCCACATCTCACTATTGGTGCGATACTCAGCCTGTTCGTTTGGAAGGCACGCTCGCGAATACCGTTGCTGGTGATGGCGTTCGTCCTCGCCGGTTCGTCGGTCGCGCTACTTGGAGCGGCCGCCGCGAGCGAGTATCTGCGAGTTGTATTACCGCTTCATGCGCTGTCCGAACTACGCTTTCCGGGTCAACTCGCACTCGCGCCGCTGCTCTATCAGCTCGGCGTTAGCGCAAGGCAGGCCGTGCTGATCGCGGGAATTCAATGGGCGATCGTCGTTGCCATCGGCGTGGTGACGGCGCGAAGAGTGGCGCAAGCGTACAGTACAGATGCGCTCTTGCTGCTCTGGCCGGCAGGTGTTGCGCTACTTGGCGGGGTCTTCTTACACGCGCCGCAGATTGCATTTATCATACCGCTCATCGTGCTCGTCGCGGCTCGAAATGATGCAACTGTGATCGCTCGGGTCAGCTTGATTCTGCTTAGCGTACCGTGGCTTCCTACGATCGTGCAGCCGGAACTGCTCGGCGTGGGCGCCCTGGCAATGTTTCTTGTCGCGCGCTTGATCGTTCGCCTGTCCGTCATGGCGAGCCTCGCGACCGTCGCGGGTTTCATGGTCGTAAGTCTGACGGGATTTTATTTTGTGCACCACACGGCGCTGGCTAGCTGGGCGTCGCTGCCGGCAGCGCTGCACATCCGACCAAATATGCTGGCCGAGATTACTTGGCAAGCCGCGATGAGCACCTACAATTATGGCGACGTTGGCACATCGATTGGGCGGCTTCTGACCTGGGCCGGACTCGTCTGCGCATGTTTCGCGGTTGGTATACGTACGATTCCGGAAGAGCCACGGCGCGATCTACAGGATCGCTTTTATTCCGACTCGTCCCTGCGGTTTCAACTCGTACGGTATCTGTTCATCGGCGGCATCTCAGCGGGGGCTGACGTCGGAGTGTTCCTCTTATTGCTAGCGGTTCACGTTCCCGTTCTGATCGTTGCTACGGTCTCGTATGGGTGCGGTCTCGCAGTTCATTTCACCCTGAATAAGTACGTGAACTTCCGTGCTCACGACCGGCCGATCCATCATCAGGCTTCGACATATGCGGCCGTTGCGTTCACCTGCTGGCTAACGACGCTCGTGATTGTCAAGGCTGCAATTTTCTTCGGCTTCTCGCCGGTCGTCGGAAAGCTCGTGGCCATCGTCGTCGGCGCGCCAATCGGTTTCTTTGGCCATCGCCATTTTACGTTCGGGCGGGGACTACTCGCGTCAGTGAAGGTCGCAATCGGGAAGCGAGCCCCAAAACTGTGAGCAAGCGCCTATTATATAGCACTGTATTCCTGTGCTTTTTTGTTTCGGGATTTTGTAGCTTGCTCTATGAGGTGCTCTGGACGCGGCTGGCGTTCGCTCATTTTGGCATCATCACCCCAGTCTTGTCGTTAGTCGTCTCGACATTCATGCTAGGGATCGGCGTAGGTACCGCATTTGGCGGTAGGGTCGCCGATTGGTCAAGCCGGAGATTGCGGATTCAACCGCTTTTTCTTTATGCAAGCGCCGAGGCGCTGGTCGCAATCGGTGCGCTCGCCGTTCCGAAGCTTTTCGATTGGTCTGAGAAGTTGTTGCTGCGCGCCGGAGCGTCGAGTTCGGCCGCGTTCATTCTGTTATCGGCGGCGTGCATTATCGGGGCTCTCTTACCATGGTGCGTGGCAATGGGGGCGACGATTCCGTTCATGATGACCTTTGTGCGGCGCTTTGATACGCGGCACGGCGAGAGCTTCAGCCTGCTTTACGCAGCGAACGTCTTGGGCGCCGCCATTGGCGCTCTCGCGACGGCTTACATTTTGATCGAGCTGCTGGGCCTGCACGGAACGCTGACCTTCGCTGCCCGCGGCAATATAGCGATCGCCGCGATCGCTGCAGCTCTGGCCTTGTTCGTTCCGATGAAGGCACCGAGCGACGATGTGGGGCCCACCGGGAAGAGGGCCACGCGAGCAGTGAGCCCGGGATGGCCGGGCGCCGTCTTGTTCATCACCGGATTTTCCAGCGTAGGCATGGAGGTGTGCTGGGCTCGCGATTTCACCTTCGTACTGAAGACAACGATCTACGCGTTTGCCTCGATTCTTGCGGTTTATTTGATAGCAACGTTCATCGGGTCCTTGATTTACCGTATCAAGGTGTCGCAAGATCCGGCGTTCTCTATCGAGAGCATACTGCCGTGGCTCTTTGCGCTTTCGTTGCTTCCCGTTTTGCTGTGCGATCCGAGAACGGACCACTCGATCGCTCAAACGCTGGTGAGTATCTTGCCGCTGTGCGGAGTGCTCGGCTTCCTAACGCCCGGGCTAATCGATCGCTTTGGCGAAGGAGACGCGACTCGGGCCGGGCGGCTTTACGCCCTAAACATTATCGGCGCCATTGCGGGCCCACTCGTGGCGGGCTACGCGTTGCTGCCGCTGCTCGGCATACGCTGGGCGATGATCGCATTAGCCATTCCGCTGTTGGCGACGCTGATGATTATTCGGAGCGGGGATCCAGGGAGACGCGCTTTCGCGCTTACTGCGTCGGTTCTTGCCGCAGCTGTTGCAATGTTTTCGAGCAAAGCGTACGACGACGGATCGCTGTACCCCAGACCGAGCGAAGTCCGCCGGGATTACGCTGCCTCTGTCGTTGCGTATGGAACCGGAACCCGGAAGGGGCTCGACGTCAACGCCATACCGATCACGAGTATGACGATGGACACCAAAGTCATGGCGCATCTACCGATGGCCCTTCATGGGCATGCGCGCAATGCTCTTGATATCTGCTTCGGAATGGGAACGACGTTTAGATCGCTCTCGACTTGGGGCGTACGAACCACGGCAGTCGACC
>Ga0153924_1001287_pt1 | contig 13101 bp, 10 predicted proteins | sample TSNJ008MetaG_FD_104709 | JGI IMG/M metagenome (GOLD analysis project Ga0153924, IMG submission 104709) | Attine ant fungus gardens microbial communities from New Jersey, USA - TSNJ008 MetaG | ecosystem: Host-associated > Fungi > Mycelium > Unclassified | place: USA: New Jersey, Wharton State...
CCACGATCGTCGACGGTGCCCGCACCACGAACGACTGGCGACTCAACTCCCGCGCCGACAGCCTCGCGACCTTCGCGAAGGGCATCAAGCGCAACGACATCGACTACGACCTGCAGGAGGTCACGCCATGACCGCGTCCAAGAAGTCGACCGCAGCGGCCGACACCCGTCCCGCACCCGTCATCAGCGTCATCGGCACCGGCTACCTCGGTGCCACCCACGCGGCCGCGATGGCCGAGATGGGTTTCGAGACGATCGGCGTGGACGTCGACCCGTCGAAGCTCGCCGCCCTCGCCGCCGGCGAGGTCCCGTTCTACGAGCCCGGTCTGCCGGAGCTCATCACGAAGCACGTCGCGAGCGGCAAGCTCCGCTTCACGGCCTCGATCGCCGAGGCCGTGGCGGCCGCCGACGTCCACTTCGTCTGCGTCGGTACCCCGCAGCGCGCCGGCTCGCACGCGGCGAACCTGTCCTACGTCGAGAGCGCCACGCGCGGCGTCGCCGAGAACCTCACGCACCCCGGCGTCATCGTCGGCAAGTCGACGGTCCCGGTCGGCACCGCTGCGCGTCTGCGTGGCATCGTCCGTGAGTTCGCGCCGGCCGGCATCGACGCGGAGCTGATCTGGAACCCGGAGTTCCTCCGGGAGGGCAAGGCCGTCGACGACACGCTGCACCCGGACCGCCTGGTCTGGGGCGGTGCGTCCCCGGCCGCCGACGCCGTGATCCGCGAGGTCTACGCCGCACCCATCGCCGAGGGCACCCCGGTCATCACGACCGACCTCGCCACGGCGGAGCTCGTCAAGGTCAGTGCCAACGCGTTCCTCGCCACGAAGATCTCGTTCATCAACGCGATCTCGGAGATGTGCGCGATCACCGGCGCCGACGTGTCGACCCTGGCGGACGCCCTCGGACACGACGCCCGCATCGGCCGGAAGTTCCTCAACGCGGGCCTCGGCTTCGGCGGTGGCTGCCTGCCGAAGGACATCCGTGCGCTCATGCACCGTGCGAACGAGCTCGGTGCCGGCCGCGTGGTCGGACTCATGCAGCAGGTCGACGAGATCAACATGGGGCAGCGCGAACGCGTGATCGACATGACGATCGACGCGCTCGACGGCTCCGTGCTCAACCGTCGCGTCGCGGTGATCGGGGCGGCGTTCAAGCCCCTCACCGACGACGTCCGCGACTCGCCGGCGCTCAACGTCGCCGCCGCGCTGCACCTGCGCGGCGCCCAGGTCACCCTGTGGGACCCGGAGGCGATGGAGACCGCCCGACGCTCGTTCCCGACGCTCTCGTACGCCTCGTCGATGGTCGACGCGATCGAGGATGCCGACGTCGTGCTCGTCCTCACCGAGTGGGACGACATCGTCGAGGCCTCGCCGGTCGAACTCGCCGCCATCGTCGGTCGTCGGTTCGTGATCGACGCCCGCAACTGCCTCCCGGTCACCGACTGGGTCAAGGCGGGTTGGACCGTCCGTTCCCTGGGACGGCCCACTCCGGTCACGGGTGCACCCGTGAGCGTCGCCGCGGGGACGAACGACGTGCTGGCGACAGCGCGCTAGACGTCTCCGCCAACGAGCGGGGTCCGTGCCGGGGCGGCACGGGCCCCGCTTTCGCGCGCGCGTACCCGGTCGAATCGGGCGTACCTGACTGTTTCGGGCGTACCTGGTCGTTCCTTCCGGCCAGGTACGCCCGTGTCCACTTCCCATCGCGCCCGCTCTGGGAAGGAACGTGCTGGGTGACCGCCTGGAGGCGCGGTGCCGGCCCGGCGGACCGGCACCGCGCCTCCAGGCGGTCACCTCCACCGCACGACCGCCGGCCGACACGCACGGAACGCGGAAGGCCCCGCACCGGGAACCGGTGCGGGGCCTTCGTACGTTCAGCGAGGATCAGACGCCGAAGTAGAGCTCGTACTCGAACGGGTGCGGGCGCTGGGCCAGCGGGAGGATCTCGTTCTCGCGCTTGTAGTCGATCCAGGTCTGGATGAGGTCCTCGGTGAAGACGTTGCCCTTCGTGAGGAACTCGTGGTCCGCCTCGAGCGCGTCGAGGGCCTCGTCGAGCGAGCCGGGGACCTGGGGGATGCCCTTGGCCTCCTCCGGGGGGAGCTCGTAGAGGTCCTTGTCGACCGGCTCGTGCGGCTCGATGCGGTTCTGGATGCCGTCGAGGCCCGCCATGAGCTGCGCCGCGAAGGCGAGGTACGGGTTGCCCGAGGCGTCCGGCGCGCGGAACTCGATGCGCTTGGCCTTCGGGTTCGTGCCGGTGATCGGGATGCGGATCGCCGCGGAGCGGTTACCGGCCGAGTAGACCAGGTTGACCGGCGCCTCGAAGCCCTTCACCAGGCGGTGGTACGAGTTGATCGACGGGTTCGTGAAGGCGAGCAGTGCCGAGGCGTGCTTCAGGATGCCGCCGATGTACCAGCGCGCGAGGTCCGAGAGGCCGCCGTAGCCGTTCTCGTCGTAGAACAGCGGCTTGCCGTCCGACCAGAGCGACTGGTGGGTGTGCATGCCCGAGCCGTTGTCGCCGAAGAGCGGCTTCGGCATGAACGTGGCGACCTTCCCCCACTGGTCCGCCGTGTTCTTGACGATGTACTTGAACTTCAGGATGTCGTCCGCGGCGTGGACCATCGTGTCGAACTTGTAGTTGATCTCCTGCTGGCCGCCGGTGCCCACCTCGTGGTGCGAACGCTCGAGCTCGAAGCCCGCCTCGATCAGCTTGAGGGTGATGTCGTCGCGGAGGTCGGCCGTCTTGTCGACCGGCGACACGGGGAAGTAGCCGCCCTTGTACGGGGTCTTGTTGGCGAGGTTGCCGCCCTCTTCCTCACGGCCGGTGTTCCAGGCGCCCTCTTCGGAGTCGACCGCGTAGAACGACTGGTTCTGGGTGACCGAGTAGCGGACGTCGTCGAAGATGTAGAACTCGGCCTCGGGGGCGAAGAACGCGGTGTCCGCGATGCCCGTCGACGCGAGGTACTTCTCCGCCTTCTTGGCGACCTGGCGCGGGTCACGGCCGTAGATCTCGCCGTTCCGCGGGTTGTAGATGTCGAAGATCATGATCAGCGTGCGCTCGGCGCGGAACTGGTCGATGTACGCGGTGGTCACGTCAGGGATGAGCTGCATGTCGGACTCGTGGATCGACGCGAAACCGCGGATCGAGGAGCCGTCGAAGAGCTGACCGACCGAGAAGAAGTCCTCGTCGACCGTGGACGCCGGGATGTTGAAGTGCTGCTGCACGCCGGGCAGGTCGGTGAAGCGGATGTCGAGGAACTTGACGTCCGTGTCCTTGATGAAGGCCAGGACCTCGGAGGAATCGCTGAACATGTGTGTCGATCTCCTGGGGGTTTGGGTGATGTGGAGGTGCCGCGGGTGCACCCTCCGACGAGGCTATTGACACCGAGTTTCCCGGACATGACTGGATTGTTTCGTCCGTGTTACGTCGGGGATGGTGGGCGAGTCGGTATCTGCTGGTGGCGCTGTCCGGGTCGCGGTCGGTGTCGGCCCCGTCGCGGTCGCCTACGCTTGGGGCATGGCCCGCAGCACCACTCCGTCCCCCGCGTCCTCTGCACACCCGGACGGCTGGCCGGGCAAGGACCTCGGACTCCCCGAGGAGGGCCCGCGCAGCGTCGGTCGCATCGGCCGGCGGATCGTCGCGCTGCTCATCGACGGGGCCCTGGCCGACCTGGTCGCCTACGTCACGGGGGTGTGGTCGCCGGTGAACGGCTCGGGTGACATCGCGCACTCGTGGATCCAGATCGCGATCTTCGCGGCGCTCCAGGTCCTGTTCATCTGTCTGCTGTCCGGGTCGTTCGGCCACATCTGCGTCGGACTCCGGGTCGTGCCGATGCGCGGCGGCTACGTCGGCGTCTGGCGCCCGGTGGTCCGGACGGTCCTGCTGTGCCTGATCGTGCCGGCGCTGATCATCGACCGCGACAGCCGCGGGGCGCACGACCGGATCGCCGGGACGGTGCTCGTCCGCCGCTGAGCGCGGGGCGTCGGGCGCGCTGACGCTGCGGCGCGCTGGCGCTGGGCGCCGCGGGCTGCGACGCTGCGCCTCGCGAGGCGCAGCGGGCTGCGACGCTGCGCCTCGCGAGGCGCAGCGTGCGAGGTTCCCGGCATGGTGCGAGCCCACGCGGCTCCCACACTCGTCGGAAACTCGCACACTGCCGCCTGCCAACACCCCCCCGCACGCGAGAACGCCCCCGACCTGGCACGGTCGGGGGCGTTCGTCGTCGCGGCGGGAGTGCGTCAGCGCGGACGGCCGGCGCGGGCACGCATCGGGTCCATGCCCTTCGGGATCGCGGCTGCGGGGCTCTGCGTCAGCGAGTCGAGGCGGTTCGCGACCGCCAGCACCTCGTTGCGGTTGAGCGACTTCTTGAACTTGTTCATGGCGCGGGGGAGCTTGTGCAGCGTCACCGCGTCGTCACCGTCGCCGTCCTTGCCCGAGGCGACGTGGACGACGTGCACGGAGACGTTCGGCACGATGCGCTGGACCTTACGGCGCTCTTCGTCGACCTGACGGTTGAGGTTGCCCCGCTGGCCCTCGGTGATGAGCACGACACCCGGCCGGCCGACGGCCCGGTAGACCGCGGCCTGCGAGCGTCCGTGCACCGCGACGGGCATCTCGCTCGAACGCCACTGCCGGCGGAGCGAGTTCGACAGCACGGCACCGACGGCGCCGGGCTGGCCCTCGATCTGGGAGTACGCGGCTCGCTCGGCCAGTCGCCCGAGGACGATCAGGAAGAGCAGGACGCCGAGCAGCACACCGGCGACGATCCAGAGGATGACCGCGAGCCAGTTCTGGCCGGGGAGCAGCAGCGCGAGCAACACGCCCAACACCACCGGGACCACGAAGGCCAGGGCGAACCACCAGACGGAGCTCGGGTCCGCCCGACGGGTCATGGTGAAGACCTGGTACATCTGCTTGAGACGACCCGGCTCCTTCGCCGTCGTACCTTGAGAACTGCTGCGTGCCATGCACCCAGGATACGGCTTCTGTCGACATCTCCGGACCGTCGATGCTCCGGCTGTGGGCGAACAGGGTTCTCCACAGACCACGACCCGGCCTGGGGGCCCGACCCACCCACCCGTGAGGCTGTCCGGCATGCAGATGGTCACCGATCACGTCCGTTGGGTCGCGTCCGACGCCGACGACCAGCCGCTGCTCGCCTGGACGGCGGACCGCGCGACCGCGGTCGGCCGTCACCTCGCCCCCGTCACCGCGATCGGGAGGTTGCCCGGCGGGCGCCTCGCCGTGGACGTCCAGCGTCCGATCGGGACACCGCTCGCGACCGCACTCGACACACTCGGCGCCCCGACGACCGGTGTCGCGGTGACGTTGACGGTGCCGCTCCTCGAACTCGCGGCGGCCGAGCGATCGGGCTCGGTGCGCATCGGGACGGCCGGACTCGACGACGTGCTGGTGGACGACGCCGGCGCGGTCGTGTTGTGCGACCGACCGCCCGGGACGGACGGCGTCCGTGGCGCGGACCAGGACGGTGCCCGTGTCCTGCTCCTGGCGGCCAGGGTGGTGTGGGAGCGTGCAGACCCCCGCGATCCGGTCCGCCCACTCGTCGACGACGCGATCGCCGAGGCGCTCGACGGCGGTGCCGAGGCGGTCCGGGCGGCGCTGTCGCACGTGCGCGCGGCCGCGGCGCCACGTCCGGTCCGGTGGGAACCGGCGGCGCACGAGCTGCTCGTGGGCATCCCTCCGGACGCCACCGAGCCGGCCGACGGCTTCGTCGCCGTGGCGCGCCGGTTCGTCGAACACGGTGTGCCGTTCGGCAGCGGCCGACGACTCCCGTTCCGACGCGCGCTGGTCGGCGCGGTCGTCGCAGCAGGCCTCACCGCCGCGGCGGTGTTCACGCTCGGATGACGGTGATCGTGAACGGGAACGGCCCCGATCCGCTGGGGATCGGGGCCGTTCCGTCGTGCTGGGCGTGCGGTGGTGCTGGGATCAGTACCCGAGGTTCGGGCCGAAGTTCCCGTCCTCCAGACGGTTCTTCACCGCGACGAGGTAGCGCGACGCGTCGGCACCGTCGATGATCCGGTGGTCGTACGACAGCGCGAGGTAGACGAACGAACGGATCGCGATCGCCTCCTGCCCGTCGACCTTGACGACCGCCGGACGCTTCGTGACGATGCCCGTGCCGAGGATCGCCGACTGCGGCAGGAACACCACGGGGGTGTCGAACAGCGCGCCACGCGAACCGGTGTTGGTCAGCGTGAAGGTGCCGCCCGCGAGCTCGTCGGGCTTCAGCTGGTTGTTGCGGGTGCGCTCGGCGAGGTCCGCGATCGACTGCGAGAACTGCGCCAGGTTCAGCGACGCCGCGTCCTTGATCACCGGGGTGAGCAGGCCGCGCTCGGTGTCCACCGCGATGGAGACGTTCTCGGTCTCCGGGTAGACGATCTCCTCGCCCTCCACGGTCGAGTTGATCTTCGGGTGGGCCTTGAGCGCCTCGGACGCCGCCAGGGCGAAGAACGGCATGAAGGAGAGCTTCGAACCGGCCTTCTCGAGGAACTCGGCCTTGTTCGCGTCGCGGAACTGGGCGACCTTCGTGACGTCCACCTCGACGACGCTGGTGAGCTGCGCGGTCGAGGTCATCGACTGCACGGCGCGCTCGGCGACGACCTTGCGGAGGCGGGTCATCTTCTCGCGGGTGCCACGGAGCGGGGAGACCTCGGCGACGAACGGACCCGACGGGGCTGCGGCCGGAGCCGAACCACCGGCGGCGGGTGCCTTCGCGGCGGCCGCGAGGACGTCCTCCTTGCGGATGCGTCCACCGACACCGGAACCGGTGACGGTCGACAGGTCGACGCCCTGCTCGTTCGCGAGCTTGCGCACGAGCGGCGTGACGTAGCCGGAGGCCGAGGCGTCCTGCGTCGGGTTCGGCACGGCGGCGGTCGTGGTCGGGGCGGAGGCCGCGGGAGCAGCAGCCGGGGCCGGGACGGCTGCCGGCGGAGCGGCGGCGGGCGGCGGGACCGGAGCGGCCTGGGGGACCGGGGCGGCGGCCGGCGGGGCTGCCGGGGCCTGCGGCGCAGCGGGCTGCGTCTCGCCGGCGGGGGCCGGCTCGGGCTCGGTCGGCTGCGGAGCGGGGGTCTCGGACTCCTGCTCGGTGCTCGGAGCGGCCTCGGGCTCCTCGGCCTCGGCAGCTGCCTCGTTCGACTCGGAGTCCGAGGACCCGCCGTCGGACGAGCCGGAGCCGTCGCCGATCTTGACGAGGGCGGTGCCGACCTCGACGGTCTCGTCCTCCTGCACGAGGATCTCCTCCACGACGCCGGCGATCGGCGACGGGATCTCGGTGTCGACCTTGTCGGTCGAGACCTCGAGCAGCGGCTCGTCGACCTCGACCCGGTCACCGACGTTCTTCAGCCATCGGGTCACCGTGCCCTCGGTGACGCTCTCGCCGAGCGCCGGGAGGTTGACGGATTCGCTCATCGGGTGGACTCCTCTTCGCAGGGGTGGTTCGTGGTGGTGGTCATGGTGTTCACAGGGCGTGCAGCGGCTTGCCCGCGAGGTGCAGGAACGCCTCGCCGAGGGCCTCGTTCTGCGTCGGGTGCGCGTGGATGAGCGGAGCGACGTCCTCCGGGTACGCCTCCCAGTTCACGGCGAGCTGGGCTTCGCCGATGAGCTCGCCGACCCGGGCGCCGATCATGCTGACGCCGACGACGGGGCCGTCGACGACGCGGACGACCTTCACCGAACCGGAGGTGCCGATGATGTGGCTCTTGCCGTTGCCGGCGAGGTTGTACTCGTACGAGTCGACCTTGTCGGCGCCGTACTGCTCCTCGGCCTTGGACTGCGAGAGTCCGACGGAGGCGACCTCCGGGTCGGAGTACGTGATCTTCGGGATGTTCTTGTCCTCGATGATGACCGGGTTGAGCCCGGCGATCTCCTCGGCGACGAAGATGCCCTGCTGGAAGCCGCGGTGCGCGAGCTGCAGGCCCGGGACGATGTCGCCGACGGCGTACACGTTCGGGATGTTCGTGGCGAGGCGCTCGTTCGTGGTGACGAACCCGCGGTCCATCGTCACGCCGACCTCGTCGTAGCCGACGTTCTGGGTGACGGGGCCACGGCCGACCGCGACGAGCAGGACGTCGCCGTCGAAGGTCTTGCCGTCCTCCAGCGTGACGACGACACCGTTCTCGTGCTGCTCGACGCCCTGGAAGCGGACACCGAGCGAGAACTCGATGCCGCGCTTGCGGAACGCGCGCTCGAGCTGCTTCGACATGGACTCGTCCTCGGCGGGGACGAGGTGGGGGAGGGCTTCGACGATCGTCACCTCGGCACCGAAGGACTTCCAGACGCTGGCGAACTCGACGCCGATGACGCCGCCACCGAGGATGACGACCTTGTTCGGCACGTAGTCCATGCGCAGGGCGGTCTCGGAGGTGATCACGCGACCACCGATCTCGAGCCCGGGCAGCGACTTCGAGTAGGAACCCGTCGCGAGGACGATGTTCTTTCCGGTCACGGTCTGGTCGCCGACCTGCACGGTGCTCTGCGAGGTGAGCTTGCCCCAGCCCTCGACGACGGTGATCCCGCGCGCCTTGATGAGGCCCTGGAGACCCTTGTACTTCGAGTTGATGACGCCCTGCTGGTACTCGATGACCTTCGGGACCTCGACGCCGGCGAACTCGGCGACGACGCCGTACTTCTCCGCGTCACGGGTCGCGTCGGCGACCTCGGCCGCGTGCAGCAGGGCCTTCGTCGGGATGCAGCCGCGGTGCAGACACGTCCCCCCGAGCTTGTCTCCCTCGATGAGCGCGACGCTCATCCCGAGCTCGGCGGCCCGGAGCGCAGCGGCGTAGCCACCACTGCCGCCACCGAGGACCACGACGTCGTAAGTCTGTTCCGTCACCTGGTGCAACTCCCTCGTGCGTGTCGGGGCCGATCGGACCCCACTGGACACCGCGGCGGCGGCGTCCGACGGTCGGACCGCATGGTTCCGGTCCCGTCCCGTTGGTTCCGGCGGGGGCACGTCGAGCGCGCTGCCCCGCCGGAGTCAAACCTACTACTTGGCCTGGAGCTCTTCTGCGAGCGAGATGAGCGTGCGGACCATGACGCCCGTCGCACCCTTGCCGAGCCAGCCGTACCCGCCGCCCTTGTTCTCGGACGGCCCGGCGATGTCGAGGTGCGCCCACGGGATCCCCTCGCCCACGAAGCGCTCGAGGAACTTGCCCGCGAGGAGCATGCCCCCGGCCGGGTTGCCCACCGTGGCGTTCACCATGTCGGCGATCTCGCTGGCGAGCCGGGCGTCGAGCTCCTCGGGCAGCGGCATCGGCCAGATCGGCTCGGCCACCGACGCGGCGACGGCCCGGACCTGCGCGACGAGGTCGTCGCTGCCCATCAGGCCGGTCGTGCGGTCGCCGAGCGCGACGACCTGCGCACCGGTCAGCGTGGCGACGTCGACGATGGCGTCGGGCTGCTCGAGTGACGCCGCAGCCATGCCGTCACCGAGCACCAGTCGGCCCTCGGCGTCGGTGTTCGTCACCTCGACGGTCTTCCCGTTCTTCAGGGTGAGGACGTCGCCGGGGCGCGTCGCCGAGCCGGAGGGCATGTTCTCCGCGAGGCAGAGCCACGCGGTCACGCGGACGTCGAGTCCGAGGCGGGCGGCGGCCACGGTCGCGGCGAGCACGGTGGCGGCGCCGGTCATGTCGGTCTTCATGCCGAGCATCGAGCCCGCCGGCTTCAGCGAGAGGCCGCCCGAGTCGAACGTGATGCCCTTGCCGACCAGGGCGAGGTGCTTCGTGGCGGACTCGGGCGCGTACCGGACGACGACGAGCCGCGGCGGACGCTCCGAGCCGCGTCCCACGCCGAGGATGCCGCCGAAGCCCTGCTCCTCGAGCGCGGTCTCGTCGAGGACCTCGACGGTGAGCGGCAGTCCCTCGGCCTGCGCGAGCGCGACGTCGGCCACGTCCGCGGGCCCGAGGTCGCCGGCGGCGGTGTTGACGAGGTCGCGCACGAGCGTCGCAGCGTCGGCGACGATCGCCGGGCGGACGGTGGCGTCGTCGGCGTCCGAGGCGGCGACGACCGTGATCTCCTGGTCACCGCGCGTCGGGCCGGTGGTGCCGGCCCCCTTGTGGCGGGTGAACGAGTACGCACCCAGGGCGGCACCCTCGAGCGCGGCGTCGACGAGTTCTGCGGAGTCGGTCGGCAGTGCGAGCGTGATCGACGCGACGCTGGGCAGCTGGCGCACGGCGCTGCCCGCAGCGGCGCGGATCGCGGCGGGGCCGGTGGCGCTGCCGAGCCCGACGAGTGCGATGCCGGTCGCGGTCACACCGGTACCCGGCAGACGCACGAGCTGGTCCTTGGCGCCGGTCGCACCGATCGAGGCGAGGTCGAGGTCCGTCAGCGCGTCCACGGGCCCGGCGGCGCTCGGCGCCAGGGTCGCGGGGCCACCGTCCGTTCCGGGTCGGACACCGACGACGAGGACGTCGGCGGTGACGGTGGCGGGACTGGAAGTCGTGGTGGAGAGCGTCGGTCGGACCATGCGACCACCCTATCCAGCAGGTGTTCGCTGTCGGCGTGGCCGCTGCGCACGGGGGAGCACGGTGCCCCGCCTAGCATGGGGACGGTGAACCACCCCGAGGAGCTCTACACCTTCGCCGAGGACGCGCCGACCGTGCCCGCGGGGCTGCACCTGGTCGCCGGCCTCACCGGATTCGCCGATGCCGGTTCCGCCGTGGCGCAGGTGACGACCGCCGTGCTCGAGGGCCTCGAGACCGAGCTCGTCGCGGAGTTCGACCCGGACGAGCTGCTCGACTGGCGTGCCCGGCGCCCGGTGATCACCTTCGAACACGACCACATCGCGGCCGTCGAGCCTCCGCGGCTGCGGCTGCACCTCGTGCGCGACGAGATCGGCCAGCCGTTCCTGTTCCTCTCCGGGTACGAGCCGGACTTCCAGTGGAACCGCTTCGTCCGGGCCGTGACCGACCTCGCCGCCGAGCTGCAGGTCGTCGACACCACCTGGGTGCAGGCGATCCCGATGCCCGTGCCGCACACGCGCCCGATCAGCCTGACCGTCTCCGGGACCCGGGCGGACCTCGTCGAGCAGATGAGCGTGTGGAAGCCGGAGACCCAGGCGCCGGCGAACGTGCTGCACCTCGTCGAACACCGCCTCTCCGAGACCGGTGCCCAGGTCACCGGGCTCGTGCTCCTCGTCCCGCACTACCTCTCCGACACCGAGTTCCCGGACGCCGCGGTCGCCGCCCTGTCCGGCATCTCCGCCGCCACGGGCCTGATCTTCCCCTCCGACGAACTGCGCGAGCAAGGCCGTGAGTTCCGGACCCGCGTCGACGAGCAGGTCTCCGGCAACGAGGAGCTTCAACGACTCGTGAGCGTGCTCGAGGAACGTCACGACACGTACATGGAGGGCAACCCGATCGCCTCGCCGCTCACCGGCGTCGACGGTCAGGTCCCGACGGCGGACGCGATCGCGGCCGAACTCGAACGCTTCCTGGCCGGTCGCCGCCCGGACGGCGACCCGGCAGCCGACTGAGCCTGGAGGCGCGACTCACGTCGTGCCCGCCCGTCACGTTCTCAACAGCCCGTCCTGGCGGCGGGGCCGCCCCCGGTAGCCTGGTTCGGTGAACTCCCGCCGCGCCTTCCTCGTCTGGGGCGTCGCGGTGCTCGCGTACGTGCTGGCCGTCGTGCAGCGGTCCTCCCTCGGCGTCTCCGGGGTCGATGCGCAGGACCGCTTCGCGGTCTCGGCCGCCGTGCTCTCGACGCTCGCGGTGGTGCAGATCGCCGTCTACGCGGGACTGCAGATCCCGGTGGGCATCGCGCTCGACCGGGTCGGGCCGCGCAGGCTGGTGCTGCTCGGCGCCGCGCTGCTGGTGGTCGGGCAGGCCGTCGTCGCCGTGTCACCGACCATCGGTCCGGCGATCGCGGGGCGCGTCCTCGTCGGCGCCGGCGACGCGATGACGTTCATCTCGGTGATCCGTCTCGTGCCGATGTGGTTCAGCGGGCCGATCCTGCCGCAGATCTCGCAGTGGACGGGCAACCTCGGGCAGGTCGGGCAGATCCTGTCCGCCTTCCCGTTCGCCGTGCTGCTGCACACAGCGGGGTGGTCACCGGCGTTCGGTGTCGCCGCGGCGGCCAGCGCGGTCGGCCTGGTGCTCGCGTTCGCCTTCGTGAAGAACGGCCCGGTGCACGTGCGGACGGACACGATCCCGTTGCCGCTCCCGCACTCCTGGCGCGGTGCGTTCCACACGTTCGGCCACGCGCTCCGCCGTCCGGGCACGCAGCTCGGCTTCTGGTCGCACTACGTGACGCAGTCCTCCGGCACGGTCTTCTCGCTGCTGTGGGGCGTGCCGATGCTGCGCGGCCTGGGGTACTCCCCGTCCGAGGCCGCCGGCTTCCTCACGGTGATCGTCGTCACCGGCTTCGTCGTCGGGCCGGTGCTGGGCGTGCTGTGCGCCCGGTTCCCGCTGCGCCGCTCGAACCTGGTGCTCGGCATCGTCGTCGCCCTCGCCGTGGTGTGGACCGCGATCCTGCTGTGGCCCGGCCACCCACCGACCTGGCTGCTCGTCGTGCTCGTCGTCGTGATGGGCATCGGCGGCCCGGGCTCCCTCATCGGGTTCGACTTCGCCCGCTCGTTCAACCCCGTCGGGTCGCTCGGGTCGGCGAACGGCGTGGTGAACGTCGGCGGGTTCTTGGCGGCGTTCGTGATGATGTTCCTGATCGGCACGATCCTGGACGTCGCCTCGCGGGCGTCGGGGGAGACCGTGTTCGCCTGGACGAACTTCCGGCTGGCTCTCACCGTGCAGTACGTGGTGGTCGGGATCGGCGTCGTGATGCTCCTGCACGCCCGACGGCGGACACGCCGGGAACTCCACGCGCAGGACGGAATACGGGTGGGGCCGCTCTGGGTTGCACTCGTTGCGCGCCTGCGGAAGCGGAGCGTGCAATAATGAACGCGGACCCGTTCGGGCCTCCTGTGTCTCGGAGCACTCCAGTGCGCCGCAGAAACCGGGGGACTTGACATGGGTCCTAGTGCTGCCCGGAACGGTAGGACCTGACGACGTGTGAGACCACGGCGCAGGCCCTGGGCGGCGAGGGAGGCCACGACCCCACGAACGTGGCACGACGAGAGAGGTGATCGCATGGCTGCCCG
>Ga0153924_1001293_pt1 | contig 13071 bp, 8 predicted proteins | sample TSNJ008MetaG_FD_104709 | JGI IMG/M metagenome (GOLD analysis project Ga0153924, IMG submission 104709) | Attine ant fungus gardens microbial communities from New Jersey, USA - TSNJ008 MetaG | ecosystem: Host-associated > Fungi > Mycelium > Unclassified | place: USA: New Jersey, Wharton State...
AGTCCACTCAGAAATTCCTGAGCTTCGTTGGCAGGAAGTTCCGCCAGTTCGCTTTCGATTTGAGCGCTAATGACCACTGTTCGAGTATTTAAATGAGTGGAGACATAATCGGAAACAGCGTGAAGAAATGGAGTCGCCTGACAATTTTCCGGATCCGCCAGATCATCTTCTCGTACATTGCAAGCAAAGAGAGCCGGTTTGGAACTGAGTAAAAACAAGGAAGGAAGAAGAATTTTTTCTTCAGCAGCGAGGTCCAACGTCGAGGCTAGCCGGCCTGAATCCAAATACGGGATGAGTTTTTCCACAAGATGTAGTTCCGCTTTTGCGATTTTGTCTCCCGTTCGAGCACCTTTCTGAAGCCGATCTTTCCTTTTCTGTAAAGAGGCAATGTCCGCGAGAATTAATTCCGTATTGATGACTTCAATATCACGCACGGGATCGACGTTGCCACTCACGTGGTGAATGTCCGGATTTTCAAAACAGCGAACCACTTGCACAATGGCGTCCACTTCTCGAATGTGACGAAGAAATTGGTTGCCAAGTCCTTCTCCTTCACTGGCTCCCTTCACGAGCCCAGCGATATCTACGAACTCAATGGTTGCGGGAAGGATTCTTTCGGATTTTGCAATTGTCGCCAGAGTTTCCAAACGAGGATCCGGTACGTTTACAATTCCAACATTAGGTTCAATGGTGCAGAAAGGAAAATTAGCGGCTTGAGCTTTGCGGGTCCGAGTGAGCGCGTTGAAAAGAGTCGATTTGCCAACATTGGGCAGACCGACGATACCGACTTTAAGCATAGAATATCTAAACTAGCGGCAGATGCAGGTTACACAATACTTGAATAGCTTCTCGGACTATTGAAAATAGTCGGATGATCCGTCTTCAGGAAGTTACAACCTACCTTGATGATCTATTTTCTATTGAGACGTTCAAGGATTACCCCGGCGCGTACAATGGGCTTCAGGTGGAAAACAGCGGAGCAGTGAAAAAAATTGCCGCAGCCGTCGATGCTTGCGAGTCCGTGATTCATCAGGCCATTCGCGAAGAGGTTTCTCTGCTCATCGTACACCACGGGCTGCTATGGGGGAATGTTAATCGTTGGAAGGGGATTACTTATAGGAAAATGCGAGCTGTGATTTCCGGAGACCTTGCCATTTATAGCATTCACCTTCCTCTTGATGCCCATCCAGAATATGGCAACAACGTCCTCTTAGCGCGCAGTTGTGGATTTTTTGAATACGAGCCTTTTCTAGAAACGTTTGGTGTACCTATCGGGGTCCGCATTAAAGCAAAAGTCGATCGGCAAGAGCTCTTAAGACGTGTGGAATTGGCTGTAGGAGGTCCTGTGCAGCTTTCTGCCGGCGGGCCCGCAATTTGTGAATCCATTGGAATAGTTACAGGGGGCGCCGGAAGCCAGGTGCCTCAAGCTGCGGCCGAGGGAGTGGACACATTTATTACGGGAGAGGGGCCACATTGGACTTATACTGCTGCCGAGGAGACGGCCGTTAATTTGGTGTATGCTGGACACTATGCTACTGAAACATTTGGAGTTAAAGCTATTACACAGCATATTTCGGATCGCTTTGAGGTGCCATGGCTATTTATCGACCATCCATCGGGCAGATGATAGGAAGAGAGTTCTTCAGTAGGTCCCCTCTTGAATGCTCTAGGGAGCTTATAGGGAGCATATTGCGATGGGGAAATTTTTCCGGCCGCATTGTCGAAACTGAAGCTTACGACGGTGAAGATGACCCTGCCTGTCACACGTTTTTTCGTACTTCAGCGCGGGTTTTTGTTGCCACTCACGAGGCGGGGGTTGCCTATGTGTACTTAAATTACGGTATCCATTGGATGTTTAACGTGCTTGTGAAGGGCAGACGCTCGGGATTTGTTTTAATCCGTGCTCTTGATCCCCAAACCGGAATCGAAGCGATGCGAGTCAATCGGAAGCGTACAGCCCTCACCCCACTCACTCATTTATGTTCCGGCCCCGGAAAATTAACGCAGGCTCTTGGGATTCAAGGTGGGGACCATGGGCGTGATTTGTGTTCTGATCCGTGTTATTCATTTTATTCAGGCCCACCGCCAAAGGTCCTACAGCAATGTCCACGCATTGGGATTTCCACGGCAATGGATTATCCATGGAGATTTGTTGCTGCTGAGAGCCCTCATTTGAGCGTGCGTCCTGCAATAATGCCTCTGCCATAAGCATTAAGCATGGGGGCTACCGGGCGTTTCTAAGAAGAAACGCCCGGTTGAATCATAAGTCCGAACAGTCTTAAAATGTGTTACAGACGATTCAAACTCAAGCGTTAGAAAAATGCCTAAAGACGTTGGTCTAGCTTGAGTGTAGTCGGCACTACTTAGAAGTGCCGATCGTGGCTGGTGCTGGTTGCACTTGTGGTTTTGGTTTGGCACATGCGCCAAGACCTAAAGCGGCGCCGGCGATGGCGATGATAGCAGTCATCTTAACGAACTTCAATTTTTCTCCCCCCTTTCTTCGCTGGTTGCGTGGAACGTATTCTGGCGAATCCCTTATGGCTTACAACGAAAAATTTACTGTTATCGACAGATCGGATGTTTGAAACGACTTTAAATAGATCACTGAGAAGGAAATTTTGTGTTTAAAATGATAATGGCATCGTTGGTCTTGACACGATCAAACAATTCTAAAATTTCCCTATTGTTCATGCGAATGCAGCCGTGGCTAGCAGGTTGGCCGAGAAGATGTTCTTGATTAGTGCCATGGATGTAAATGTAACGATCTTTTGTATTGGCGTTTTCTAGATCCAGCCCCCCGAGCCAAAGGATGCGGGTGGTGATTAAGTCTTCTTCTCCTCCTTGAGAAGCGATGATCCCGGTTGGCTGCCGGGCTCGAAAAATTTCGCCGAGAGGGGCACCGTGGCCGATTTTTGCGTGTATGTAGAAACGGCCTAGAGGAGTTTTGAAGCTATCTTTATGGAAGCCGAGTCCGAATCTTGAAGTGGAGATCGTGTATGTGGCTAAAATCTCTTCGCCATGACGCAATTGCATTTTTTGCTCAGGGACTGATACCAGGAGATATCGCATGTCTTCGGATTGAGAAAAAGGCGTTGTATTCATCGAAGAAAAATTCTTTTGGAAAGTCGCCTCATTAGACTATTTTTGGCAATTTAGAATATGAGGAAAACATTTCATGTTGCGATTGTAGGAGCCACCGGGGCAGTTGGGTTGGAAATTATTCGAGTATTGGAACGTCGGCGTTTTCCCATTTCCAAGTTGAGTTTATTGGCGTCTTCGCGATCGCTGGGTCGATCTTTACAATTTGAGAATCAAAATATTACGGTTCAAGAACTAAATCAGGAAGCTTTTAGCGGAGTCGATTTTGCTTTTTTTAGTGCAAACGGAGGAATTTCTCGACAATACGCAGATATCGCCGTGCAAGCTGGCGCAATAGTGATCGATAATTCCTCTGCCTTTCGGGCGGACCCGGCGGTGCCTTTGGTTGTTCCGGAAATTAATTCGGCGGATGTCCAAAAGCACCATGGAATTATAGCCAATCCAAATTGTACGGCTGCAATTACACTAATGGGGTTATATCCTCTGCATTGTGCATTTGGCGTGAGGCGTATTTTTGCTTCGAGTTATCAAGCGGTCTCAGGCTCCGGGGCCCAAGCAATCCAAGAGCTGGCACAGCAAGTGCGTTCCATTGGAAAGGGAGAGGAAGCGGAAAAGCGGATTTATCCCCGTCAGATTGCGTTCAATGTGATCCCGCATGTCGACTCATTCCTCGATTCCGGTTACACGAAAGAAGAAATGAAAATGCAGGATGAAGGGCGTCGTATTATGCACCTTCCTCATTTTCGAGCATCTCTTACTTGTGTGCGAGTGCCTGTCTATCGAGCACATTCGGTTGCGGTTTCGGCAGAATTTGAAAAACCAGTGTCACTCGATATCGCTCGCTCGGTATTGTCAAAGGCCCCCGGCATCAGACTCTTGGATGATGTCGCTCTCTACCCCGTTCCGCTCGATGTCGAAGGCAAAGACACCTGCGAAGTCGGGCGGTTGCGTTTGGACTGTGCTCTGGATAACGGGCTGGCATTTTGGGTCTGTGGAGATCAATTGCTCAAAGGAGCCGCTCTCAATGCCGTCCAAATCGCTGAATTGCTGATTTAGCCTAAAATGGCAATAGGCTGGTAGATGCAGTCAGTAGGATCAAAAAAAATAAACGGACAAGATCAGCTCGAAAGAAGGTAGTAGTTTGAAGAGGTAAAAGTCTCCGCCGTGGAGTTCCGGGCCAATGACGAAAGGTGCAGCGACAGAAGCCGCCGGCTTCTTGCGGTTCCCGTGCTGAACAATAGAGTAAAATCGACTTAATATATTACTGACCAACGTCATAATTTATACGATTTTAACTATAGAGACTCTTTCCGCATTTTACGTCTTTTGGGCTAGACTGATTTATAGGGATGATTGTTATAGGATTTTCGCTGAATAAGCAATCTATACCCATTTGGATGACACTCCATTAGAATTTAAATCCTTTATAACATATATAATAGTTTTGCACTAAATTTGTTACAAATGTCATCCTAAGTAGGATAGTAACACATGCCTATGGGAATCTGTTTTTTCATGCGGATAATTTGCATATTTTTCAAACTATAAAATCGATATCATTGAATACTAATGTGACATTATGTCCATAAGTACCGCACCCAGTGGCGCCCGCTCTTTTTCTGCAGCGATCGGGCAGCAACCAGTGAACGTTGATTCTAATGAGCAGCTAACTTCTAATACCGACCCATCTGTTCAAAAGGAGAGGAACGCCGGAAAATCCACCATTGTAAATCAGCGAGTTCAGGAAAGGCTACGGCGTCTTCCTAGACATGCATTGCATGATCCCACTCAAGATGAGAGGGAAGAACGACAATCAATAGATCAATATCACAAAAATCAAGATATTGAGGCCCATCTTCTTGGTTACACGCCGGCGGATTATAAGTTGAAACGCTTAGCGGCAAACCAGTCAATGACAGAGGAGTGGAAAAGGCAACAAGATAGAGAACAAACTGAGAGAAATTTTCAAGCTCGATGGGGCTTCTTTACGATGCCGATCGTGAAGCAGGTGGGCGGAGGTTTTATCTATGGAGGGGCTAGAGTAGTTACCCAGGAGAATGTCGGAGCAGGGATTGGGGCATTCTTTTTAGGTTCTTTGACAGGCGGATCTGGGGGTGCTGCTGAAGTTACAGATTTTGTGGCGAGACGGCAAAAGGAGGGAAAGCCCACCTCCGGATTGCAGATCTTTAAAAAGAGTATCGGACAGCTTCCGGGTTTCGAATATGACGAAAAGGCAGACATTCTCTTTTTTGATAAGGAAAAATATGTAATTGAGATCATCCCAACCATTGCCTTAAGAGCATTGATAAATCGCTGGATAGAAAATGGGGAAATTAAAATAAAGGGAGCCAAATCGCATCCTCCTGTCGTCCGACCTCAAGCGCCAAAATCCACGGGTGGAGATTCCGGATATGGCTCTATGGCAACTTTACCTGGCTCTATGGAAACTTTAACTCCTCAAGATCCTGGGGGTCATAGAATATTCATTATCAATAACCATCCAGTAAATTCAGGAGGCAACGGACAAGTCCCCACCTATAGAATGCGCTGGGATGCTAATGGACGCCTAATTCCTCCCGGGAGACAGGGATCCCAAGTTTCCTTACAGTCCCATAGTTCAGCAGATAGCGGATTTAGAGGCTCTTCTGGGTCGCTCGATTCTGACGCCCCGCTGAAACCCAATAAACCACTCCAATCGCAGCCACTGCCACCCACTGTGCCTGTGGTTCCGGCTCCGCCCGTTCCATCGCAGCCACAGCCACCTGCTGCGCCTGTGGTTCCGCCTCCGCCCGTTGTTGTCCAGCGCCCACCACTCCGACCATCTCAAGCTGGACCTTCGACAACCGTAGCCCGGCCACAGGCTGGAACTAGCGGCGCTGTTATTCTCCCTGTCCGGACGACTACCCAAGTGTCGCAACGCTCTTTAGCAAATAATGAGTCTCTCGAGACTCTCCGTCGCAATCGTTATGAGGTGTTACAGCCACAATATATCCAAGCAGTGGAAGGAGTGGACTTGGGAAGAAGGCAGGCAAGCTATCAGGCTCTTAAAGAAAATTTGGAAGCACAAATATTAGCTGAACTAAATGAACCGCCTCCAGGATATGATCCTGAATTAAATTCCCTTTTAGCCACGTATAATACGCTCCTTCAGCGTGAGGAGAATATTCAGAACGAGGAAAATGCAAATAATCCGGAATGGGATCGCATCCGTCAAGACCTTGAAAAAGAAAGTGACTCCGCTAAGAGGTTAGAAAAATCAAAAGAGCATCGGAGGGCTCTTCTTACAAATCTTCGAGAAACCATTTCTGGGAGCACACCCGATCGTATTCAACGAATCCTAGTTTATTATGCGGCATTTCAAGCAACGTCTTGGGAGCAAGTCCAATTACAAGCCCAAATTGCCATCTCGCGATGGGAGGAAGCAAATGAAAGGTTTAAAGAAGAATTAAAGCTGCGTCCTCATGATCCTACTAGAGCTGAAACTCCGGACGAATGGGTACAGCGCGCCCCGTTTAGATTAGAAATCCTGGAGGCGGATAGACAAATCCAACAAGCTCTGCGCGATCGCGCTCTTCTTGCAGAAGAAAATGATATCCCGCTGGAGCGACAAGAACAATTTCTAGTTGTTTACCTAGAATATGAGAGGGAACAAAATATACCGACTCCTTCCTCACCTATTTCGTTACCTTCTGCAAGTTTACCCCTGGAACAGCAACGCCGTCAATTAAGGGAGCAATTACAAGAGAAATTCCATGCTATCAGAGCAACTCTTCGACACATTTCCTGGAAAACCAGCCATAAATTCCAAGAACGCCAGCAGTTTTTTACCGAATATCAGGTTCTCCGTACACATCTCTTGAAAGTGGAAACAGAGAGAGTTCGGCAAAAAGGCATCCTCGTTGAGCCATCACCTTCAGGAAATTTCGAGGGAGAGGAATCAAAAAATGTAGCCGATCAATATAAAAAAGTTGCCAGTCAATTGGAGGAAGAAGGCTTCCTTTTCATTCCAATTGAATATCAAACGAAAGCCGCTCAATGGGAAAAAATCGGACATGAGGAGAAAAAAATCCGGCCTCTTCTCACACATGCCAAAGATCTCCTGAGTAAATCCCAAAACATTGTCACAATAATTCGTGCCTATAGGCAGCTAGAATCCGCTTATTCCCAGTTTGCCAGTCTTTATGGCCAAGAGGAACAAGTGGAATGGGGGAAAAGGGCACAGCAAGAGGCAGAAGTGGCAGGTCAAAGAGCAGCCGCGCTCGAAAGTGCACTTCACAAATTGCAGTCTGATAATACGCTTCAGGGAGTCCCATACGTCCATCCACATACGGGTGAGACTTATCAAATCACTTGGGTTTATTTCCCGCAAGAGGAGGTAAAGACATTACGTCTGCTCAAACCCAAGGCAGGAGCTAGTCAAGGATTTATAATGCTCCGTTGGGAAAATGGAGAATCTGTACAAAATGCGTCCACCGTTTGGGAGTCTCAAAGACGCTATGTTTATGGTCTGGGATTAGCGGGGGGTGGGCGAGGTAAGCCCAATCAGCAGTATAACGAGGTAACAGATGATCTACTCGATGAATATCGAGCTACATATTCTAATCTTGATAAAGATTCAATAGATGAGTTTGCACTGAAGTACAATCTTTCTTCTATGACTCTCGGAAATCGACTACGTTATCCGCGCCCTACTTTAAAAGGGCACATTCCTAAAGAAGTTTATGAGGAATATGAGAAGGCCCGTGCACAAGATCCCAATCTTAACCCCACAAGGTTCGCACGTAAAACAGGGTGGTCTGTCCAAAGCTTCGGTCGTGGCTTGAAAGCCTATTTAAAAAAGAAAGAGGATAAGGAGAAAAGCGTCCCCCTTCAGAAAGTAACCCCTGATATAGTGGATCAATTTAGACGTTCTAATCTTTCTTCCGTTGTGTTTGCTCTGCAAATGAACGTAAGTATCACCGTTTTGGAAGAGCGGGCGAATGGTGGGGTGAGCAACGAAGTGGAAGCTACTTCCAGTACATCCGATGATACCCCCGTAGAGGATATGGAGGAGAGTCATGAAGAGACAAATGAAGAGTCATTACAAGCGGGAGAAGAGTCCGGGACAAACCGTAGAAAAATATTTTATAACATAACGGATAAAATCATGCGAGAGTATCTTTCCAAAGATCCTAGACCTTTACCTTCTGTATTTGCAGATGAAAAAGGGATCTCTCCGACCAGATTTGATGTTTATTTGGAGGCACTCACCATGGACCGAACACGTATGGACAATCGCTACGCGTTGAAAGGCTCGGAGTTGGAACGTACTAGTCGTATACATTTTGGCCGTAAAGGAAATCGGCTTTCCAATTATCCCCTTGTCCCCAGACTAGCTGGATCAAATCAACTCTCGTTGGATCTGCATGCACTGGAATTTTTCCCAATGCAGGGCAGCCAAACAGTAGAGATTTATAATGCCAATGGTGCGCTGATTGGAAATACAATAGGTGCAAGAGGGAATGATGGGAATCGGATCATCCAACGCTTCATAGAGCCGATGTCCGGATCGGCTACCTATTCGAATTTTGCGCGGTTCGTAAGCTTTAGAGGAGAGATGATTGTCAACGACCTAAATCCTTATGTAACCATTACACAACGGCAAATTGTCGACGCTCCTGAAAGGGTCATAAACTTTGCCCAGAAAATCAGGGATGGTATTATCGAGATCGGCAAGCGGTTTGGCTTCCAATTTGATCAAAATCTGGAGATGACTCCCAATTCCCGCGAAACTCACGAACAAATCCAAGCAACCTGGGACACTATAAATAAAAGCGAAGCCGCTGTGAATTTTCGTGAGGCTGTTAGGGAATATTTTCGCAGACTTCTTGATGAGACCCTCGATTACAGTGCCCGCCCTTACCCCAATAAGCATCCTGCAGTAAAAGATACTCCGGAAACAGCTGCTTTGTACTATTTCCTGCAGCAAGTTGCTGCTCCCGGGGCCTCTACTTATTACTATATTGATAATGCTCATAATAATAGAAAGGGGAAATTTAAGCTGCTTCTTAGGATATTCAATTTTAACAAAGGTAACAGAAGATACGAGGTATTCCAAACCTCTATGAATCCTGTTTTAGACCGAAAATTGCTGCTGGGTCACACATTGCATCGGGAGGTAGGAGTTTCAACTCAGTTTGTTACTCAAGATGGGTGGAAACTAATTGAGCAGGCTCGTGTGGGCGATCTCGTAGTGATGAGTGGATACTTTCACAACCATTTTGTGGATTCCCACCAAAGTTTCATTGAAAAATTAGAAACTCACCTTCTCCCTGCGGCACAGCAAGGAGCACGGTTCATCGTTGTAAATAGATACAGCAAAAGTTTGGCTGACAGCCTCACTGCCATGGGATTTAAGGTAACGTTCCATGAAAAGGTCGAGGGGGAACATCGTACGACATATCTTGTCGCTACAAATTACGAGCCATTTACTGATGGCCTCGATTTACGTCCACTCCGTCCCAGTGTAGTCAATGAGGCAAATGCCCAGCCCTCAGATCAAGCCGCAGCCGGGAGCAGCACACAGATAGGAAATCTTTCTCTCGCTCGTAAAATTTTTTCTCGGCATTGGCCGGACTTTCCAAGCATAGAAGAGCTCACAGATGAATTGGTAGAACAGGGGGCTTTCGGACAAGGATATCCTAAAGATCGTAAATCCCTTCACAACTGGGTCCGATCTTTTCAAAGGCAGTTTGAATCTGAAATGTCGAATATAGAAGAGTCAGAAGGACCTAGCACATCAAGCCAGAGAAATTGAGGTGTGACCCTGACTTTTTTTGGACCACACTGGTAAATTAAATTCATTGAAAAATATCGAAAAAATCTTGATCAAATTGTGATGCTTGCTGGCACCGATAGCTGCTTTCGCGTAGCGTGCATTAAAAGGACGATTTCTCCTTTCGGGGGGTGATGGGTGAAATGCTCTAAAATTTCCGCTGCGCTTCCACGGCGATATTCCTCAAATTTCTTAGAAAGTTCTCGTGCCACACATATCGTGATTTGCGGAGCAATTTCCGTAAGAGCCGTGAGAGACTTGATCAGTCGGTGAGGTGACTCAAAATAAACGGATGTTTCCTGCCGATGGATTGCTCGCTGTAATTCCGTAGAGCGCTGGCCCGATTTATTGGGCAGAAAGCCGCCAAAATAAAACTTTTCCGTAGGGAAGCCTGAGCCGACTAATGCAGTGGGGACTGCGGAGGGGCCTGGCAGGACGGTGAACGGCAATTTTTCTGTAATACAAAGACGTATGAGACGGCCCCCGGGATCCGAAATGCCTGGCATGCCGGCATCGCTGATTACGGCAACTCGGAAGCCACTTTTTAAGCGGCCGATTAATTCCGCACTCCGTGCAGCCTCATTATGTTCATGAAAGCTGACCAGTGGTTTGGAAATTTCCAAATGTCGCAAAAGAATGGAGGCGTGTCTCGTATCTTCTACCGCAATATAGTCTGCCTCGCGCAAAGAGCGGATTGCGCGCAGGGTGATATCTTCCAAATTCCCAATAGGTGTGGGAATAATAGTGAGCATAGACTTACCAGCCCTGTGTGAGCTGCCCCATGAGCGCAGTGGCCATAGAACGCGCCGCCAATGGGAAGGCTTGTCTCTCATCGGACGTCAGGTCAGTTCCAACAAAGGTAGACGAGCGGTCGGCGCCAACAAAATAGGTGGTCTCGCCATTTACGGTACCTGCTTGTAGAATCGAACCGGTGCGTTGATCGACGACTTTATATTTCACCCGTATTTGAAACTGAAATTGTTGGGTTTGAAAAATATTGGTGGTCGATGAAAGAATGGGAGAACGGGAAACCTCGACTAAGCTGCATTCCAAAATGGCATCAGCTTGTTCGTCCGGCACAATGCGATAGGTTCCGTCATTTTGAAACATGCGGATGGTAATGTCAGCTAGTAAAACCTCCGTTCGAGGAATGAGTGTAGTATTTTGGAAAGTAGGGATTGCGAGCGTCTGGACTGCACGCATCGAAGTTGGGCGAATTTCGCCCAAGTGGTAGCAGCCGGTGAGAGTAAAAAGGATGAGGAGCGAAAGAGCCTGCTTCATGGATGCGGGAGCGATGGTTCAAGTGGAGAGAGAGGTTGAATTTCGCGTTCATCGGTACGCATTTTAGGTTTGGCGACGGGCAACTCGTCGGGAATCACATCCTTTTTTGGAGGACCGGCATAATCGGACAGACCCTGGGTTTCCACCTGCGCTTGCATCCGACGTTGCGATACAGCCATCTTGCCAGTTTGAGGTTTATCGGGTCCTGTCCTTAACGCATCGTCACCCACTGAGCTTCGAATGGCTTCGATTCGCGTTTTTGCCAGGTTGGACTCAGGAGAGTCAGGGTGGAGCCGAATGACTTCATTATAGTAAGTGTATGCTGCTGGATAACTGCTATTTCGGTCATAATATCTGGCGATATTATAGATGTTAATTGCTTCTCGTTCGCCAATTTCTTTAAGATTTTTTTGTACTTGAACAGCGTGTTCGCTATTTTCATATTGTAGCGTGTAGTCTTGAAAATGGTCTTGCGCTTGTGAGAGGGCAGATAGGTCTTGCGAATTCTTGCGAAGGCCAACCCGCATGTAGACGTAGGCTATTTGGTACTGTGCATTGCTTACGATGCTGCTATTCGGATATTTATCAATTAAAGTTTGGTAGGCTTGAACAGCATCTTGTACGCGCCCTTGATGTTCATAGGTAAGACCCAAATTAAATTGAACGATCGCGGCATAGCGTCCGAAAGGAGCGGAAGCCAGGATTTTTTCGTACATGTGTTGAGCGATCTCGAAATTCGACATCAACACGTTGAGAAAAGCCTGATTTCGCTTTTCCAGGTAATAGTTTGCGATGTTGATTTGTTCTGCGATCGCTTCGTCAAATTGTTTTGCTTCCGGATAACGGGTGATGAGAGCCTGAAAAGCATCGAATGACCGCTGCAAGCGGCCCTGCTTTTTAAACAGCTTGGCGAGCAAGAATTGAGCCTGTGGAGCTTCCTGGGCAAAAATATAATGCTTCACAATGTAACGGTATCCCTTGATTGCCTGAGCAGTGTTTCCGGACCGTTCGTCTTGAATTGCCTGCGTCAATAGGGCAGCCGCCTCGCTACTCGAAGTAAGGGGTTGGGTAATTCGATCGGGATGGCCCTTCCGTTTGGAAGTTTCTCTGGATTCCGGAGCACCCTGCTCTGGGGCAGCATGCAGTACCGGGGTTGCTGCAGGTAGCAAAAACAAGATGAAAATAAGCGCGGCACGTAACTGCATCGAGGAGCGCAAAGTATGGGAAATTGACCCCAAGCGTCAAGTGGCGCTTCATACTGACGTCACCGATTTGTCACAAGCGGTATGTTTTGAGCTGCAAGTTTGTACTTGCAAGTTGATGGGTGCAAAAAGATTTCCTTTGCAAATGAAGTTTAAAAAACTCAGGCAGTTCGTGATTACAGGCTTTTTTTAATTGAGCAATTCCCGTATTGTTCCAACGAATGCGTCTTCTTCTTATTGACGGCCACTACTTTATTTATCGTTCCTTTCATGCAATCAGGAATCTCCGGAACTCACGGGGAGAACCTACTAACGCTATCTACGGATTTGTACGAGCGGTACGCCGTATGCTGGTAGATCTTCGACCGGAATTAGGGGCTGTAATATGGGACTCAGGTCCCCCGGCCAGAAGAATAGCACTGCAATCGACGTATAAACAGCATCGTGTCGAAATGCCGACGGACCTGCGCCGCCAGGAACCTCTGATTCAAGAACTTTGCCCACTACTCGGCTTGGCCAGCCTCAGTATGCCAGAGGTAGAAGCGGACGATCTGATCGCCTCTTACGCCGAGGCTGCGGCTGCTATTGGAATTGAAGTAAATATTGCCACCAACGACAAAGACCTTTTTCAGTTGGTTCGACCGGGCGTCCTGATCTATTCCACTAATAAAGCGG